>JGI24712J26585_10000590_pt1 | contig 31070 bp, 29 predicted proteins | sample BioPla3DNA2_FD_26585 | JGI IMG/M metagenome (IMG submission 26585)
CTACTTTGTATGTGGTAATTCCTGTGGATAGTAATTCCATACTCATCTTACAGGTGAATCCTCGTTTCTACAAATCCCGGGGGCATTACATATTGTCTTATTTCAGTTTAAAGCAGCGCATAGATTGCAGCGAATTCTTTGATTTGGCACAGCTTGGCGAAGGAAACATAGCGGCGCTATGTTGACTGAGCAAAGCAAAGACAAATCGGAAAAGGTGCGCAAGATAAAGCTGATTTAGGCTGAGATAAGTATAAAGCCATTAGTAGTTTTATTAAACTTAAAAAGACCCTTATATCATTTGTTTGAATGCTGATTAGAGGAAGTAATGCAAAAAAAAATTGTGCAATTTGCACGCTCTATTCGTATAAAAATTTGGTTAAATATTTTCAGGTAATTAATGTACCACATGAAAGAAAGGAGAATAACCATGAAACGATTCTTTACCACACTGACAGCCCTGCTTGTTCTACTCTTTGCGCTGATCGGTCCGATCTGTGCGGAGACTGAGGACTATATCTTCACCTTCCGCAACGGCATTGTTTGGGGCGCTACGCCGGAGGAGGTTATGGCCGCAGAAGGCACGCCTGATCGGAAGGCGGAGTATGATGGTGATCCTATTACAATTTACCTAGGATCGGATAGTACAATAGCCGGATGCAGCACTAAGATAGACTATGTATTTTGGAACGACCGTCTTGCCTGCATCGAGGAAGTGCTGACAGACTATAAAAACGCCAACGAAACGCTGGAAAATGTAAAGAAGGAAATGATCGCCACCTATGGTGAACCCAATCTCAACGATTACAGCGCCATCATTGACATGGTCAAGGTTTTAGTCGGTACGATTGACGAGGAAATGTTTGCCAAAGCCAACAAATATGCTTGGAAGCTACAGGATAACCGCACGCTCATCCTGCTGGCGAACATCAACGGCGTTGTGGGCATCGCATATCTGGATCAAGGCGCGGCAGCGGCGAATGAAACGTGACAATTTATACGGAATTAAATCCATATTGCTACCCTTTGAGGACAGCCCCAGGCGAGACTGTTCGGGAACCTGTAATGAGGGAAGAGCCAAGTGAAAGACCTTCCCCGAATCGCAATCAACCGGAATAAACATAAAACAATATTAACAAGGAGGAAGACCCTATGAAGAAGACACTTGCGTTTCTACTGCTGCTAACCCTGACCCTTGGTCTGCTCGGAACGGCTCTGGCTGAGGAAACCGGCACGCTACCCTGGCGGGGTTACGCACTGGAGGCTACCTGGCTGTCCACAAACCGAGCCGACATCAACATCCCCAACCTGCGAAGCGATGGTCATTTCGCACTGGTGCGACTGGCACCCAAGGAGGGGACGATTGATTATGATGTCATTAACGAACACGCCGGGAACGACATCTTCCTGCGCCTAGCTAACGGCAAAAAGATACCCCTGGCATCCGTGCTGTATCACAAGCTGATCACCCCTACGGGCGGTGGCTTTCCCACAATTGATCCCCAACAGGACAACTTCGATGCGCTGTTCTTCCTGGTAGGCGGGAGTGAAACAGACCTGCTCGGTGCAGAACTGGTGATTTTTGACGGCAGCACGGAGCATACCATCGCTCTGGAGGCGATTTCGCGCGAAAAGCCGGATGCGTAGGAGCGTGTAAAACCTAGCCTTAATGATCCTACTGCATTCCCATCCCTTTGATGCTGTTTGAGTTTGTACCCGGCTGATTCACACAGTCGGCAGACTCGTCTAAAGCAGCGGGAGAACAAAAAAACTAAGGAGGTTCCAAGTATGGGAATTTTTGATTTTTTGAAGAAAAAGAATAAGCCTGAATCCACCCGACACGCGGGTCAGCCGGCCCCGCGAGTAGTCGACCTGCGCTCTGACGCAGAAAAAATGACCGAGCGCAACGCTGCCAACCGGCTGTCGCCAGATCGCGAGAAGCTGGCGCAAGAAATGGTGCAGTATTTGAAGACGCACGACACCGGCAACAACATGGACCATTACCGTGAGTTCAGGGATCGCTTTCACGCACGCTCGGAGGCGATCGCCGAGGGCGGCGGCTATCATCAAGCGCTGCAGGAAATCTACTACAGAGTTCGTCAGCTGTGTGGCGAGCAGGGCGTGTACTTCCACTCCGGGGCAGTCGATCACGTGTTTGAGGGCGATTACTGGCGGAGCTGAGTGCCGCCCTGAATTACCCAGAGGAGGAGGGCTGTCGTTTCCCTAAGTGAGGCAGAACAAAAACAACATTTAAAAGGAGGACCCCCACCATGATGTATGGAAGCGGCGATTCGTTTAGAGAGATGCTGATGAAATCGAAGGGCGTATGCCCAAACTGCAAGACGGATTTGACATTTGAAGAAGCGGCCCAACTGGGGCGCAAACACGGCATCAGCGACAATGTGGTGATGTGCAAGGGATGCAACCACGTGTTCGAAGTCAACCTAGTGCCGGGCAGCATGACACTTATCAAGGATGTGACCTCGCGCTACCCTCAGATCAAGCCCGCCAAGAAGGGTGGGCTGTTCTCAAAACTGTTCGGCAAGTGAGCGCCTTTCCCTCGCGCATAGCGCACTAGAGGACTCGGGTACTGTGTCCACTTCTTAATGTATTCGTTTTAGTGCCGCGGGAAAGAAGGTCATCCCCCTTTCCTGGCGGCTCCCAATATAACCCTTAATAATTGACAATTGAAAGGAGGAAAAGTTATGAATCAAGGACTGGGAATGGGTGGATTACTGATTGTCGCGATCCTGATATTCGTTTTCAAGCCGCTGCTCGTTGGTCTGTGGCGCGGACTGATCGCCCTATTCACGGGTAAAGGTAAAAAATAGAGCGATGTCAAAATCCAGTTTAATACTGATATGTAATGCCCCTTTGTCAAGGGGCATTACATATCAGTATAAGATAGGCTTCATCGTTTTGTCACTCAAAAAGCATATACAAATTGATTGTTAATGCTTTCATACTAACCGGCGGTACGGCATTTTGTACGCTATGGAATAATATTTGGTATATAATTTGATTAGTTAATATGCTTTATGATGTATGTATAAATTACTGGTATGCCTTAACCGCTCCGCTTGCACCTATCCTGTCTGCCCCTGCGTTTATATAATTCTCTATATCTTCCTTTGTGCGTATGCCGCCGGAAGCCTTTATGCGTACATTTTCCCCTACATTTTCCTTAAAAAGCTCTATGTCTTCAAGCGTTGCGCCGCCCGTACCAAAGCCTGTGGATGTTTTAATAAAATCCGCACCGGCACTAGTTACAGCCTTGCAAAGCTTAACTTTTTCTTCCTCTGTTAGGTAGCAGGTTTCAACTATTACTTTTAGTATTCTATCTCCGGTAGCCTGTTTAAGCGTGCGGATTTCTTCTTCCACCTTATCAAAATGCCCGTCCTTAACCCAGCCTAAGTTTACCACCATGTCTATTTCTTTTGCGCCGTTATTTATGGCATCCATGGTTTCAGCCTTTTTAACTTCGGTTGTGCTATAGCCTAGCGGAAAACCTATAACAGTGCATACTGTAAGCTTATCACCGTATTTATCCGCAACCCTTTTTACAAAGCTTGGCGGTATACAAACGGAAGCCGTTTTATACTCCACAGCCTCATCACAAAGCTTTTCAATCTGCTCAAATGTTGAAGTTGCCTTTAGCAGAGTATGGTCTACATGTTTCATTACAAAATCCCTATCCATAATTTTCTCCTTATTCTTATTTTCATTATTATTGTGCCACAGTAAGTAGGAAAATACAAATGTTTTTAATATAAACAGCTTGCTATTGCATAGAAAAATCTCCCCAGTCCTTCCATGAAACATAGCTAATATCGTTAATTTCCATGCTTATATCGCCCAGATAGAAAATAGCGCCTTTTGTTTCATCTCTACGGGCTTGAATGTATTTCCTAGTGTTCTTTGAGAAGTTTTTTTCCGTGGTACTGTTGCTCTTTATTTCTATTGCAAATGTATGCTTCCAATCGGCTATGGTATCAACCTCAAAACCTGTTCTATCCCTAAAGAAGGTTAAATTTGCGCTTTTACCTTTATTGTAGCGGGATTTTAGTATCTCCGACACCGCCATAGTTTCAACCGCAGCGCCTTTATGGCGGCTTAATATAAGTTCCTCTGCGTTTTCAAGCCTAAGCAAATAGCACATAAGCCCCGAATCCACAAAATACAGCTTGGGAGTTTTTACAAGGCTTCTGCCCAAGTTATTAGTATCGGGTTCAAGGAAATGTATTATAAAGGATTCTTCAAGTATGGATAGCCAGCTCTTTACGGTAACTGCGGATATGCCAATCTCTCTTGAAATGCTCTCCATATTTATAAGCTGACCGCTATATAGCGCGCACATCTGAAGAAATTTTCTGAATGTAGATATATTTGAAGGGTTTATCTGCCCTCTTATATCCATATTTATATAGGTTTCTATATAGTTTTGAAACCAATCCTCAGGGATAAAATACTTATTTCTATCGTGTAGCGGAGGATAAAATCCCTTAAAAAGCGTATGATATGCGGACTCATTAAGTAAGCCTTCGCTTTTAAGTTCGCTAAGTGAAAAAGGTAACAGCTTTATAAGACCAATGCGCCCCGCTAGGCTTTCTGTTATATTTTCCTTTAGATTAAACTGGCTTGAGCCTGTAATTATATATTTGCCGGGCGTGTAAGTACCTTCATCTACGAATATTTTAATAGCGTCAAATATTTGGGGTACTTTTTGCGCCTCGTCTATTATAACGCCGTCAGGAAAAGCCAGAAGAAAATCTCTCGGATTTGAGGCGGCAAGTTCCCGCATGTTTATATCATCAAACGACACATACTGTTTACCCGGAAATGCGCTCTGCGCAAGCGTTGTCTTTCCGCTCTGCCTAGGGCCTGTAATAGCTACTACCATAAATTGATTTGACAGTCTGTGTAAGCTTTCTTCCGCCTGCCTCCTTATCACAATATCCCCCTCCTTTCTACATTGGAATTATAAAATATGTAAAATCTAAAGTCAATAGTGTGTAAAATCTAAAGTTGAGCATTTGTAAAATCTAAAGTTTTATACTTGTAAATTCCAAAGTATGTTATGCGCAAAATCTAAAGTATGGTTTTGGGGAGCTTTGAAAAACGCTTATATCTACTGGAGTACAAGCATTTAAGCTAAATAAAATGCAAAAGAAAAAGGCTTTTATAAAACTGCTAAAGCCTTTTTAATCCATTTAATTAAACCTATATTTACCGCCTATACTATACAAGCATAATTACCGCTACAACAAGCCCCTAATCCCTCACAGTATCCTTTATAAAAAACGGTTTGCCCCATATATAATATGACACTGTTATCTCCCGCGCTTCATTTCCTTGGCTTTTAGTAAGCATAATAAGCTGCAATGTAGCGCTTTCCCCTGGTTTTATACTTATTTCTGTATTATCATCATTGCCAAGAGATACCTTGCTTGAGTAGCTTAGCACATCGCCTTTGTGGGGGCTTATCTGCATTTCGCACATGCGGGCAGGAATTAAGCCATTGTTTTTTATTTCCGCGCCGTACACATTAAAATAGTAATCGTCTATACTGCCTATGGGGTTTTCGTCGTACACTACTCCCTGCACTGCGTCTATTGCATGTGCGTTTGCCCAGCGCTCAAATTCATTTTCAAGCTCTTTTGCGGGTGTGGATATAGGCGCAGTTAGCACAATATCAAGTCTTGTATTTACAACTCCATATATTATTACCCCGAGGAGCAGCATGGCTATTATGCTAAGTGTAATGGCTATTTTTTTCATCTATTCGCCCTTTAGTATTTTGTTCATCTGCTCTATCATTTCGGCATCCTTAAGGCGGAACTTTATTTCAACACGCCTTGAAGCGTCCATGTTTTCAGTGCCGTCGGCATTGTATATGCGGTCTGCATAGCTTCTGCCCTTAGCGGTAAGTATATTTTCAAGAGTACTGCGCTGTGTAGATGTAAGCTGGGGCATCTGCAAGCAGAACTTAGCCACATTGAGCGCCCTTTGCTGGCTTAATTCAAGGTTAAATACATAGCTGCCCTTGGAATCCGTATGACCTTCTATTATTATTTCCGCTACATAGTCCTTATATTCGGGGCGCAATAGCACCTGCAAGTACGCGGGTATAAGCCTTTCAAGCTGCCTTTGCCCCTCGTAAGCTAACACTTCCTCCCCCGTTGCGAACATGAGCTTAGAATCCAGCACTATATCGCCCGTGTTTCTATCCACATTTGCGCCTATCTTCTTTTCAGAGAATGTGCGGCTTAATTCCTCTACTATCGCAGTTCTAACGCCAAGCAGCTCATCTATCCTTTTGGCTTGGCTGCCAAGCGCTAGTTCAAGCGTGGCAAGCTCTTCCTCTTGCTGAATTAGCGTTAGCTGCAATGCCGCCTGCTCCTCTTCCTTAGTTTTAAGCGCGGTTTGGGCTGCGTGTAAATCTTCCTCCTGCGCCTGCAATTGTATCTGCACGCTTGCAAGCTCCTCTTCCTTGCCCATGAGGCTAACCCTTGTAGTTTCAAGCTCTTCCTGCTGTTTTACAAGGGATATCTGCGCCCTGTCAAGCTCCGCCTGCTGCGCATCTAGCTGTTTGGTTTTTATTTCAAGCAGGCTGTAATACTGGTATATGCTAAATGTTACCGCAAGCATAAAAACAAGCAGCAAAGATGACAGCATATCCGAATAACTTGTCCAGTATTCGCCGCTATCCTTTCTTATTAATCTGCGAGGTCTTTTTGGGCGTGCCATCAGCTCTGCTCCCTAGATAGTTTTTCGCTTGCCTTTTCCATAGTTTCTGTAAGTTTTTCAACCGCAAGGCTTAGCTTTTGAGCGTTTTCATCGTCCTTAACTATACTCATCTGCCTTGTAAAGGCAAGGCTAATATCCCGCATATTTTCTTCAAACATGCTTATGCTCCTTGCAAAGCCCCTTGTAATATCCTCTACGAATGAGGAGTAGCTATCCTTAAGCAGTCTACTTGATGACGCCATATCGTTCGCTATACCATGCGCCTGCGCGCTTACATTGTCGGACTGTTTTTCTACCGCCTCAAGCACCCTGCCGGACCATGCGGCGTAAGCTTCCATCTGTTTTTCAAGCTCTCTATGACTATCCTTAAGCCTTGTAAAGCCTGTGGATATTTCATTCATAGCGCTGTGCATTGATGAAAGCATATCCCCTGTGGATTTCGCAAGGTGTGCATTGCCGGCTTGAGATGCTGAAAGCTCGTTCACATAGTTTTCAAAGCGGGAGATTATATCGCTATTTAACTTATTTACGCTGCCCATATTCTTCATAAGGCTGTCGGCAGCAGAAAGCGCCTGATTTACCCCTTCAAGCGATACCTGCTGGCTTTTGTTAAACACGCTTAAATTATCCGCAAGGTAGCTAAGCTGTCCCCTGAGTGCGCCGTCCATTCTATCCACAAAGCGGTTTACTATCATGTTAAGACCTTCTATCTGCCCCTGCGTTTGCCCTGCTACAAAGCCGCTTATCTGCCTTGCAATAGGCTCAAACGACCTATTTATGCTGTAGCCAATATCGGTAGAAAGCTGCTCTTTTATTTCCGTAGTAGTGCGCCTTAAGAAACTCGCCTTATCCTCAAGGTAGCATATGTTATGCACATTATCATCAAGGGGCACTGGCATTACAAGCTCTCTGAATGTATCAATAAAATCGTCCATAGCGCCTGTTACGCTGCCTTGAGATGTTCTGTTTAATATATTGAATATAAGCGAACAGCTAAGCCCCGCAATAGATGTACCGTAGGCAAACTCCATGCCGCCTATCATCTGCGATATGGATACCATTGTAGCTTCTGCATTTGTAACATCAAGCCCTGATACGCCACGCATAAGCCCTATAAATGTGCCGAGTATTCCAAGGGTTGTAAGCATACCGGGCACGGCTTCAGCTACGCTCATATGCGCGTAAGATACAAGCACGCTCTCGTCGTTTATATACTGCTCTACATCAAGGCTTAGCCCCCTTGCGTCAAGCTGCTCGGCGTTTATTAAAAAGCGCTTCCACTGCTTTTGCATGGGCTTGCCCAAAAAATCCTTATCCTGCCATATGGGGCGGGTGTTTTCCTTTACCGTCATTATTTCAAGGTTGCGGGTCGCCCTTCTAAAAAGGCGGCTCAAATAGCGCATGGGGAATATGCACTTTACAAGCCCCGCAAGCATTACCACGGCTATTAGCGTATATACAATAAAGTCTACAATATTACCCGATATGTTTGAAAAAAACTCCTGCATTTCACCGCCTCGCTTTCCCCGCAATATTACCCTATTTTGAAATATTTTGCAACAAAAAGTTAATATTATTTTCGCAATTTGCGGCTTTTAATTTGTCGGGATAAAACAAGCAAAGCATATTATGTTGCAAAAGCTATAAAATTTTACATTTCTAGGGGCTTTGTAATCTTTACCATATGTATTAATTATGTTATAATTCGGTAAGTTTAATAAGGAGGAGAATATGGACCTTATTGATATTATCGAAACTAAAAAACAGGGCGGAGAGCTTTCAAAAGAGCAGATACGCTATTTTGCTTTTGCCGCGGCAGATGAAAACAGCCTAGACTATCAGCTATCCGCACTGCTTATGGCTATAAGGCTAAATGGCATGACGGCTCGTGAAACTGCACTGCTATCGCTAGAAATGGCAAATACAGGCGATGTGCTTGTGCCTAATATTGACGGCATAACCGTAGACAAGCATTCAACAGGCGGCGTGGGCGATACCACTACCTTGGTACTTGTTCCACTTGTTGCAGCTTGCGGCGGCAAGGTAATAAAAATGAGCGGCAGGGGTCTTGGGCATACGGGCGGCACTATTGATAAGCTAGAAGCCATACCCGGTATGCAGGTTGAAATACCTGAAGATAAGTTTATAAATATAGTTAAAGAAATAGGCTGCTGTGTAGTAGGGCAATCTAAAAACCTTGTGCCGGCAGATAAGCGCCTATACGCCCTGCGTGATGTTACAGCAACGGTTGATTCCGTGCCGCTGATAGCATCGTCTATAATGTCTAAAAAGCTTGCGGGCGGGGCGGACGCAATAGTGCTTGATGTAAAACTGGGCTCAGGCGCGCTTATGAAAACCCTTGATGAAAGCATAGAATTAGCCAAAGCCATGGTAGATATAGGCACTCAAAACGGCAGGGAAACCGTGGCGTTTATTACTTCCATGCAGGAGCCGCTTGGCAGCCATGTAGGAAACGCGCTTGAAGTTAAGGACGCTATAGATTTGCTTTCAGGCAGAACAAAGGGACCTCTGCTTGAAGTATCCCTTATACTGGGTGAGCAAATGCTTATACTTTCAAAACTTGCGGATAATGAAAAAACCGCAAGACAAATGCTGCTTGATGCGCTAAATTCCGGTGCTGGTTTAAATAAATTCAAACAGATGATACGCGCTCAAGGGGGGGATGATACTGTTTGCGATGATGTTTCTCTATTGCCGCAGGCTAAGCTAACGCATGTAGTTAAAGCTAACAAAAATGGGTATATACATAGTGTGGACACTCAGCGGATAGGCGAAGCCTCCCGTATGCTGGGAGCCGGCAGGCGCAGCAAGAACGATGCGCTCGACCTTGCGGCAGGGCTAATAATGCACAGGCGCATAGGCGATAAAGTTAAAATTGGCGATAGCATATGCACACTGTATTATAACCCCGGTAAAGACCCAGCTCCCGCAGAAGAATATATACTCAGCGCAGTTAATATAGATAGTGAGGAGGTAAAAGCCCCAAGGCTGGTGTACGCTAAAATAACGAAAAGAGGTACACATATCTATGAAGATTAAAAGACTAATGGCTTTACTTAGCGCAATAATGCTATTTGCGCTACCCGTACTTGCAGAAAATACTACTACCGAAACCACAGAAGAAATAGAAAACCTTTTCATGCAGATAGACACTGTTACTTTATCCGGCGAAAAGTTTGACATGAAAACGCTTGAAGGCAAGCCCCTTCTAATAAACATATGGGCGGATTGGTGCCCCCCTTGCAGGCATGAAATGCCTATACTTACAAAACTCAGCGAAGAGTACGCGGACAAAATCGCCTTTTTAGGGCTGTTGCCTGAAGGCGTAAGCGTAGAAGAAGGCAAAATCGTTATTAATGAAGATAGACTAAAAGCCGGCCTTGAAGCGCAGGAAGAAATAGGTATAGGCTTTACAACGCTTGTACCTGAAGAACTTCTTTACAGCCTTATGGCGCATACGGGGCTTCAGGCTTTCCCCACAACTTGGTTTGTATCCGCCGACGGCTACCTTGTAGATATAGTTGTAGGCGCTATGGACGAAGAGGGCTGGCGCACAAAAATAGACGAAGTACTTAAAAACTTGGAGGAGGAAAATGGCGAGGGTTAAACCCACAAAAAGCGCTTGGCTTATTATGCTTTCTATTGCACTAATTGCTATTGGAGTATATTTAGGCGAGCCTGATACAGTGCTTAGAAAAGCCATATATATATGTATGGAGTGTATAGGCATTGGCTAAGGCAAATAAAAAAGGCGGAAAAAGGCATGTTATACAGCTTTTTTTCGCCTGCATTACAAATAGCTTTGTTACCGGTTTTATAGGCGGTAAAATATACCAAGGCAAGCTTAAATACATATGCCACCCTGGGCTTAACTGTTACTCCTGCCCGGGGGCGCTTTTAAGCTGCCCTATAGGTTCCCTTCAGGCGGTGCTTGGCAGCCGCTCATTTGTTTTTTCAACATATGTATTCGGTATGATACTATTATTCGGTGCCTTACTTGGTCGCATGGTATGCGGATTTCTATGCCCCTTTGGCTTTGTACAGGAACTGTTATACAAAATACCCTTTAAGAAAAAGATAAAGACATTTAAGGGCGATAAACCCCTTCGCAAAGTTAAATATATAGTGCTTGTAGTTATGGTTATAGCTCTGCCTATGCTGCTTAAAACTTCAGGCGATTCAAGCCCTACATACTGCAAATACATATGCCCCGCAGGCACGCTTGAAGCGGGCATACCCCACGTAGCGCATGATAAGCTGGCTAAACCCCCTACTATGGTAAACGCGCTTCCAGAGGGCTCTTTGCCTGCTGTAAATCTAATTAAAGGCGGTGCGGCGCTATCTCAGCCCAAACTTAAAACAGGAGCTATGTTCCTGTGGAAAGTATCTATACTGGTAGCAGTATTGCTCCTTTCAATAATAATTTACAGACCTTTTTGTAAATACCTCTGTCCATTGGGCGCCATTTACGGTATAATGAACCCGGTAGCCCTATACAGGCTTAATTTCAATAAAGATAAATGTATCTCTTGCGGAATATGTGCAAAACGCTGTAATATGGGGGTAGACCCCACTAAGAACGCGAACAGCGCTGAATGTGTGCGCTGTAGGGATTGTGTAAACGCCTGCCCAAAGGGGGCGCTGAGTACGTCGTTTTCTTTAGACAGCTTGGTTTGCAAAAGCGCAGAAAGGAAAGGTATATGAAAAAATTATTATTGGTAATGTTAGTAATATGTATGCTGCTGCCTACAGCATACGCAGCAGAGGAAGTGGAGCCCCTTACAAGCGAGGAGCTTAACGCATTTACCCAAGGGCTTATTGAGCGGGCAATAGAAGATAAACTTACGGTTGAAAAAGATGGTGAAGGCTACTTCGTACATGGCAGAGGCTATATGCTAGAGCTTCAGAGCGAGGACCTATCCCCAGACAGCCTTGTTAAATCTGCGCTTATAGATATAGAATCCATAGATGTATCAGGGCTTACCGCACCAAGGATTACAGTTGTAACGCAGGCGGCGGGCGCGGTGCTTGCAAGCTATCCTACGGATAACCCCTCGCTAAAGGGTACGGATAGAGAGGCTGTTCTATACCTGCGAGGCGATTTACCCAAAGATGTATATGTAGGCAAGCTCACCCGCTCAGGGCAGATGATTACCCTTATAGAATACGCTATATATACCCAAGATGGCGACAGCGTGGGCGAAATAGGCTTGCAGTACACAATAAACAATGGTTATGTAAGCGCAATACGCTATTACACAGCTGAAAACATTGCCCTTGCGGAAGCTGAAATACGCTTGGAAAGTTTGTCCGCGCTTCAGGAGGAAAACAGCTATTTCGCGTATGACACCGTATCCCCCCAACCCCTTGAAAGGGAAGACCTTAGTATACAGGGATTGGATTTTATAGACTTAAGCCCTGAAATCGCGGAGCGTATGCTGGGAGATGCCCTCGCAAAGGAAAGGCTTAGCGATTCTGATGGCAATTTCATAGAAACTATGGACTGGGAAAACCTTAAAATAGTATTCATATACGATAATTCGGGCAAATTCTTATACACAAAGAGCATAGTAGCCATAGGCGATGTGGAGGGTCCAAGAGGTATTAGGCTTGGCGAAAATATGGTAAGCGTGCTTTCAAGGTTTCCTAACCAAACCGAAAGCCTAAGCGGCGAACACACACTGCTATACGGCGCAGAGGGCGAAAATAGCGCCTACGGAGTACTAAAGCAGGATAAGAGCGAGCAGGCGCTATATGTAAACCTGCCTATGGACGACTATAATATACTTTTCACCTGCCGCTTTGTAGATGAAATAGCCGCGGAATTTTCTCTAAGCCGCTAATAGCATTATGAAGATAGACCTGAGTTGCCCGGCGGAACTATGGAGCTTTAGGCTACCCACCGCCTCCGACCCTCTTGTATCGCTTGAGCTGTTCAATTTAAGCGACTATGAGCTTACAGGCCTACTCGCTTCATTTGTGTGCTTTGATTCTTCCGGCAAAACCCTTTCAAAGCAGGTGGAACGCATTTCCCGCCTGCATGTGCCGGCAAGAACTACTTTTAATATTCAAATATATATAGAAGACGCTGAAAAAGCCGCAGGCATAGACTTTAGCATTGAAAGAGTGTGGTATCTAACCGGAGATTCTTGGCGCAAGAAGAGCTCCGAAATGGTAAGCTATACCCCAAATATTCTAGATGATGATAGGCTGCTGGGCGAGCTTAAAGAAGCCGCGGGCGATGATGCCGTAGGCTTCCCTAGCGACCAAGGCGCGGTATGGCTTTGCGTATGCGGAAGGGTGAACCCCGCGCGTAACTCCGCCTGTATACGCTGCCTTAGAGATAAGCACGACAGCTTTATAAATTACAACCAAGCCGCTATAGAAAGCGCGCTCATGGAAAAAGAGGCGGCAGAGCTTCTTGAGCTTCAGAAAAAGCAAGAGGAGCAGGAAAAAATACGCCTTCAAAAAGAAGCTATGCTTAAAAAGGCTCAAAAGCGCAAAAAGCTTATTAGATTAACTTTAGTGTCTATTTTGCTTTCAGGGGCAATATTTTACGGCTTATATTTCCACGGTATACCCGCATATAAATATATGCAGGCGGAAGGACAATTGGAGCTTGGCAACTATGAGGAAGCTAAGGCGGAATTTTTAGCCCTTGATGTATATAGAGATAGCTCTACACGGGCGCTTGAGTGCGACTATTTGCGCGCCAAAAGCTATATATCTTCCAATAATTTAACTTCAGTTAGGCGCGCTCAGGAAGTGCTTAATGAAATAATAGACTTTAGAGACAGCAATGAGCTGCTGCTTTCCGCTAAATACCTAGAGGGAGAGCTTCTTCGCAGCAAGGGGGATTTTCTCGCTTCCAGAGATGTATTTGAAAAGCTGGGAGATTATTCGGACTCCCCCGACCAAGTACTTGAAAGCAATTATCTGTACGCTAAAAGCCTTATGGACGAGCTTAATCACCCTAAGGCGCGCGAAATACTGCTCACACTAAAGGGCTATAAAAACGCCAATACCCTTGCGCTAGACTGCCTTTTGCTGCCCGCGCAAAGCGCTATGCAGGATAAGGACTACGCTAAGGCAATAGAGCTGTACGAGCAAATACCCGACAATAGCGAAGCTGTGCTTAAGCTGCCCGAAGCCTACTATGGGCTTGCCTCAAAGCTTCTTGAAGAGGGCAACTACGACAAGGCAGGAGAATTTTTCCTAAAGGCGGGAGATTATAGAGACGCTTGGCGGCAGGCAACCGAATGCCTATACCTGCCCGCGCTTGAGCGCATGGAGGCGGGGCGCTTCAGCGAAGCTAAGGCAATGTTCGACCAAATACCAAGCTATAAGGACTCCGCTACATTAAGCGATGATTGCGCCTTTGAACTTGGCAAAATTGCCATGCAGGATAAAAACTACGACAAGGCTATAGAATATTTCCTGCAGGCGGAAACAAACAAACTAAGCGAACAGGCGCTAAAGGAAGCCTACTACCAAGGCGGCCTATATTACAGGGAGCAGGGGGATAATAAAAAAGCTGGCGATTATTTCCTTGCCGCAGGCAACTATTTAGATTCTTACGACCTTGCAAGGGAATTGTTATACGCCAAGGGTGAAGAGTACTATACAAGCGGCAATTACAACGAGGCTGTGGATATATTCCTTAAGCTTGGCGATTATAAGGATTCCGAAGAAATGATGCGCAAGGCTCTATACGAAAGGGCATATGGCGCGCTTTCAAACAAAGAGTATCAATCCGCCATTGAGCAGTTTAAAGCCCTTGGGGATTATGAAACCTCTCAGGATATGGCGCAGCTAAGCACATATAGGATGGCAAAATCCCTTATGGACGAGGGGGATTATGCAAGCGCTGCCGAAATACTAAGCGGCATACCCGAATTTCAGGATTCAAAAGACCTGTACAGCGAATGCCTGTATATGCAAGCGAAAGGGCTGCTTGAAAGCGGAGAAAGCGCAAAGGCTTCCGCAATACTAATGCAAATACAGGGCTATAAGGACGCTGGGGATTTATTTAGGCTTGTAACATATGAGGCAGCGATGGAGCTTAAACAAAAGGGAGAGCTTAACGCCGCGGGCGCGCTTTTCACTTCGCTTGGCGATTATTTAGATTCTAAAGAACTTGCCTTTAAATGCTACGACACCGGCTATATAGGGCTTATGGAGCAGGCAAATGAGCAGTACAAAGCCAAAAACTACCTAGGCGCGGTTGAAACCCTTGAAAAGATAGACGAAAACAACCCCGCATATAAGGCAGAGGAATATACTTCTCTGTATAACCAAGCAGTATATGAGCTTGCGGATGAGCTATTTAACGATGGCAAACCCTATGAAGCCCTTCCCTACTACCTTAAAATTAAAGACTATAAAGATGTTTCCACCAAGAAGCTTGATAGGTACGCCTACAAGGTGCTTGGCAAATGGGAGAGCAGCAAGGGGCTAGTGATGGCTTTTAACGATGACGGCACATGCGAAATAGGCGATGAAAAGCTTTACTTCACAGCCAGCCTTTACCGCCTATCAACTGGAGATTCACCGGATAATATACGCTACACGCATAACATAACCTACCTTACATCAAACGCCATGACGCTAAGGGAAGAAGCCACTAAGAAGATATATAAGCTTACACGGGTAGACTAGGTGCAAAAAATAATATCCATATATAAGGACAGCGCATTTAACGAAAGGGAGGACTATATCCCCTCCTTAAACGGAATGCGCTTTCTTATGGTGTTTTTAGTAGCCTGTTTCCATATATGGCAACAGAGCTGGCTTAGCCCCTCAATTACCATAGGCGGCAAAACACATAGCCTAGACTACCTATTTAGAACGGGCTATATATGGGTAGACGGTATGCTGCTGTTAAGCGCGTTTTTGCTTTACATACCATACGCAATAGCTAAGGAAAAGGGAACGCAGTCGCCATCTTGGAAAGTTTTTTATAAAAAACGGCTTGTTCGAATAGCCCCGAGCTTCTATTTGTGCGTGTTTTTTATGCTGTTTTTTAACGCCCTGCCTAATAACTTGTACGCCTCAGGCAGCGACTGTATAGAGGATTTACTCGCTCATATAAGCTTTACGCATACTCTATTCCTCTTCAGCTATTATAATACTCCGCTAAATGGAGCTTTATGGACAATAGGCGTGCAGATGCAGTTTTATTTCATATTTCCGTTTCTAGCACGCAGTTTCCGCAAGCAGCCTCTTCTTACATATACATTAATGACGGCTACTGCTTTTATATTTAGATTTTACGCTTCTACGCTTGCAGACTGCGCCATGTATTTCAACCAAATGCCCGCGTTTTTAGATGTATTCGCTAACGGCTTCCTTGCCGCGAGCATATATGTTTCGCTTAAGAGAAACCTAAAAGAAAATGTATATAGCAGGATATTTTTCAGCATATGCCTTGTGGTGTGCTCGATAGCAATAACAACACTACTTAAGGCTCAGGCGGGCGAAATGAGCGTTAGCGCAATAAGACAGGGGCAGATGAACAGGCGCTACCAGTTTTCGCTTCTTATTTCTGTAGTAATAATAAGCCTTCCCCAGTCGCTAGGCGGAATAAGGCTTATATTTTCAAACAAGGGAGCGAAATTCCTCGCTGGTATATCCTACCAATTTTACATATACCACCAGCTTATAGCGGTATGGCTTAAAAAAAGAGGTATACCCCCAAGCGCATACGAAAATCCGCATGTACAGGGGGACTATCTCTGGCAGGTAAAATATATTATAATATGCCTGTTTGCGGCTTTTGCGGTATCCGCAGCTATAACATATCTATTTGAAAAACCGCTATCTAAAAAACTGCTCAAAAAATAGGAGGCATTATGCACGAAATCACACTAAATCTAAACGGACAGGCGGATGATTGTACACTCGCCCTGTACCTTATATCAAATAACGAGGAAGTAGCGCCAGAGCGCAAAAGACCGGTTGTTATCATATGCCCAGGCGGCGGCTTTAACTTTTTATCTTTTAGAGAGGCGGAGCCCGTGGCAATAAAAATGCTGTCTTATGGCTACCATGCGGCGGTATTGTATTATTCAACAGAGCCCGCTAAATTCCCCACGCAATTGCTTCAAGCCATGGCGGCGGTAAATTTCCTTCGCGAAAACGCTGACGAATGCAATATAGACCCCGATAGAATATGCATTATGGGTTTTTCTGCCGGCGGGCATGTGGCGGCATCGCTTGGGGTATTCTGGAACAAACCCTATTATTCGGGTCTGCTTGGTTTAGAACCTCAGGATACTATGCCAAACGCGCTGTGCCTTGGCTACCCTGTTATTACTTCGGGAGATTACGCGCACGAAGGTTCAATAGAAAATATAGAGGGCGATAACAACCGCCTAAGCCTATCGCTTGAAAAACAGGTTTCGGATGAAACCCCTCCAAGTTTTATTTTCCACACACTGTATGACGATGTAGTGCCTATAGAAAACAGCCTGCTTTTTGCCAAGGCGCTTAAAATACATGGCGTACCTTTTGAGTTTCACCTTTTTGAAGAAGGTCCTCATGGCATATCCCTAGGAAATACAGAAGTGTACGATTACGACTCGCCTGATTTAGGGCTTCCAGCCGCCGCTTGGGTGGATTTATTCAACTCTTGGTTTTGCAGAAAGTAAGTAATTTCGGGCTATACATACACACGCCCTTTTGCCTATCCAAATGTAATTACTGCGATTTTCCCTCTTGGGAGAACAGCTTACAGTATAAGGAAGAATATATACGCCTGCTTATTGACGAGATAGCATCTAGGCAAGCTGAATTTGCGTGTAAAAAAGCGCAGAGCGTATATTTTGGAGGCGGTACTCCCACTTTACTTGAGCTAGCTGATTTTGATAATATTTTTTCAGCTATAGAAAACAGTATTGATACGGACGCTGAAATAAGCGTAGAGGCTAATCCTACATTAAGCCTTACCCCCGAATACCTAAGGGGATTAAAGGCGCTTGGGGTAAAAAGGATATCTTTCGGGCTTCAAGCAAAGCAGGATAATTTACTTAAACTGCTCGGCAGAAAGCATGATTTTAACAAGCTGCGTGAGTCCGTATTTGCGGCATATAGCACAGGTATAGAAAATATAAATGTAGATATTATGCTTGGCATACCTACTCAAAGCATTGACGACCTAAAAGATACAATAGAATCATGCATAAAACTTCCTATAAAACATATTTCCTGCTATGGGCTTATAGTGGAAGAGGGTACTTTACTTAAGCAAAATATAGATAATGGCGTATACTCCCTACCCCCTCCTGAATATGAAAGGCGCATGTATTACACCGCGCGGGAAATGCTTATTGAAAACGGCTTTGAGCATTATGAAGTAAGCAATTTCGCTAAAGGAGGCTACGAATGTGCTCACAATATGGGTACATGGAAAAGGAAACCCTATCTAGGCTTTGGCGTAGCCGCTGCAAGCCTTATAGATAGAAATACAAGGCGGCAGAATTCCACTACTCTTTCAGGCTATCTAAAGGGCGAAAAACCCAAATATGAAAAACTATCCCTAGAGGAAGAAATGTTTGAGCATATTATGCTTGGGCTAAGGCTGTTTGAAGGCGTAAAAGACAAAGAGTTTTTCAATCTATACGGAGTGCATATACTAGATGTATACGGAGATAAGCTCAAGCCTTCCATAGAAAAAGGGCTTGTAAATATAACAAACGGGGATATAGCGCTAAGCCTTAAGGGCTTTGATATTATGAACACAGTGCTGCTTGACTTAATATAATTATTTTTTTACAATATTCTCAAAATGATGCAAGAATTTACAGCCTTGTTGCGTTATATATACAGAAAGACAAGGAGGAAAGCCATTATGAAACGAAGAGTATTTGCAGCTATAGTCTGCATTTTAATTATTATATCTGTCCCTGCGCTTACTGAACGCCTTTTCGCTATAGTAGCCGGCACCTCTTCACTGAATATACGCGCGGGCGCAGGCACGGACTACGGCTGGCTTGGCAGTGTAAAAAGAGGGCAGTGGGTAGATGTGCTCAGTCAACATGGGGACTGGTACTACTGCACGGATATTAACCAGAAGATAACAGGCTATATGAGCGCGAAATACCTAACCGCTGCAAGCAGCGGCTCTAGTGCCGGAAGCAGCTTTGTTGTGAGCAACCCCATTTCAACACAGTTCCTTAATTTAAGGGAATACCCTTCATATAATGCAAGGGTACTTGCTATATTTTACAACGGCGCAACAGGTACAGTGCTAAGCGAAAACAACGGCTGGTGCGAAGTTAGCATTAGCGGCATGAGGGGATATTTCAGAAAGGAATATCTGTCCGTATCATACCAAGAAGCGCCTAGCCTTATTGAAAACACAAGAGTATATTCAAAAAACGGCGGAGCGGTAAATTTAAGGAGCGGTCCCGGCTACGGCTACAGCGTAATATCAAGCTATGCACCGGGCACTAATGTAGGCGTATATATTAAGAGCGATTCTAGCAATTTTTGGTATGTAGGCATAGGCTCAACCCGCGGCTTTATGGATAAAAATTTCCTAAGCACATCAGGGCAGAGCCCACAGCCCTCAGGTTCTGGCACAAATGCCGTAGTTACAAATACGGGCAGATGGCTTAATTTACGCGATAGACCAAGTTTAAACGCAAAGGTGCTAGGGCATTATGGCGGCGGCACTCAGGTTAGGATAATAAGCCAAGGCGCGGACTGGAGCCGTGTAACAGTGCTTTCAAACGGCGCAAGCGGCTATATGATGAGCAGGTACTTAACCGTGTACGGCGTACCCGGGCAGGCTGTAAAAAGGGTGGTACACCCAAATAGAACCTTTGTGTATTTAAGGAGCAGCGCAAGCCAAGCTGGGGGCAATGTTATAATGCGCGTGCCCCACGGGGAAACCGTAAGCGTGATTGCCCCTATGGGCTCATGGACAAAGGTGCGCTACGGCAGCAATGTGGGCTTTATGATGAGCTGGTTCTTAAAATAAGCTTATTTTGGAGGATATAGATGCCTGAAGGCAAACGCAAAATATTTAAAAAACGCACTAAGGGCGGTCCATTCGCCCTTGGCGTAATTATAGTATGCTTCCGTATGCTTGTAATTGCGCTGCTTATAATATCGCTATCGGGAGTTGGCGCGCTTGTTGGCATAGCCAAAGCCTATGTGGATACTGCTCCCGTGCTTAACCTAGCTAAAATAGACGAGCAGGCGGAAACATCTTTCTTCTACGATAGGGACGGCAACTATATAACCGACTTTAAGGGCATAGAAAACCGCATAATGGTAAACATAAACTCTATGCCGCGCACGCTAAGAAACGCATTTATAGCCGTTGAGGACGCAAGGTTTTACAGCCATAATGGTATAGATATAAAGCGCATTGCAGGCGCATTTTTGCAGAACTTTTTAACGGGAAGCAAACAGGGCGGCTCCACAATAACCCAGCAGCTTATAAAAAATACATTGCTTTCAAACGAGCTTAGCTATAAAAGAAAGATACAGGAAGCCTACCTTGCTATACAGCTTGAGCAGAAATACACAAAAGACGAGATACTTGAAAGCTACCTTAACACCATATACCTTGGCGAAAACTACTACGGGGTAAAGGTTGCGGCAACGGGCTATTTCGGCAAGGAATTAAACGAACTTACCCTTAGAGAATGCGCTATGCTTGCCGGCATGACCACAAACCCCTATTACTACAACTGCCGCCGTAATTATTACACGCGTAAATCCGACACTATAAACTATACCGCAATTACAGATAACCGTACGGACTATGTCCTCCGGCAGATGTACGAAAAACAGTTCATCACCCATAATGAATACACCGAAGCGCTAAATAAAAGTAGCGCGCATGTGCTTGAACATTCCCCTGAGAGCAAGGATTTATACCCCTACCCCCACTATGTGGAATACGCCGTGCAGGATGTAATACAGACATTCCTTAGAATGCGGGGGCTTGAAAACACCAAAGCTAACAGAAGCCTTATGGAAAAGGAGCTTAGAAGCGGCGGCTACAAGGTGTATTTGGCGCTAGACACAGAAATACAAAAGACAGTTGAGGACACTCTATATAACTATAAGGATTATCCAAAATTGCGCGACCCTCAGCATAATATATACCGCGCGCATAATAAAGACGGCACATTTGAAGAAATTATACAGCCGCAAGCTGCGGCAACTGTTATAGACTACCGTACGGGAGAAATTAAGGCTATAGTAGGCTCAAGAACACCGCCTACGGTAAAGCTCACATTAAACAGGGCAGTAAATATGAATATGCCCGTGGGCTCCGCTATAAAGCCTATTTCCGTTTACGCCCCCGCTTTTGAATTAGGAGCGGGCGCGGGTTCCATAGTATACAATATGCCGCTACCTATATCCGGCTGGATAGGCGCAAGCGGCAAGGATAGCTGGCCGCGCAACTACGGCGGCAGCGGCTATACAGGCCCCGAAACCCTGCGTACGGCGCTTGTTAAGAGCAACAATACATCCACAGCCCAAGCGCTCATGCAATATGTAGGTGTGGATAGGTCTGCGGACTTTTTGCTTCGCCTTGGCGTAGATGAAAAACATATAAATAAAACCCCATTTGGAGTGGCGCTTGGCTCAAGCGGGCTTACACCGCTAGAAATGAGCGTAGCCTTCGGCGTGCTTGGAAACGGCGGAATATATCAGCGCCCTATATCTTTCATAGGAATACTCGATAGGAATGACAATGTGCTATACGACGCCCATGCCGACCAAGAAAGGCGGCAGGTGTTCAGCCCGCAGACGGCATATATAACCATAGATATATTAAAACAGGCAGTTTCAAAGGGTACGGGCAGATCTGCCCAAATAAAGGGGCAGACTGTGGCAGGTAAAACCGGTACCAACAGCGAACAAAAGGGCGTTTGCTTTACAGGGCTTACAGGCTGGTACGCAGGCTCCGTATGGATAGGGCATGACAACTACAAGGCGCTATCGTCTAAAACCACGGGCGGCAACAGCGCGGCTAAGTTATGGAAAAGCTTAATGCAGCAGATACATACCCAAAAATCTCTAAATAATAGGGATATACTCGAAGGCAGCGCGGAAAACTACGGGCTTGTAAAGGTTACAACTTGCGCGGTATCAGGTCAGCTTGCAACCGACGCTTGCAAAAATTGCGCTATGGGCTACGGCACTGTTACAGATTGGGTAAGCCGCGCAAATGTGCCTACCACCTATTGCCAAATGCACCATAACGCAACGCTTTGCAGCTCTTCAAATATGCTTGTGGGAGAGTTCTGCCCCCCTGCAAACCTAACGCAAAAATCCATAATAATACTGCCTAAGGGACACCCTTTGCAGCAGTTTATAGGCACTCAATACGAAAAAACATTGGTAGACTATCTGGGTACATATTCAACGCTTGTGTTTTCAGGGGATTCTATTCGGGATACGGCAATGCTAAGCGCGCATACCTGCCCAATACACGCTACCGCGCAGGATGCGGGCGAAATATATGACCCCACACTTAATATGCTAAGGAACGATGCTGAGATACTGCTAAATCAGGCAAGCAGCCTGCTGGCTACAATACCACCTGAAAGCGAGCAGGCAGCGGCGCTTCTAAGCTCAATCAACAGCCTTACAAACCTGCTTGCAACAAATGCGTCAGGCGAACAACTGGCACAGGGCATGGGAATGGTAACGCAGGCAATGGCAAACGCAAATTAAGCTTGACACTTATAAAGCTGCGTGGTATATTTATTACGAAGTTATTAACTGAGATAGAAAAGGAGGACAATATGAGTAAACAGTCCTTGAGGAGTTTTAGCTTTCTGCTTGTTATAATGCTCCTTATATCGATTATCCCTACTATATTCGCAACGGAAAAAACAGATAAAAAAGCCGAGGAAAAGAAGGAGGTAACAGCCTTCGTATCCGCAAAGCTTGTAAGCGATGCTACCGTGCTAAATGAGCCCCGTGCCGATGCTGCTTTTGTAGCAGGTCTTATGGCGGATACTGATGTAAAGGTGTTGCAAATGGGTCTTAGCTGGTGCAAGATAGACGCGGGTCTTGCTCAGGGCTATGTCGCAAGCCGTTTTCTGCGCTTTTCAGATGTTCCGGAGCAGGAGAGCTTTGCCATAGTAAACGCTAAAAACGGCAGGCTTACACTCAGGGAAAAGCCCAACACAAAGTCAAAGGCTATTGCAAAAGTAAAAAACGGCACTGTTACAGCTGTACTCGAAGCCTCCGAAAAAAACTTTACGCGCGTTGCTGTAGACGGCAAGGAAGGCTACCTGCTTTCAAGCCATCTTGAGCTTAAAGGCCCCCGTGAATCGCTTGGCACTGGCAAGATAGTGCACCCAGACCACCCGGGCAAGGTACGTAAAATACGCGTACGCTGGAGCGATAAGACAGGCAGCAATGTAATAGACGAATATAAAACAGAAACCCCGCTGATTATACTAACTAAAGGCGAAACATGGTATGAAATTGAAGTCCTAGGCAAACGCGGCTACATGATGAAGAAGTTTATAGAAGAAGCCACAGCACCCGCGCCTGCGCCCGCGCAACCCGTACCGCCCGCAGGTGTACAACCACCCACGCAGCCCCAACAGCCTATTCAACCCCAGCAGCCAGGCGCAATACCCACACTGGCGCCTGCTGCCCCGCAGCCCATAACTCCATTTGTACCATCACCCACTGCAACCCCCGACCCTGATGCGGAATATGCAGATGATGACCTTATACCCATATTGGATGATGAGGGGGAGTAAAGGCAAACATATAATAATTTTGTTTTAATAAGCTTTATCTATATTGATGTATTAAACATACGAGCCGCATAACACGGCTTGTATGCTTTATAGTTATAGCGCCACTTTTCCCTGTGCTAAACAATATTAATAATATATTTAATGCTACTGAGCGTATACAACGGAGGCAATTTAAGTGGAGATTAAAACTATCATTGTACCCGAAGGCAAAATAAGCGACTATATTGATGGTAAATTTAGGAATGATACCCCCGAAGAATATGTTCGACAGACCATAGAAAGACGCCTTGTTAATGAGCACAAATATGATAGAGGACAAATAAGCGTTGAATATACAATTCAATTAGGTTCGTCTAAAAAGCGTGCCGATTTAGTGATATTCTCCGACACAAAAGTAGAAAAAACGCAGGAAAACATAAAAATAATAATTGAATGTAAAAGCGAGAACGTTGAAGCAAGCAACGCTAAAGACGGTATTTCTCAATTGAAGTCATATATGTCGGCTTGCCCTAATGCTGAATGGGGTATGTGGACAAACAGTAAAGAAAAGTTTGTGTTTAGAAAATATGTTGACGAAAACGGCATTATTCAATTAATGGACTATAACGATATTCCATCTGCTGATGGAAATTTAGATGACATTAATAGACCAAAGCGTACTACACTTAAAAATGCAACCGATGACAATTTACTATTTACCTTCAGAACTTGTCACAATCACATATATGTGAATGAGGGTTTACAAAAGCAACCAGCTTTTTTTGAGTTGCTAAAAGTAATATTCTGTAATATTGAAGATGAAAGAAACATACCTAAACCCCTAGAGTTTTATGCAACGAGTGAAGAAAGATCTAATTCAGACGGACAACTAACCGTAAAAAATAGGATTGATAGGATATTCGAACGAGTAAAAAAGGATAAGAAAAACGCAAAAATATTCGACCCGAATGATTCAATAAAACTTCACGCTAGAACTCTTGCATATATTGTAAGTGAGCTGTAAAAGTACAGTCTTTTAAACATAAGGATTGATATTAAAGGCAAAGCATATGAAGAAATAGTAGGAGCTAATCTACGGGGCGACCGTGGAGAGTTTTTTACACCTAGAAATGTTATGAACATGGTTGTTGAGATGATTAACCCCACTATTGATGAAAAAGTACTAGACTCGTCATGTGGGGAGCATGTCATAATAATGCTAAAGGGGCAAAATACAGTAAGCAAAAGGGGTTCAGAACTTCCACAAAGTATGAAATTTGAAAATTGGTTTGTTGCTTAGAGTTATTTCAGGATTAAAGACACCGATTTTGGCACTGATAATGATTATTTGGCACCGATAGAATATAATCATATCTGAGGAGGTGCAGAAAATGAATCAATATATTGAGTCGGAAACCGTTGAATTGAAAGCCAAGTATACAGATACATTCGTACGAGAACTTGTTTCTTTTTTAAACGCCGAGGGAGGCATTATATACATCGGAATTCAAAACGACGGAACTGTAATCGGTGTTGATAATATAGATAACACATTAAAAAATATTTCCGATTGTATAACTGACCAAATTGAACCGAGTCCACGAGGAGAAGTGATTAGCGAGATTATACATGAAGAAAACCGGTCAATTATAGCTGTTAATGTAAAAAAGGGAATTAAACCGCTCTATTGTATCAAAAAATACGGATTTTCTTCAAAAGGCTGTCTTGTACGGATAGGCACGACATGCAAGGAAATGTCGCCGGAGGAAATTCAATTCCGCTATAAATCTCAATTTATAAATGAGGATTATATGTTGTTAGCACCATCAAAATATGTGCCCCTTTCGTTTAATATGATGAAAATCTTGCTTACGAGTCGGGGGTTTCATATCAATGAAAATTCATTTGAGGCGTCATTTAATCTTAGAAGAAACGATGGTACATATAATCTGCTGGCAGAAATTTTGGCAGACCAAAACATGGTGCCGTTAATATTTGTAAAGTTCGCCGGAATAAATAAGGCTTCGATTTCCCATAGAAGCGATTATGGCGGACAGAGTTTATTGCTTGGGTACCAAAAGATGAAAGATAGGCTGATTGCTGAAAATATATGTAAAACGGATACTACAGTTCGTCCGAGAATAGATGAATATCTTTATGATATAGACTGTGCTAACGAGGCACTCGTAAATATGTTCGTTCATAACGATTGGACAATCACGGAACCGCAGGTATCCTTTTATTCGGATCGCGTGGTTTTTACATCGCACGGCGGAATTCCGCATGGAATGACTGAAGAAGAATTCTATAACGGAGTGAGTCGCCCGCGAAACGCTGTGTTGATGAGGGTGTTCTTAAACCTTGGAATTGTTGAACACACAGGGCATGGGATACCGATGATTGTTGAAAAATACGGTAGGGAAGCTTTTGATATACACCAGAACTATATTAATGTCACGCTGCCTTTTAATCAGGCTGTTTTGGCATCGGTGCCACAGATTGGCACCGATCATGGCACCGATGATAAGGGTATTCGTTTGAACGAGGATTTATCTGATACTGAGAAAAAGCTAATCCTGGAGTTAATCAAAAATCCGAAATATACATACAATCAGTTGGCATCAGAGATTGGAATTTCACGAAGAACAGTTTCACGAACTGTGGCATCCCTTGTTGAAAAAAAATATATTGAAAGAATCGGTAATAACAAGTCCGGTTTTTGGAAGATAATTCGTTGATTTTTTATTAAGATGTACTGATAAATTAGAATTTGATGGAGTAAGATATGGCCAAAGAAATAAAACCGCAGGATACGTCAAGAGCTGCGGCATATGAATTGTGGATGAAAGCACCGAATCCGATGGTGACTTTTTTCAAAACGCTGGATGTGACCAATCTGATAAAAACAAGCAGAAAAAAACGCTTGAAGTTTAACATGCTTCTTGATTTTTGTATTGGAAAGGCTGCGGCATCTGTCAAAGAATTTTACATCCTTCCTGTGGGAGATAAACTAATTCAATATGATACCCTTGCAGTAAATACAATTGTAAAGAACAAAACCGGTGAGGTCAATTCCTGTGATATAAGTCAATCTGATTTGCTGGAAAAATTCAACGAAGAGTATTTGAAATACACCGTTTTGGTTGCAGAAAACTGTGCTGACAGGGACCTGTCTGCGGAAAGTATGGTCATCGGAACATCGGCAATCATTGACACTGAAATTGATGGCGCTGTTGGTATGAATAGTGGAATCTTCAACAACCCTTTTATCATATGGGGAAAATATAGGAAGAAGCTTTTCAGATACTACTTGCCGATTTCGTTCCAGTTCCATCACACACAGATGGACGGTGCTCACGCCGGAAGATTCCTGAAAAATCTTCAAAATGAGATTAATCAAGTACAGTAACAAATCCCGGTTTGTTGTACCGGAGATTGCCGATACCCCTGATGTCAAACAAATGCTACAACTGAAAAGGTTGATTTCAAGCGGTTTTGCAAGTGTGAAAATGTACAAAAAAGGCGTTTTATTTTCGACCTCTTATCAGGGACAGGCGGATTTTTGGTTACTGCAATGGCACACGCCATGAAGCAATTAGAAATTGATTTCACAAAAGATACTGGCAAAGAAAAAAATAACTGGAATGATTATGAAAAAAGAATATTCCAAGACAAGATTGCTGACATGGCAAAGAATAATTACTATGGGTTTGATATTAACCCAGACCTTGTAAAAGCAACTAAAATGAACATGGTTATGAATAATGACGGTAGCGGAAATATTTTACAGACAAATTCTCTTCTGCCGCCCCATGAATGGACTGATGATTTTAAAACAAGATTATCTAATGCATTGCAAATTGAAAAGAAGTCTATAAAAAACAAAGACGATATAGCACTGTTTGATGTAATTGTTACCAATCCACCTTTTGGCAGTAAAATTCCAATTAAAGATCACTCTATTTTATCTCAATTTGATTTGGCTAGAATATGGACAGAAGATAAAAAGACCGGCAGATGGACTATGACTGATAGATATCAATCTTCAGTACCACCTGAGATACTCTTTATAGAACGTTGTTACCAGTTCTTAAAACCCGGAGGAAGAATGGGTATTGTACTTCCTGATGCCTTATTAGGTTCACCGGGAACAGGATATATTAGGGAATGGCTAATTAAGAACACAAAAATTATTGCAAGTATAGATTTGCACGAAGATACTTTCCAGCCCAGAAATGGCACACAAACCTCTGTCTTGTTTTTACAAAAGAAGACACCTGCTGAAATAATCAAAGAAGAAAGTACCGGTCAAATGGCAGACTACAACATATTCATGGCAATAGTCGATAAAATCGGGCACGATAAGAGGGGAAACACCCTTTTTAAGAGAGATAAAGACGGAAATGAAATCATGGTACCAGAAAAACAAACTGTTATTAAGATTGATGAAATTTCTTCAGGTGAAAAAACAGCACAAATTGAAAGTCGTGAAAAAGTTGTTGATGACCAAACTCTATTAGTACCAAGTATATTCCGAAATTGGAAAACAAATGAGGGGATAGTATGGTAAATTCAGCAGCAGAATATTTAGATAATGCAAAAATTGAAGTCGTCGATGTCCCAAAAGATGATATAAATTGGTCTACTGTATCATTGAAAGATGTTATAAATAAGGGCAAAAGACTTGAAGCTTCGGTTTTTGACATTGAAGCAAAACATGCAAGAGATGTGGTGAAAAGTTCTATATATGGCTATAAATCAATAAATATAAACAATGATCTTATTGAGTGTTACACTAGACCTCGTTTTAAGATAATTTGGGTTAAAAAATCAGAATATCCAATATATCAACCAACATCTATGCTCGATGTATATCCTACTAATGATGGGTATATTTCCAGACTAACCAAAACAAATATTGAGGCTCTTAGAGTACACAAAGGTCAAATTTTAATTACGTGTAGTGGCACAATAGGAAATGTAAGTTATGTAAGTGATACTCTTGATAACAAAATTTTCTCACATGATTTATTAAGACTTAGATTCAAAGAAGATATAGATAATGGATTTTTCTATACTTTTCTTAAAACAGATTTTGGCAGATCGATTTTAGTATCTAATACATATGGCTCTGTTGTTGACCATATAGAAGCAAACCATATAAACGAAGTTATCATGCCTACTCCGCCAAAAATATTAAAACAAAAGATACATGACCTAATAGTAAAATCTTACCAAAACCGAGATGAATCTAATCGCTTGATTGACAAAGCAACAGAACTCTTAATAGATGAATTAGAGCTACCGACTATGGAAGAATTATACAATGAGGCTTTTTCTTATAGCAAAGAGATAAATACCTTCAATATTAAATTGAGCGAATTAAATGGACGCCTAGAAGCAAGCTATCATGTTCCGATTGTTGATGTTATAGAAAAATATTTGAAAAAAAACTCAACACTAATAAGATTGGACAATAAAAAATTGACTAAAGACATTATTTTAGCAGGGATTTTCAAAAGAAATTATGTCCAAAAAGGACATGGCTATCCTTTTATTGGTGGAAAAGAAATAACACAATTAAATCCTGTAACAGATAAATATTTATCTAAACTTACACATAAAAGTAGATATGAAAAAGAGCTACGTGTAGAAAAAAATTGGATTTTAGTAACAGACCGAGGAACTATCGGTAAAGTTGTAATAATACCTGAACATATGTCTGGATATGCAGTTAGTCAAAACGTCCTCAAAGTTGTTCCTAGTTGTAATCATGGTTATTTGTACTGTTTTTTAAATACTGAATATGGAAAAACACTTATTCAAAAAGAAACCTATGGCTCAGTTGTAAACATGATCGACAATAAAAGTCTAGGCAATGTTAAAATCCCTATAATTCACAACGATAAAAAGATTCAAGAAATCAATGATATGATTTTAATTGCTAATAACCTAAGATATGAAGCCTACAAACAAGAACAAGAAGCAATAGATATTATGAATGATGAAGTATTAGGCATATAACCGACAGTTTTTCCTTATAACAAACAGAACATAGATTTTGGAGCCTGTGAAAAAAAGTCTGTAAATAAGTGAGAAACCCACGGCCTTCTATGATAGAATAATAAATTATAGGAGGTCCATGTTATGGCGAACAAAAAGAAAGAACTCTTCAAACCCGGTCCTATGACCGAAGGGAAACGGAACATCATTCAGGGATTGCTGCAGGAGTACGACATTCAGTCTGCTGCTGACATTCAAGAAGCCCTGAAAGATCTTCTTGGCGGTACCATCAAGGCAATGCTGGAGTCTGAACTAGACGAACACCTTGGTTATGCAAAGTCTGAACGATCTGACAGTGATGATTACCGAAACGGTTACAAAAAGAAGCAAATTATAACCAGCTACGGCGATATGGAGATAGATGTTCCGCAGGACCGCAAATCCACCTTCGAACCCAAAGTAGTCAGGAAGAGGCAGAAAGATATCTCAGAGATTGACCAAAAGATTATCTCCATGTACGCCAAGGGAATGACCACCCGTCAGATTTCTGCCACGCTCATGGATATCTACGGTTTTGAAGTATCAGAAGGCTTCATTTCCGATGTGACGGATAAACTCCTACCGCAGATTGAGGAGTGGCAGAAACGGCCTTTAAACGACATTTATCCGGTCGTGTTCATCGATGCCATTCACTATTCAGTGCGTGACAATAACATAATCCGGAAGATGGCAGCCTATGTCATTCTGGGAATCAACTGTGAAGGACGAAAAGAAGTATTGTCCATCCAGATCGGTGACAACGAAAGCTCCAAATACTGGCTTACAGTATTGAATGAGCTAAAAAACCGCGGCGTAAAAGATATCCTGATACTATGCGCAGATGGTCTGAGCGGTATCAAGGAAGCTATTGCGACCGCTTATCCCAACACTGAATACCAGCGCTGCCTTGTACACCAGGTACGGAACACCCTGAAGTATGTTGCGGACAAAGACAGAAAGCAATTCGCAAAGGACCTGAAAACCATCTACAATGCCCCTTCAGAGAAGGAAGGTCGAAAAGCGTTGGATGAGGTAACAGCAGCCTGGGAAGGAAAGTATCCACGTACGATGAAACGCTGGTATGACAACTGGGATGCGATTAGCCCGATCTTTAAGTTCTCTTCAGAAGTGCGTAAAGTGATCTATACCACCAATGCCATTGAGAGTCTGAACTCCACTTACCGGAAACTGAACCGCCAGCGCAGTGTATTTCCCAGCGCTACCGCCCTTCTGAAAGCGCTATATCTGTCCACATTTGAAGCTACGAAGAAGTGGACATTACCTGTTCGGAACTGGGNCAAAGTTTACGGAGAACTGGCCATTATGTATGATGGTCGATTGCCTGAATAACCAGAAAAAGTCAGCTTTGTCAACGGTAAAATGAACGCCCGTCTTCGCCGGGCGCCGTTGACATATCTGTCTGTTTTCTGGTAATGTAAAAGTCAAGAGGCCAGATAGCAGAATCTGCCATCTGGCCATCATTACCTTGGTTTTATTGTAGAAGACCGGTATTTACAGAAAAGATTTCACACTGCC
>JGI24712J26585_10000594_pt1 | contig 30946 bp, 27 predicted proteins | sample BioPla3DNA2_FD_26585 | JGI IMG/M metagenome (IMG submission 26585)
CTCTCCTTGGGCTAAATGGAACCCTAATAAGATATTTTAAAAGAATGCCTACTGACATTCTCTAAAAATTTCTAACTGACATTTTCAAAAAAATTTGACATCCATTTTATGAATTTGGCATGTTTATTGACAATCTTTCTCACCATTAAAATAAACATAATTCACAAGCCCATAAAAAAACAGTCATATATTGACTGTTAATGCTTCTTTATCTATTTTTTCATGCCTTTTGATTCTGCTTCTATCACTCTACACAAAGTCCTTATTCTTGCTCTATCTCTAATTGCAGCAAATAACAAACACATAATTCCTTCTGCTCTTGCTAACACTTTCATATGATAATCATCTCTTTCTTCAGGACTCATTTCATTCATCATCGCTATTTCTTCATTAGTTTCTAATTCGCCACATTCCAACCTTCTTTGATATGTTATAGCTTTATCAAACAACACATCATTAGGACTATTCAATAATTCTTCATTAAACATTTGACGTATCTCTTCATCTGAAAGTAAAAGATTAAAATAGTCTCTTTCAGCTTCCATGTAGATGTTTCTTATATGAGCAATATCTTCCTCCATATTGCCATCCGTTCTTAATATAGGGCTAAAAGAACCCTCTTCATTATAGAAAATGTCAGTATAATTTGTATCTTCTTTCATTTTAAATCCTTCCAAAAACAATTTTGTTTTTTATATAGTTTATTATATCACATAATTTTTAAGCTTCAAATAAAAAAGCGAGGCCTTGCGGCCTCTCAGGGGGTTTTGGTTGACTGCCCTCACATTATAATTCGTAAAAGACAGTCTAATATTTAGTATGATATTGCTACCATACTATAATAATAATATATAATGTTAGGTTAAATGTCAATGATGTTTTAACAAAAAATTTGAGGTTGACAACTTAATTTGTTATATCTAAAGAGTTTACAATATTATTATAATACTTATTATTTAAATAGTCCTTATTTAATATAAATTCATCTGAATCATTTTTTGCATTAACTAAAATATCATAGTTGTTTTTTAGGTCTGCTAATTTAAATGTCATATCACCATGTTGTCTTGTTCCAAATAAATCGCCATGTCCTCTAAGTTTAAAATCTTTTTCTGCAATATAAAAGCCATCATTACTTTCTTCCATTACACGAAGTCTTTCGCTGTCATAATCGCTTATCAAATGACAATAACTTTGAATATTACTCCGTCCTACTCTACCTCTTAGCTGATGCAAAGTTGCAAGGCCAAATCTTTCTGCATTATATATAACTATCATTGAAGCATTTGGCACGTCTATACCTACTTCTATTACTGTTGTTGATATTAATATTTTCGTATCATTATTTAAAAAACTATCCATTATAAGATCTTTTTCTTTTTGCTTTAATTTACCATATATTACTTCAGATTTAATTAAATTATTAAAAGCCCTATCAATATTTTCCTTTAAAGACATTACACTAGACAAAGATTGATTATCATTATCCTCAACTAAAGGGGAAATAATATATACTTGATGTCCTAATTTAATTTCTTGCAAAATAGCATAAAGTATTTCTTTAATATCAGAGGATTTATAAAGTTTTGTAATAATGTCTTTTCTTCCCCTTGGTTTAGTTTTAATTATCGATATATCAAGATCCCCATATATTGTCATAGCATATGTTCTTGGAATTGGGGTCGCTGATAAATATAGGATATCTAAATTATTTCCTTTACTTTGAAAAATACCCCTTTGGTTAACTCCAAAACGATGTTGCTCATCAGTTACAACAAGACCTATATTGTTAAATTCCAGTTCTTCATTTAATAAAGAGTGAGTTCCAATTAAAATATTTATTTCATTATTTTTAACCTTTTCATATATTTTTTTCTTTTCCATCTTAGTAAGTGAACCAGTAATCAAATCAACATTGACATTAAACTTATTAAGTACAGCTCTAATACTATTAAAATGTTGAATTGCAAGTATTTCTGTTGGTGCCATTAATGCCGTTTGAAAACCAGATAAAAAACATGCATACATAGCAATTACAGAAACAATTGTTTTTCCCGAGCCGACATCTCCAAGTAATAATCTATTCATCTTGCTTTTTGATTTCAAATCTTTCAAAATTTCTTTAACACTTTTTTGTTGATCGTCAGTTAAGGTAAAAGAGAGTGAATTAATAAAATCTTCCACTTTACTTTCATCAAACATCTTTGCAATCCCAATTACTCGTTTATTTATTATTTTCAAATAATTCATTTTAAAGGCAAATTCAAATAATTCTTCATATATTAATCTGGATTTTGCTAGCATTATATCATCTTCACTTTTTGGTTCGTGAATAAGCCTTAAGGCTTCATCTTTTCTTATAAAATTATATTTTAAAATATATGAACTAGGAATTTTATCCAAAGTTGTTTTATTATCTAAAGAAGATATAATAAACTTATTAATTGCTTTATTACTAAGACCCTTTGTTAAATGATATACTGGTTCAATTTGACCATCAACAATATCGAATTTTATATCGCTTGCAACAAACGTATTTTTCTTTTTATCATATTTACCAATAATAATAATCTTCTTACCTATAAGCAAATTGTTTTTTAAAAAGGCACGATTAAAAATAGTAACCGTTATTAATTTACTATTCGCATTTGCTCTAAACGAAAGTCTATTAAAGTTTCTTTTTATATAAGAAACATTGGGACTAGATTCTATTATAACTTGCATACATAATAAAGTATCTTCTAAAAGAGAAGATGAAAAATGATATATATTATATCTATAAGGATAGTATTCTTGCAAATCAGATATTGTATAAATCTCTAATTTATTAAGTAATTTCATTGATTTAGGGCCTATTCCTTTAATTTTATCAATACTCATAAATGCCTTTCTTCATATTTATGTCAATTTTCTGTAAAATTAATTGACTTTTATGACATTGTCAATTATTATAAGACTTACCAAATCACTTAAGAAGGCGATTTGGTGCTAGTATCACACTAGTCAACCCCTTTTTATTCTTTGGAGCCATTACATAAGTAATGGCTTCGTAATTTTTAAGGTTAACTATCTAGATTAGTTTGGTCTGATAATTTTTTAAAATATTCATAACGCTTCATAGCGTTTTTTCTTTGTTCTTCTAAAAGTTGCTTTGCCAAATTTTCATCTTTTAATTTTAGTGTTCTAAATCTTACTTCGTTATTTAAGAACTCTTCATATTTATCAAAATTAGGTTTAGGAGAATCAATATAAATCTGATTATTAATAGAGCGCATTAACATTGTATATCCACATTCTACTGCAAGTTTTTCCTCACTTATAGAACAACCACTTCTAATACCATGAGATATACAAGGACAATAAGCAATAATAATTGCTGGTCCATTATGTTCTTGTGCTTCTTTAAACACCTTAATAGTATGCATCATATTTGAACCTAAGGAAATCGATGCAACATAAACATTCTCAATTGTTGATGCTATTTTAAATAAATCCTTTTTACCTGTTCTTTTTCCAAAAGAAGCAAACTGAGCTACAGCTCCAAGCTTTGTTGCTTTGCTTGCTTGACCACCAGTATTGGAATATACCTCTGTGTCTAAAACAAGTATTTTAATATTTTCATTTAAATGTAAAATATGATCTATTCCATTATATCCAATATCATATGCCCAACCATCTCCTCCTATCGCCCACACAGTTCTTTTTGGCATATACTCTTTTAAATTAATTAATTCTTTAGGAATTTTGTTATTATCTAGCTTATTTGAAATATCTAGTGTTATTTTATGACTATCAACATTATTTAAATATTCTCTATATAAATTTTTAGTTTCTTCATCAACAGCTTCAATAGATTCTTGCATAACTTTAATAACTTGTTTGTTTTTTTGATTATAACTTTTATGCATGCCAAGTGCAAATTCTGCGTTGTCTTCAAATAATGAATTAGCCCAAGGAAGCAAATATGGTGTTGACGGTACACTTCCACCATATATCGAAGAACATCCTGTTGCGTTAGCAATAACTATTTCATCACCGTAAAGTTGTGTTAAAAGTTTAATGTAAGGAGTTTCTCCGCACCCTGCACAAGCTCCAGAAAATTCGAATTTTGGTTTTTCAAGCTGACTTCCTTTTATAGTAAATTTATTAAATAATTTAGGGTTTTCATCATTAAAATACCTATCTGTTGGAACAACATTCTCTTTTAAAGAAAGTGATTTAGTAGGACATATATTTACACATAATCCGCAACCAGTACAATCTTTATTTGAAATTCCTACTAAAAAGTTATAATCAGGATTACCAATAACAGATTTTCCTATTGTTTTATCTTTAATAATGTGGTTTCTAATTGCTGCATGTGGGCATACAAAAGAACACATACCACACTGCACGCACTTTTCTTTATTCCATTCTGGTGTTAATACTGAAGCATTTCTTTTTTCATTTTGAGTAAGTCCCCATTTAAACGAACCATCTCTAAAAGGAATAACATCTTTAACTGTTAAAGTGTTACCCATCCTTGAATCTATTTTTTCATATATATTTAACTCTTTTTCTTTAAAATCATCTTTTTGTGCAATAATAGCAACACTTTCAAGGCTATTTAAAGCTGTTTTAACAGCGTTTATATTACTTTCTACTATATCGCTTCCCTTAGACGAAAAAGCTTTAATAATTGATTCTCTAAGGATTTCTTCAGCGCCTGATATATTAAGTAATTTTAAGATAATAATTTCCATTATCTTTGATATTTTTCCTTTAATATTATTTTCATGTGCTATTTTATCAGCATTAATTATATTTACATTTAAATTTTTTGCATTAATTATTTTTCTAACATTAAATGGTAAAAATTCATTTAGCTCTTTTTCATTTCTTATAGTATTAATAAGCAAATATGCATTACTTTTAACATTAGATAAAATATCATATTTTTTAAAATATTCATCTTTAGTTACAACAACCAAAGATGGAGAAGTTATATAATATGGAGCATTTATCTTTTGATCTGATATTCTTAAATGAGATATGGTCACTCCCCCACTTTTCTTAGAGTCATATTCAAAATATCCTTGAACATATTTACCAAGCTGCTCATTTACTAAAGATAAAATATCTTTTGATGCACTAACCATTCCATCAGATCCAAAACCATATATTTTAAACTCTTGAGCTTTTAAATCAATATTATACTCATTAATAGGTAAGCTTAGATTAGTAAGATCATCTTCAATACCAATTGTAAAATTATTAACTAAAGAACTTTCTAACATACTATAAACTGCTTTTATTTGTGAAGGAGTAGTATCTTTTGATGAAAGGCCATATCTTCCACCAACAATATTTATATCTTTTTCTTTTAAAGTCGATAATACATCAAGGTATAAAGGTTCTCCATTTGATCCAGCCTCTTTAGTCATATCAAGAACTGCTATATTCTTTACACTCAAAGGTAGTACATCAAGCAAATATTTATAGCTAAATGGTCTATATAAATGAACTTCTATTAAACCTATTTTATTTTCTGGCTCATTATCAATAACAAGTTTTATAGTATCACAAACACTTCCCATAGCAATAATAATATTTTCTGCATTGTCTGAACCATAATAATTAAAAGGTTTATAATTTTTCCCTGTTAATTTATTAATTTCTTGCATATAACTATTAACAATATCGGGCATACTATTATAAATAGGATTTCTTGCCTCAGTACACTGAAAATATATATCTTCGGTTTGACTCATACCATATTGATAACCACAATTCAAATTAAGCGATCTTTTCTTAAAACTATTAAGGGCTTCAAAATCAATTAATTTTAATAAATCTTTTTGCTCTAATTCCTTAATAACATTTAATTCATGACTAGTTCTAAAACCATTAAAAAAATGAATAAAAGGAAGAGAACCTTTAATCGCAGACAAATGGGCAACAGCCGCTAAATTTTGCGCATCTTCAACATTAGTTGAAGCTAAAATACACCATCCCGCCATTCTTGTTGAATAAATATCTTGATGATCACCAAATATGGAAAGGGCATGTGTTGCAAGACTCCTTGATGCGCAATGTATTACTCCCGGAAGCATTTCTCCCGCTATTTTATACATGTTTGGAATCATCAAAAGTAATCCTTGACTTGCTGTAAATGTTGTTGCAAGACTACCTGTAAGAAGTGCTCCATGCATAGCTCCCGCAGCTCCTGCCTCTGATTGCATTTCAATAACTTCTGGTTTAGAGTTATATAAATTTCCAAGGTTACTATTTACAAGCTCATCAATATTTTCCGCCATTGGCGAAGAAGGTGTAATGGGATATATTGCACACACTTCACTAAATAAATAAGCTATTTTACTACAAGCTTCATTTCCATCTACTATTTTCATATCATCACCTATTTCATTATAAAATAAAAACCAGTAAAATACTAGTTTTCATTTATTATTTCATCTATTCTTAATAACTCGTTATATTTACAAATTCTATCTGTTCTTGACATCGATCCTATTTTAATCTGGCCTAAGTCAAGACCTACAGCAAGATGAGCAATAATGGTATCTTCAGTTTCACCACTTCGATGAGAAATAATTGTTTTATAACCATTTGCTTTAGCTAATCTTACTGTTTCTAGCGTCTCAGTTATTGTTCCTATTTGATTCACCTTAATAAGAATGGCATTGCCTGCTTTTTTATCAATTCCTTTTTGTAAATATTTGGTGTTTGTTACAAATAAATCATCACCAACAAGTTGTACTTTATTGCCCATTTTTTTCGTTATCTTACTAAATCCTTCCCAATCATTTTCATCTACTGGGTCTTCAATAGAAACAATAGGATATGTATTAACTAGTTCTTCATAAAAATCAATTAATTCCTCGGATGTAAGCTTTTTACCATCAACATGATAATATCCTTCTTTATAAAACTCTGATGCCGCAACATCAATGCCAATATTAACATCTGTGCCTGGCAGATAACCGGCTTTTTCTATAGCCTTAATTATTAAATCAAATCCTTCTTTATTAGAACTCAGATTCGGTGCAAAGCCACCTTCATCACCTACAGATGTAACATATCCCTTTTCTTTTAAAACTTTTTTCAAATTATGAAAAACCTCTGCCCCAATTCTGATTCTCTCAGCAATTGTTTTCGCACTTGGTATAATCATAAATTCTTGAAAATCTAAATTATTATCAGCATGAGCCCCACCATTAATAATATTTATCATTGGAATAGGCAATTGTCTTCCACTACCAATATATTCAAATAAATCTTTGCCTTCAGCAAGAGCACTTGCTTTTAATGCGGCCATACTAATACCTAAAATTGCATTAGCACCAAGATTTGATTTTGTTTCGGTACCATCAAGTTCTATCATTTTATAATCTAAAGCTTTTTGGTCTTTAACATCCATTCCAACCACAGCATCTTTCAAAATTGTATTAACATTTTTTACAGCTTTTAACACCCCTTTTCCCAGATATCTATTGCCTTTATCACGCATTTCTAAAGCTTCTTTTTCCCCAGTAGATGCTCCTGATGGAACCGATGATCTTCCTACAATTCCGTTTTCAAGAATAACATCAACCTCTACAGTAGGATTACCTCTACTATCAAGAATCTCGCGCCCTTTTACATCAACTATTTTCATTAAAACCTCCACTACCAAAATATTTTAGTTATATCTTTAGTTCTTTTATATAAAAGAATGTTACTAGTAATTTCAACTACAGCGGTAAGAATTAAAAATGTTCCCATAATCTGAGTTATAGTGAGCGTTGCTTCAAAAGGGTTGCTAAGTAATATAAACCCAAAAATAATAAGCATTACTCCTACCGTTATAGTAATTAACCATGAATCATCTGACCCTATTTTAAACCAAATACCATATGAAATTTTTATTGCACCTAAAATTATTAAATACAAACCAAGACAAATTACTAAATGATTAAATACCAAATTTGGAAAAACAAGCATTATTACACCAAAAAATAAGCATATTAATCCAAATAATAAATTAAAAGAATACAGTTTTGCTCCTTTTCTACTTGTATATTTCATAATCGATATTAAACTATTAAATAATAGTAAAGCTCCAAGCATATAACTAATAATTCTCTTTGTTAAATTTGGAAAAACAAGCATAAAAATACCTATTATTAATATAATTATTCCATTTGCTATCGAGGACGCTATATTCCTTTTAAATCTTTCTGCTACTTTGTCTCTTATCATTTCATTATTCACCTTAGTATATTATAATTCTATTTTTATAAATAAGCAAGTTTCAACTAGACAAATCACAGATTTTATGCTAGTATATTTATCCTAAAGAAGGGGGGATTATTAACTGTGGATATAAGACAACTTTCTGCTAAAGAATTTAAAGATTTTAATGATAATCATCCGATGGGAAATTATCGTCAAACTCTAAATTTTGCTTTATTAAAAGCACAAAATGATTATGAATACGAGATGATTGGTTATGTTGATAATAATAACAATATTAAAGCTGCCGCTTTAGTTCTTGTAAAGCTTTTAAATGGGCATATATATGCATATATTCCCGAGGGCATGTTAATAGATTATAATAATTCTTCTTTAGTTAAAGATTTCACAGAAAAAATGGTTGACTTTTATAAAGGCGAAAAAATTTTTCTTATTAGAATAAACCCTCCAGTTATTCAATCTGAAATAGACATTAAGACCTTTGAACCTAAAAATATGATAAACGAAAATGTTTTACATATTCTTGAAGATGCAGGGTGGATTAAATATGACGATGCCTTAATTAAAAAGTATAATACAATAATTGAGCTTGATAATTACAAAGAAGAAAACTTAAGCAAGAATGCTAAAAACAAAATAAGAAAAGGGCTTAGAAAAGGTTTGTCTATAGAATTGGCTGATGTAAAAGATTTAGATATTTTAATAAAATTTGCCGCTAAAAAAATGAAAGTTCCAGAATATTATTATAATGATATATACACTTTATTTAACAAAGATGATAGCATAGACTACTTTCTAGTTAAAATTAATTATAAAAATTATGTTTTTAATTCACAAAATGCTTATCAAAAAGAACTAAAGAGAAATGAAAAAATTATTGAAAAACTTAGTACAAGAAATAACGAGAAAAATGTAAATAAAAAAATGAGTTCAGATAACACTCTTAGAACTTACAAAGAAGATGTAGCTAAAGCGGCAAGTAAACTTAACACTGAATCATCCGATTATGTCGCTGGTGCATTTGTTATTAAACAGGGAAATAAAGCAACAATTGTTGTTAGCGCTTATAATAAAAAATATAAAGACTTTGCACCAAATTATTTTTTATATAATGAAATTATTAAATATTATAAAGGAAAATATAAATACTTAGATTTAAATGGCATTTTAGGTGACAATGATAAAAACAATCCCTTTTATGGTGTAAACAAATTTAAATTAGGATTTAAACCCAATATGTATCAACCTATTGGAGATTATGTTTATATTCTTAATAAACGTTTATATAATAAATTAAATAAAAAGGGTATCCTTCAAAAAGAGTTTAATTTAGAAAAAATGGGTAAATAAATTGTTTAAATAAAAAAAGCGATTACTCGCTCTTTTTTTAATTTAACTACTAAAGAATTTCTGATACAACACCAGCACCAACTGTACGACCGCCTTCACGAATAGAGAATTTAGTTCCTTGTTCGAAAGCAACCGGAGCAATTAGGTCAACTGTCATATCTACGTTATCACCAGGCATAACCATTTCAACTCCTGCAGGAAGTTCGATAACGCCTGTAACGTCTGTTGTTCTAAAGTAAAACTGTGGTCTATAATTTGAGAAGAATGGAGTATGACGTCCGCCTTCTTCTTTAGATAAAACATAAACACTAGCTTTAAACTTTGTATGAGGTGTAATTGAACCAGGTTTAGCTAATACTTGTCCACGTTCAACATCTTCTCTAGAAACACCACGAAGTAACACACCAGCATTATCTCCCGCTTGAGCAAAATCAAGTGATTTTCTAAACATTTCAATACCTGTTACAACAGATTTTTGTGTTTTCTTTAAACCAACAATTTCAACTTCATCGTTAATTTTAAGTTGTCCACGTTCAACACGACCTGTAACAACTGTTCCTCTACCAGAAATAGTAAATACATCTTCAATAGACATTAAGAATGGTTTATCAGTATCACGAACTGGTGATGGGAAATATTCATCAACTGCAGCCATCAAATCTCTAATACTCTTTTCTCCTTCAGCATCTCCTTCAAGAGCTTTAAGAGCAGATCCACGAATAATAGGACAGTCTGAGTCGAATCCATATTCAGCTAATAAATCTCTAATCTCCATTTCTACTAAATCAAGTAATTCAGCATCGTCTACTTGATCGCATTTGTTCATATAAACAACAATCTTAGGTATTCCTACTTGTCTAGACAATAAAATATGTTCTCTTGTCTGAGGCATAGGACCATCTGCTGCTGAAACAACTAGAATAGCACCATCCATTTGAGCTGCACCTGTAATCATGTTTTTAATGTAGTCAGCGTGCCCTGGACAGTCTACGTGAGCATAATGACGCTTATCAGTAGAATACTCAACGTGAGATGTATTAATAGTTATTCCCCTTGCCTTTTCTTCTGGAGCAGAATCAATTTCATCATATTTTTTAATTTCTTTTCCAAAGTATTTAGTAATTGCTGCAGTAAGTGTTGTTTTACCATGGTCTACGTGACCAATAGTACCAGTATTAACGTGTTCTTTAGAACGGTCAAATTTTTCTCTTGCCATATATAATTTCCTCCTTTATTACTATTATATTTTAGCTAATTCTTGATTAAATATCAAGGTCTTATTATTAATTTGTTTTATTTTACACTATTTTTCTTTATTATTTCTTCTGAAATAGATTTTGGCACTTCTTCATAATGGTCCATATACATAGTAAATGTGCCACGTCCTTGTGAATTGCTTCTTAATGAAGTAGCATATCCAAACATTTCTGCAAGCGGAACCATAGCTGAAATTTGTAGAGCATTTCCCCTAGATTCATTGCCCATAGGTTTACCCCTTCTACTAGTAAGATCACCCATAACATTTCCTAAATATTCCTCAGGAACTATTACATCAACCTTCATTATTGGTTCTAATAAAACAGGCTTACACTTCTTTGCAGCTTCCTTTAATGCAAGCGAAGCAGCAATTTTAAATGCCATCTCAGATGAGTCTACATCATGATATGACCCATCGTGAAGTATAGCTTTTATATCAACCACTGGATATCCTGCAATCATACCACCAGCCATAGCTTCTTGTAATCCTTTATCAGTTACTGGGATATATTCACGAGGAACAACACCTCCTACAACTGAATCAACAAATTCATACCCTTTTGACGGATTAGGCTCGAAAGTAACCCATACGTGACCATATTGTCCACGACCGCCAGATTGTTTAATATATTTTCCTTCACAATCCGCAGCTACAGTAATCGTCTCTCGATAAGCAACTTGAGGTTTACCAACATTACAGTCAACTGTGAATTCTCTTTTCATTCTTTCTACAAGAACTTCTAAATGAAGTTCTCCCATTCCTGATATAACTGTTTGACCAGTTTCTGAATCTGTACGATATTTAAACGACGGGTCTTCTCCAGCAAGTTTTGCCAAAGCAACAGACATTTTATCTTGATCAGCTTTGCTTTTCGGTTCGATAGCCATATCAATAACGGGTTCTGGTATTTCCATACCTTTTAATAGTACTGCATGTTTTTCATCACACAAAGTATCATTAGTAGTAGTATTTTTTAACCCAACAGCTGCAGCGATTTCTCCAGCATATACACAATCTACCTCTTTTCTTTGATTAGCATGCATCTGAAGAATTCTACCAATTCTTTCCTTAGTTCCCTTTGTTGAATTAAGCACATAACTTCCTGATTCAAGTTTTCCCGAATAAACCCTAAAAAATGTTAATGTTCCAACAAAAGGATCTGTCATAACTTTAAATGCAAGGGCACAGAAAGGTTCATTATCATCTGCTTTTCTAATTACATCATTACCTTTTAAATCAACACATCTAGCCTCTTCAATATCAAGCGGACTAGGTAAATAATCAAGTATTGCATCCAATGCAAACTTAATACCCACATTACCCTTACCTGATCCTGGCATCACTGGAAAAAACTCAACATCAAGAGTTCCTTTTCTTATAGCCCTTTTTATAAGATCTACAGAAAGGTCTTCTTCATTAAGATACTTTTCCATTAACTCATCATCAAAATCAGCCACTGTCTCAATAAGTTCTATTCTTTTGTTTTCAATTAAATCTTTTAACTCGGCAGGTATTTCAACTTCGGTAATTCCTTCATCAGGACTACCATCAAATATATAAGCTTTACGAGTTAGTAAATCAACTATACCTTTAAAACTATCTTCGGAACCTATAGGCCAAGCAATTGCTTTTGCATTTACACCCAATCTCTTTTCAATAGTATCTAAACTATATTCAAAATCGGCACCCAATTTATCCATTTTATTTGCAAAAATCATACGAGGAACTTTAAATTCGGTTGCTTGTCTCCAAACTGTTTCAGTTTGCGGCTCAACACCATTTTGAGCATCAAGAACAGTTACGGCACCATCAAGCACTCTAAGCGACCTTTCAACTTCTATAGTAAAGTCTACGTGCCCTGGAGTATCTATTATGTTTAATCGATAACCTTTCCAATGTGCCGTAGTTGCTGCCGAAGTAATTGTAATTCCTCTTTCTTTTTCTTGATCCATCCAATCCATTTGTGACGCTCCATCATGAGTTTCACCAATTTTATGAATTTTCCCAGTATGATATAAGACCCTTTCTGTAAATGTTGTTTTTCCAGCATCTATATGGGCCATTATACCTATATTTCTTGTTTTATCTAACAATACATCTCTTGCCATAATAATTACCACCTATAATGAGCAAATGCTTTATTTGCCTCAGCCATTTTATGGATATCTTCTCTTTTCTTAACAGCTCCACCTTCACCTTTAGCAGCATCCATAATCTCGTTAGCTAAATTAATAGCCATACCCTTTCCGTTTCTAAGTTTAGCATATCTAACAAGCCAACGAAGTGCCAAAGCTTTGCTTCTTTCTTCTGATACTTCAATTGGAACTTGATAGTTGCTACCCCCAACACGACGAGACTTAACTTCTAATGCTGGTTTAATATTTTCTAATGCTTCATTAAATATTTCATTAGGATCTTTTTTTGTTTGATTTTCTATTATTTTGAACGCTTTATACAAAATTGTTTGAGCAGTACCTTTTTTTCCATCAATCATAATTGTGTTAATTAACTTACTAACAACTTTTGAATTATAAATCGGATCGGCAAGTACATCTCTTTTATCTGCTCTTCTTTTGCGCATATTATTTCCTCCTTTATTGTTTTATAATCTATTCTTTAGATTTTTTTGTTCCGTATTTACTTCTACCTTGCTTACGATCAGCTACACCTTGAGTATCAAGTGTACCTCTCACAACATGATAACGAACACCAATTAAGTCTTTAACACGACCACCACGAACAAGAACCACACTATGTTCTTGCAAATTATGCCCTTCTCCAGGAATATAAGCATCTATTTCTTTGCCATTAGATAGTCTTACACGAGCAAACTTTCTCAAAGCAGAGTTTGGTTTTTTTGGGGGTCTAGTACCCACTTTTATACAAACGCCTCTTTTTTGTGGACTGTCAACTTCCGTCTGTTTTCTTTCAATAGTATTGAAACCAATATTTAATACTGGGCTTTTACTTTTCTTAATTTTCTTTTTACGGTTTTTCTTTACTAGTTGATTAATTGTTGGCATTAATTTCTCTCCTTTCATTAACACACACCCAGGTGTATCTAATTTTTCATTAAATAAGGTTCAATCTATGAATGAACCCAAATTAAAAGCATTTTTAATATACCAATATTTAATGCAATTGTCAATAATTATTTTAAATATTTATCATTAAAGTTCTTTGTCGTATAATTATCACATTTGATATATGGATTATAAATGTCATTTATTATTAAAACATATCCCACACAATACTCCCCTTGATTATCAATAAACGATGGTAACAAGCTTTCATCTGTTAACATTTCAGATGTTATAACGGAATATTGCCCATATGTATTCGTATATTTTATTGCTCCTTTTCTAATTTTATTTTCAAGTTCAGTATATATATTTTCTGAATTTTTAGCAACAGAATTGTAAAATACTATTATGTAATATGTTGCAACAAGCAAACATATAAATAATATAACCATTAATATAATTTCTTCAGATAAACTCCATCCTCGATTATTTAATTTCATTTTAAATTGTTTTTATAACCTCTCTTAAATTCTTGAAAAAATAATACTAATTCCCTAGCAGACAAACTATCATCCTCATTATAATAGTATTCTTTATATTTATAACCAAAACCATAACACCTCTTTGAATACTCATCATCATCTTCAACATCTTTTATCATTGGTGAACATATCAACGGTTTTTTATTGTTATCAACTCTTACAAACTCAACTATTACAAGAACAAACCACAAAAAAACCATAAATGCTATTATTGTTATCAAAATTCTAAATTTACTTTTTACCTTATTTCTTTTTTCTTCTATTTTATTCATAATAATCTTTCTCCACCTCTAGTATAAAAGAAAATCGCTTTTTTTTCAACATATAACTCTACTAGAAAATTGCTTATAATAAAAACCCACAAAAGTGGGTCTATTCTAAGCTAATTCTACTTCAGCACCAGCTTCAGTTAGTTGTTTCACAATTTCTTCAGCTTCTGCAACTGGAATGTTTTCCTTAACATTTCCACCATTATCAGCTAAACCTTTAGCTTCAACTAATCCTAAACCAGTAATTTCTTTAAGAAGTTTGATAACTGCAACTTTTGAGCCACCAGCGCTTTTAAGAACAACTGTTTTATTTGAAGACGTAGCTTCTTCAGCTCCTCCAGCAACTGGTGCAGCAGCAACCGCTACAGCGCTTGGGTCAACACCAAATTCTTCTTTCATTGCGTCAACTAATTCTTTTACTTCAAGAATAGTCATTTCCTTTAATGAGTTAATAAAATCTTCTTTTTTAATTTTTGCCATAATTATTTTTCTCCTTCCATTTTTTCGGCATATAGATTAAGCGCAACACTTAAATCTTTTACAAATTGAATCATTCCACCAGCTAACATAGTTAATAAGCCTTCTCTTGATGGAATTGATGCATATTTTGCAATTTCTTCCTTATCTGCAACCGTACCATTTAATATTCCAACACGAATATCCATTTTCTTATGGGTTTTCGCATATTCTGAAATTATTTTAATTGGTTCAAGTAATTCTTTACCAAACAAAATTGCATTAGGACCATCTAAGAAACTATCAATATCAATTTTTAACTTATCACAAGCAAATTTTAATAAAGTGTTTTTGTAAACTTTTACTTCTGAATCAACTTCTTTAAGCTTAAATCTAAGGTCTGTAAGGTCACTAACTGTTAATCCTTGATATTGGAATAATATAACTGCTTCATTGTTTTTAATTTTGTCAATTATTTCGTTCACTATTTGTTTCTTTTCTTCTAAAATTTTCTCACTTGCCATATTTTTTCCTTTCTTTTAAATTTTAAAAAAGCTTCCATAGGGAAACTTTTTTATTATTCATAAATAATTAATTCCCTCGGTAGGATATTAAGCTTCTTGCACCTACTGTCTTTGGTTCTTGCTTTTTCTAACTTGTATTATATTATAATTTATTTTAAATGTCAAAATTGTTTTTATCAATTTTAATACCAGGGCCCATTGTAGATGAAATTGTTATTGTATCAATAAAGGTTCCTTTAACAGTATTAGGCTTATTTTTATTAATTGTAGAAACAACATAATTTAAGTTTTCAATTAAATCTGCTTCAGAAAATGAGACTTTTCCTAATATTGTATGAATAATACCAAATGAATCATTACGATATTCAATCATTCCATTTTTAATGTCATTAATAATACCTTCTACTTTTGGAGTTACGGTTCCAGTTTTAGGGTTAGGCATTAATCCTCTAGGTCCTAAAATATTTCCTATTTTTCCAACTTCAGGCATCATATCTGGTGTTGCAACAATAATATCAAAATCTAGCCAATTTTCTTTTTTGATTTTATCAATTAAATCTTTTTCACCAACAAAATCAGCTTTTAATTTTTTAGCTATTTCAGCTTGTTCACCTTTAGCAAGAACAAGAATTCTCTTTGTTTTGCCACTTCCTTTTGGAAGAAGAAATGAACCGCGAAGCGTTTGATCTGATTTTTTGGGATCAATATTCAATTTAACAGCCAAATCAATAGTGCTATCAAATTTAGTAATTGACGTTTCTTTAACTAATTTAATTGCATCTTCAACACTATAACATTTCGTTTTGTCAACTTTATTAGATGCTTCCACATATTTTTTACCAGTTTTCTTCATATTTCCTCCTAATTGTGGTTTATTAGCGGATATAATTTTGCTTTTTATTATTTTTCTTCTGCTTGTTCATCAGCTTCTATTTCATCATCTGATTCTTTTTCTTCTATTGCCGGAACATCAACAGATGCTGCTTCTGCCATTGCTTTAGCTTCAGCTTCAAGTTCGGCAAGTTCTGCATCACGTTTTGCTGCCTCTGCCTCTTCTTTTCTAGCCTCTTCAGCTTGTGCAGCAAGCTCTTCATCATTCAAACCTTTAACAGCTATTCCCATATTACGGGCAGTTCCTGCAACAATTAACATAGCATCCTCAATATCATAAGCATTTAAATCAGGCATTTTAATTTCAGCAATTTTTCTTAATTCATCTTGAGAAATAGTTGCTGCTACCTCATTTGCACCTTTTGCACTCGCTTTTGTTATTCCGGCCGCTTTTTTAAGTAAAAATGCAGCTGGTGGAGTTTTTAGTACAAAATCGAAACTACGATCTTCATAAATAGAAATTTCACAAGGCACAACATCCCCCATTCTATCACGAGTAGCTTCATTAAACTTTGAACAAAAATCTTGCAAATTAATACCATGTGGTCCAAGCGCAGTTCCTACTGGAGGAGCTGGTGTTGCTTTACCGGCATCAATGTATATAGTTAATTTTTTTGCGACTTCTTTAGCCATGAAAACACCTCCTATAAAATATTTTACATGTAAGTGGTTCGGGCATCCGCCTTTCCCTTCCACTCGAGCAAATAAATTGCATATTAAATACTAACATAAAATATACAAATATACAAGTAAAATAAATGCACTTTATACGTTTTGAATTGTTAAATAGTAATCTTTTTTATTGATTATATTTACAAATAATGATATCCTTATTTTGAGGATAGGTAGTTATGGGAAAGTTTTTTAATACTAAGGGAAAATTTTTTAATACAAAGATAGCAAAAGATAAAAGCACATTAATAAAATATGGTTTGATTGGCCTAGGAGTTTTTATTATATTAATTATTATTATTGCAATCGCTGGAAAAAGTGGTAAATCACGATTTGAGGTATATGAATATGCTGAAGAAATTGAAGTAAGCTCTGATCCAAAAAACTTTCCAGAAATAGAAGAATTAATAAAAAGTTTTGGTAAAGCAAAACAAGATGAGATTGTAATCGATTATAATGATTTAGATACATCAGTAATCGGAGAATATGCCATTTACTTAAAATACAATAACAATACATATGAAGTTAGTATTTCTGTAGTAGATACCACACCCCCAGAAGCAAACATAATAGATAAACTTATTCCAAAAGATAGCAATACATATAAACTAAGTGATTTTATTCAAGAATGTACTGATAATGATCCAAAAACAACCGAATGCACTTATATATTTAATGATGAAACAATTCATACAGAAAAAGGAAGTTATGAATATAAACTCAAAGTATGTGATAATTCAAACAATTGCACCGAAGAAAAAACAGTAACTGTAGAAATTGGTGGCCATTGTATGTTTGGCAGTTTAGAATATGATAAAACAAAAAATAAATATCCGTTAGCGGTAACTGTTGGAGATGTTACTAACAATTGCGCTGTAGATAAAAAATTATGGCAAAGCACTGAATTCTTAAACAAAGTTAATGATTTATATTCAACGGATTTGCAATTATTACAATCACAGTTAGATTCTATTATTAAAAACAAATTTCCAGAAGGAGCTATTACAAAAGCATTCCCATCGTTTATAACAATATATAATAGTGCCAATACCGGATTGGTGGGATATGCTATTAGAGTTAACGTATATGCACAAAAACAAGGATATACCGGGAAATTAGATACTGATGATAATTTGATTCTTACATATTCACTAGATTCCAATGGAAAAAGAATTTATGAATATAATGCTTATGGCATTGACTAAAAAAAGATACAAACAGTGTATCTTTTTATTTTGTAAAATTTTTATATATATTTACCATTTTAGCTAAAATTGAATTCGAATCAAGTTTAATTTGATTTGTAGCAATAAGCGTTGCAAGCCCATTAGCATAAAGCCACATATGTAAAAAAAGTCCTCTTGCCTCCGCAAATGTAAAGCCTTGTTTATTTACCAAATTTATAATTGTTGATTGATTCCATTTTTCATCAAAAACATCTTCAATTTTTTTCCATTTTAAGTTATTTGACAAAAATAAACTAATAAATAAATTTTTATAATCGTTAGCAAATTCAACATATGCTATACACAAAGTTAGCAAAGCCTTTTTATTATCAATTTTACTAGTAAGAAACTCATCATATTGGCGTGCTATTTCTATTAAAATATCTTCCTTAATTTCATCCATATTGTTATATATTCTATATAAGGGTTTTGTACTAATTCCTATTTGCTTGGCAAGACTTCTTGCATTTAATGCTTGCCAACCTTCTCTATCAATAAGTTTAACACCTGATTTAACAATATTTTCTTTTGTTAAGTCTAACATTCTTACCATATAACACCATCCCCTTGTCTTATGATAACTTATGTTATCATTATAACATATTGCGCATTTTTGTCAAAGCTTTTACTTTATTATTTCAAAATTATTTTTTAAAATATGATCTATAAATTTTTCTTTGAAAACTTGTAAATCTTCTTGATTAAGGGTTTTATTTTTATGACCCACGACATATCTTATTGTATATTTATTTTGATATTTTCCAATTAAATAATAATCAAGAATAATATTATTCTTAAATTTTTCAAGCACATTTGATAATTCATAATACTTAAAACCTTCTGGAAGTATCACTGTGTAATCCAAATAAACTACTGGATATTTATTTATTTCTTTTGCAAGAATATTATTTTTTTCAAGAAGAACATATTTATCAAAACAAATATCAACACAAACAACAGCTTTTCTCTTAGAAATTTTATTAGCAAGTTCTTTATTTAAAACATTAATTTCACCCATTTTATGTTCATCAACAATAATATTTTTGCTTAATTTCTTATCATAATATTCTTTAACTTCATTATTTTGAATAAAAATCACTTTTTTATTTTTTAATAATCCATATATATATTTAACAACTTCTTTTGCTTGATTATACATCACTTCAACTGTTTTTTCATCACCAGCAAATATAACACTTAATCTTCTTTTATTAATACCTTTTTCAATTATTGTTCCTATTTCAAACAATGAAAATTTATTGTAATTTTTAAAATTTTCTCTAACAATATTTAAAAGAGAAAAAGAAAGGTCATCTCTTAAGATATTATTCTGATCTCTACATATTAATTTAATACCTGTTTTTTTAACTTCAAGCTCTTTCAAAAACGCAGAATCATACCATAAATAACTATGTATTTCATGCATATTAAATTTTTCTGCAAGCAATTTTTTAACATCGTATTCTTGTTCATATATATCTTCTTTTTTATCACTAGATAAAGCTAATTTTAAAGGTTCTTCTTTAATATTTTCAAAACCATGAATTCTTGATATTTCTTCGATTAAATCTTCTGGTATACTTACATCTTTACCATATCTATAAGTTGGGATTGTAACTTCATAATTATCTTTATTAATTATTACTTTGAACCCCAAACTTTCGAGAATGGTTTTCACCTCACTATCATCAAGATTTTTTCCCATATAAATTGAAAGTTTTTCTTTTGTTAAAACTATTGTACTTTCTTTCAATACATTTGGATACACGTCTGTTAGATTTGATGCAATTATCATATCTGGATTTTCATCTTTTAGTAAATAAATAAAACGTTTGATAGCTAAACTACACATATTTGGATCAAGTGATTTTTCGAACCTCGTAGAAGCTTCCGTCCTAAGACCAAGTTGCAAAGAGGTTTTTCTAACTGATGATGCATCAAAATTTGCACTTTCCAAAATAATTGACGTTGTATCATTGGTTATTTCACTATCAAATCCTCCCATAATACCCGCTATACCCAAATATTGATTGTTACTTTTTATCATAAGATTTTCTTTTTTTAATTTTCTTTCTATTCCATCTAATGTTTTAAAAATATCCCCTTCTTTTGCAACATCAATTTCTATTGAAGGAACTTTTCTAGAATCAAAAGCATGCATTGGCTGCCCAAGTTCTAACATTAAAAGGTTTGTTAAATCAACTATTAAAGATATGGATCTTAAACCAACATAATACAAAAATATTTGGATATTTAATGGAGTCCTATTATTATTAATATTATCAATTTTTATCCCACAATAACGGTTACATAAATTAGTTTTTTTTATCTTAATATTGATACCCTTTTTATTATTTTCAACTTCTAATTTATCAAGAGGAATTAATTTGTTTCCAGTTAATGCTGCTATTTCCCTTGCAATACCATAATGTCCCCATAAATCAGGTCTATTTGTAAGTGATTTATTATCGATTTCTACAATTATATCTTCAATAGGAAGAAGCTTTTTTATGTCAACACCATTTTTAAAATTATCTGGCAACTCGATTATTCCCTCACTAGCATCTGAGATTTGTAATTCTTTTCCACTACAACACATTCCAAAAGATTCAACACCCCTTAAAAGTCTAGATTTAATTTCCATTCCATTAATATGACCACCTACTTTAACAAAAGCCGTTTTTAATCCCACTTTTACATTAGGCGCACCACAAACTACTTGTATATAATCTTTTTCACCAATATCAACTTTTAAAACATGCATGTGATCCGAATCCGGGTGCTTAATACACTCTTTAATTTCTGCTACTACAACGCTGTCAAAAGCATTCCCAACCTCTTTTACACTTTCAACTTCTGCACATCTAATAGTAAATTTATCCCAAATCTTAACAAAATCAATTTTTTCACTTTTATCAATATATTTTTTTAATCTATTACTGGAAATTAACATTTGATCCTCCTTAATTTATCTTAAATGTTTTTAAATAACGAATATCTCCACTATTTAATGTTCTTATATCATTAATCTTATATTTCATCATAGCAAGTCTAGTAAGACCTATTCCAAAAGCAAAGCCATTATATTCATTTGGATCTATATTACTAGCTTTCAAAACATTTGGATGAATCATGCCGCAAGGGCAAAGTTCAATCCACCCAGTCCCCTTACAAGTTTGACATCCTTTTCCTTCGCATATTGTACAAGAACAATCTAACTCAAAAGATGGTTCAGTAAATGGAAAAAAACCTGGTCTTAATCTTACTTCAATATTTTTTTTAAAAATTTCTTTTAAAATTGTTTTCATTGTAAAGATAAGATTTCCTATAGAAATATTCTTATCAATAACCATTCCTTCAAGTTGAAAAAACGTGTTTTCATGACTAGCATCTAAATCCTCATTTCTAAAAGTTCTTCCAGGAGCACACATTCTAATTGGAGCTCCATATTTTTCCATTGCATGAACTTGAATATCACTAGTTTGAGTTCTTAATAACATACCGTTTTCTAAGTAATATGTGTCTTGAGTATCTCTAGCAGGATGATCTGCAGGCACATTCAAAGCAACAAAATTATAATATTCTGTTTCCATTTCCGGTCCTGTTATTACACTAAACCCCATTCTTGCCAAAACATCCGTAACTTCTTTTGAAACAATTGTAACTGGATGTAATGAACCATAATTAACCTCGTAATCAACCGTATCATCAAAATCTATTTTAAAAGAAGTTTCAATTTCTTCTTGTTTATTTTTAATTAGTTGTTCTAACTCATTTTTAGTATTATTTATTAATCTTCCATATTTCTTTTTATCTTCAAAAGACATATCCTTTAATGAAGACAGCATTTGAACTATCTGACTTTTTTTACCAATATATTTTGACTTAATGTTAAGCAAGTCAGACTCTTTCTTACAATTCTTTAACTTTTCATCAAGTTCTATTTTAATTTTTTCAATTTCCTCTTTCATATCTACTCCTTATAAATAAAAAAAACACAAACTAATTTTAAGGACGAGACATACCCGCGGTACCACCTTAGTTCATGCTTTTAACATACGCTTTAATCTTTAACGCCGATATGCGACTATACTCCATATTTGAATTTTGTACTTACTTTTAATGTTTTCACCAACACATTAATCTCTAATCTTGCTTTCCTACTAAAAAATAATTCATTGTATATTAATAATTTGTTGCTTTAAGTTCCATATAACTTTCAGGATGAATACATACTGGGCATACCTTTAATGCATCTTTTCCATAATATACATGGCCACAGTTTCTACATATCCACATTACTTCCTGTTCTTTATGAAAAACTTTATCTTCTTCAATCTTTTTAACTAAATCTAAATATCTTTCTTCATGATGTTTTTCAATATCTGCTACTTGTTCAAAAAGAGTAGCTATCCTATCAAACCCTTCCTGTTTTGCAACTTCAGCAAAGCCTTTATACATTCTTGTCCATTCATAGTTTTCACCCTCTGCTGCATCTTTTAGGTTATCTAAAGTTGTTGGTATTACTCCTTGATGAAGTTCTTTAAACCACAACTTTGCATGTTCTTTTTCATTATTTGCTGTCTCTTCGAATATTGAGGCAATTTGTTCATATCCATCTTTTCTTGCTTGGCTTGCATAATATGAATATTTATTTCTTGCTTCACTTTCCCCTGAAAAAGCTGTCATTAAATTTTTTTCTGTTTGTGATCCTTTTAATTCCATAATTTCTCCTTTAAAATACATTTTTAGTTTAACATATTAAAAATACATAGTCAATTAATTAAACTTTATTTAATTCGGTTGTTTTATTAATTATTTCCTTCCATTGATAAACCATCTCTAATATAAAATTTGCTTCTTCTAAACACATAATTCCTTCTTTATAATAATCTTTGTTTTCGTTAATTATTTTTTCTAAATCTTCTTTATTTGGCACATCATCTAAAGTAATATACTGATCTCCTTTTATTATGTCTTGAAAATCTAATATTGCTCCTAATTTGTTATCCCAATTTTCATTTATATCATTCTGATTGCTTATTTTTAAAATAAATTCATTTTTTAAATTACCAATTCTTCCATAAGTAACAAATCGTTTGTCAGGGTAAAAATAGCGCTTTGTTAATTTACTTTCAATCTCATTTAAGATATCTAAGTACATTTGACTTGGAATATTAGCTATTTCATAAGATTGAATTTTTTCAATAAAATCATCAGTTATTTTAATAAGTTCTTCTCTTTTAAACATAACAATTTCTGCCTCTTCCTTTGCCTTTTTAATAGGATGATTAATGTTATTTTCTTGAACTGAGTTATCATTTTCTTTTTTAGCATCTTTTTTCATTTTAGTTACTTGTACTAATTTAATTACATTTTTAATTAAAATATAAAGTGCAGGCGCTATAACGAGCATCAACCAGCCCATTTTACTAGAAACAAAAAACTGTATTCTTCCCAATCCGGGTAATTTATATACAACTTTACCAATAACGTTCTCATAAAACGCAGGTCCCTCGTCTTCAAGAGGATTTTTATCTCCCTTTGTCATATAGTTATATTTTCCGTCAACATAATATACTTTTTGTATTCTATGCGTAACAGTAAGACCAAGACTGGAAGGACAGGTTGATTTAAACGTAATAACATCTCCTACTTTTAAGCTTTTAGGATTATCAACTCTCTTATTGATTACCATATCATAAACTTTAATATTTGGATGCATACTTTGACTTACAATTGTATAAATAGTATATTTTGGGGGAATATTTGTTTTTTGGTAAATAATTTTTATTGATATAAAATACCATACTAAAAGCAGGCCAATTATTAATAGCACAATAAAAAGAGTCCATGTTACAACCGTAGATATATAATTAAGTATAGACTTTAATCTTCTTTTTGTCATTGACCCCATTTATTCCTTTCAGATCATTTTATTATTTCAATTTTTAATTTACCACTAAAGGTTTTACCACTATCAATATTTTGATTAACCCCAGTTTCTTTAAAACTTATTTTAAATAGATAACGTAATGTTGTTCCTTCTTTAACAATTAAATTATTAAACGGTACTTCATTTTTATATGGTACTTTTAAATCTGTTTTATAAGAAACAGCATTCCTATCAATAGTATAACTCAAATTGTTAATTTGTGTATATTCGTTTATAACATCAGACCACGTTATTTTATACTTAACTGCTTGATTTGTCTCATTTTTCAAAACAATCATATAATTTCCACTCCACCCTGGTTCAATATTATCAGCTGCGATATCTAAACTATTAACTACATAAACATATTTACCACTTTTATCAGTAGTAACTGTTGAAATAATTGTTTTTACTTTATTATCATTCTGATTATAAATATTAAGATCTGGATGAATATTACTATCAGGCTTATCATCTGCGTTAGTATCTATATTATAATCTGGAATACGATCATTATTATAATCAATGTTTATATCTGGAAGCGAATCACCATTCAAATCTATATTATAGTCTGGAATTAAATCACCATTTATATCACAGTTTAAATCGCACTTACCATCATAATCATAGTCAATATTTATATTTTCAATTGGAATAATTGATTCATCAATTACAACATTATAATCTTCCGTTCCATCGCTGTTCAAATCACATTTACTAATACACTCTTTATTTTCATTAGTAATATTTAAATCTGGAATTCCATCATTATTATAATCGATATTTATATCTGGGAAACCATCGCCATCAGTATCTTCGTTTAAAATAGCCGGTTTTCCATTAATTGTTCCAGGTTTATTAATAGGATTAGTAATTGTTTTTCCTCCATCAGTAGAAACATTTACATCACCAATTCCATCACCATTAGTATCAATATTAATATATACCCCAGGATTAACACGTGGATACGAACATTTTATTGTTTTATCAACCTTACAACTAACATCAATATTTCTACCCTCATCATAAGGGACAGTTTTTGATTCATCAACTGATATTCTTTCATTAATAAGAGCATTGTTATTAGGTAGTTTTATATTATAATCTGGCCAACCATCGCCATCAATATCACAATTCAATTTACATTTATTATCATGAGTCGCATCATTTACAGGATTTTGTGCTCCTCCGCCAGTATTAAACGTAGGTATTTCGTTGCCCATATAATCAATGTTTTTTATTGGTTTATTTGAATCTGGACCAGATGTAATATTTACATCTGGAATCATATCTCCATCTAAATCAATATTCGTATCTCTAATCATATCTCCATTAATATCACAATTTAAATCGCATTTATTATCTATCCGAGGATTAATCACAATATTTAAATCAACGATTCCATCACCATCTATATCAATATTATAATCTGGCCAACCATCATCGTCAGAATCACAATTCACAATACAATAAGTATTAGTTTCATCCATTTGATTGACTCTATTAAAAATAAAGGAGCCATCACCATAAACATCTATGTTAAAATACGGAATTTTACCATTTCGATAATCAATGTTATATTTTGGTTTACATAACTTATCATCAGTTAAGTTAACATTTGGAACATTACTATTCTTAGTTTTAAGATTTACCCGTTCACAATTTTGCATACTCTCAATATCACCTTTATGATACTCTTTATATACATATATAGTAGAATATGCTAAAACAATTAAAAGAATAATAAACAATAATAAAACCATTACATAATAAAACATTTTTTTCTTCTTTTTATTTTGTTTTTTTTCTTCTTCTAGAATAGCAATTTGACTTTCAAAGTCTGTCGGCTCATTGACAATCTTTCTTTCTTCCTCACTCATGAATTATTCTCCTTATTGTATTTTGATTATATCACATTAAATATAGCAGCACAATGAAGAAAAGAAGTGCTAACTTCTTTAAAATCTCGTATAATACCAATTACCTTTTTTAGGCATCATCGGAGGTTCAAAACATCTAGAAATAAATGTATTATAACTACTATATCCATCTGGACCATATCCTAAATAAAATCCTTTTCCAATCGCAAAATGCAAATGCCATCCTGTTGAACAATTATCCCAACCACCATTTTTTAGTAGTGTAAATCCACCACCACCTAATGTGCCAATTATATCTTGATTACTAACTTGTTGTCCTACTTTAACATTTATTGTAGCAAGGTGGGCATACTGAACTGTATAAGCAACTCCTCTTACTCTAACATGTAAGTAAACTTGATTACCACCACATCTTGCTCTATTAATTGTAGCAGCTACAGTACCTGATGCTGCAGCATATATTGGAGATTGTGCTGGAATACCTGCTACGTCAGAACCAGGATGAAAGTCTGATACAAGTCTACCATTTAAATAATAAGATCTATAACCAAAACCTGATGATATTAAACCTTTAGTTGTTGGCCTTAGCCAATTGGCATTATTTTCAACATCTGCTAAACAAGCTTTTAATAATTGATCATCTTTACATCCTAATGATTGATAATAATTAATTAATTCTTGTTGGGCTTTTATTTGATCTTTAATATCAAGAGAGACTTTAGATAACGATGATAAATCTTCTTCTAAACCTTCAATGCTTCTTTCATATAATACAATACTATTTTCAAGTTCAACCTCTTTTTGAGCTAATTCAATTTGAAGTTTTTCATTTTCTTCAATTAACTCTTCAAGTGTATTTAGTTTATTTTTGTTATAATCAATAATTTTAATTGTTGCATCTCTTCTTAAAACCATCTCAGCTATATTTTCAGCACCATTCATAAATTCCAGTGTTGCATTATCTTCGAGGATTTTTTGATAAAATACCAGCAATTCTTTTGTTTCATTTTTAGTACTATCTATTTTTTTATTAGTCTCATTTATCTTGTTTTTTGCCACTTCAATATCGTTTTCTGCTTGTTTAATCTGTTTATTTGCATTAATAATTTTATTCTTTTGATTATTAATCTCCCCTTCAGTTCTTTTCCTAGAATAAATATTCGCTTGCTGCTTACTTTTCAGATTGTTAAGTTCTTGTTTTAATTCACCTAAAGTATTTGCTGCAGCATTAACATCTAAAGCAAAAGTAACCATCAAACCAATTATAACAATTATATTAACTAGCTTTTTCATATCTTCAAATACTTCCTTACTACATGCACACTACCAAGCATACCAACAATTGCACCCATTGCTACTAATCCTAGTGCTACAACAAATATAAAATTATACGGACTTAAAAGTTTTAATGTCTCTGTAAACATATAACCATTTAAAGTATTATATAATATTATATAACCATATATTGATAAGCAAACTGGTATTATTGAACCAATCAAACCTAAAATCAAACCTTCGAAAATAAAGGGTAATCTAATAGTAGAATTGCTTGCACCAACTAATCTCATAATTTCTATTTCACTTTTCCTTGAAAATATTGTTAACTTAATAGTGTTAGTAATTAAAAATATTGTTACAAGAGCTAAACAGATAACCGAGCCAGCAGATATTCTTTCAATAATATCAAAAGCACGCGCAATTTCATCAACCAACCCTTCTCCATATTTAACACTATCAATATTTGGAATACTCTCAATCTTCTTTGCGGTTTCATTTAATACTTTTATATCTTTAACATACACCATAAAAGAATCTAACAATGGATTTTCATCCAAATAATCAAGAACTTTTTTAAAAGATTGATCATATTCGCTTAATTCATGTTTCATTTCTTCTTTACTAGTGTATGAGAATTTTCTTATATCTTTTATATTTTCTAATTCCAATTTAACATTATTGACATCTTCTTCAGTAGCATCGGATTTCACATAAACAATAATATTCATTTCGTTCTCTACCGACTTAGTTACATTTCTGACATTTGCTGCTAAAATGGTGGAAATAGCAACAATTACTAAAGTTATTGACACACAAATAATACTTGCCATTGACAAAGAAAAATTACGACCAATACTTTTTACAGCATCTCTAATACTTCGAAAAAATATTCTAACCAATTTCACTTGCTTTATAACTTCCTTTCTTATAATCACCAACAAGCATACCATTGTTAATAACAAGAACTCTTTTTTTCATTCTATTAACAATATCTTTATCATGAGTTGCCATAATAACAGTTGTTCCCATATCTTTATTAATCGTAGATATAACATTCATTATTTCTTTACTTGTTTTAAGGTCTAGGTTTCCTGTGGGCTCATCACAAATAAGTAATTTAGGTTCATTAACTATTGCCCTAGCAATACATACTCTTTGTTGTTCTCCGCCAGATAACTCTTTTGGAAAACTTCTTATTTTATCTTTCAAACCAACCATTTCAAGTGCTTGTAATACTTTTGGCCTTATCTCAGTTGTTTTCATTCCTAAACACTCTAAAGCAAAAGCTACATTCTCATATACAGTAAGCTGTGGTAACAATTTATAATCTTGGAAAACAATACCTATTTTTCGTCTAAGTTTATAAACTTTTCTATTTCTTAGTTTACCAACATTTACACCACCGATATTTACAGTGCCCTTTGTTGGCCTTTCTTCTCTATATAATAATTTAGTAAGAGTAGATTTACCGCTTGCTGTAAGACCTATTATAAACGCAAATTCTCCCTTATCAATAGTAAGAGATATATCGGCACATGCTGTTATTCCGTTTTTATAAGTCTTAGTTACATCTTTTAGTTCTATAAACTTCATATAGGCCTCCATCTTCATAAATTATATCATATACAAAGGTTTTTTTAAATTTTTTTCTATAATAAATGTTCATTTTACATTATTATATTACTTGCTTATATCTTGTTTTATTAATATATTTTCCTTATAATATATATGAAAGAGGTTTTTGATGAAAAAAAACAGTTTTATCGAAGGAGCTATCATTGCTACACTATCTATTATTATAACTAAAATCATTGGAGTCCTTTACGTTATACCTTTTTATAGAATTATTGGTGAAAAAGGCGGTGCTTTATATGGCTATGCATATAATATATATAATATTTTTCTGATAATATCAACTGCTGGAATACCTCTTGCTTTATCAAAACTTACTAGTGAATATCAAGCAAAAAATGAACTTAATAAAAAAGTAGCTATGTTTAAAATTGCCAAGAAATATATATATCTATTTTCTATTGTTTCGTTTGCAATATGTTTTTTATTCGCAAAACCATTTGCTGTTATTATTCTAGGTGATTTAAAAGGCGGGAATACAATTCAAGATGTTACTTTTGTAATTAGAGCTGTTTCATTTGCAATTCTTATTGTTCCTCTTCTTAGTATTTCAAGAGGGTACTTGCAAGGACACAAATATATTACTGTATCCGCAGTTTCTCAGGTAATAGAACAAGTAGTAAGAATCTTAATTATTCTTTTTGGAAGCTATTTTTCTTTAAAAGTATTTAATTTACCCCTTTCTATTGCCGTTGGAATATCAGTTTTCGCGGCTTGTATTGGAGCATTAATTTCTTATATTTATTTGACTATTAAAATGCGTGTTCATAACAAAGAGCAAGTAAAAATAAAAACAAAAGATATCGAAAAAAAAGAAAAAAATGAAATTGTAAGAAAAATTATTGCCTATAGCGTTCCCTTTGTTATAGTTAATGTTGCAAACCACTTATATAACACAGCTGATATGGTGATTTTAATAAGAGGTCTTAAAATGATTGGATATAATGCAACAGACATCGAAAGCATCTCATCTATATTTACTACTTGGGGCGTTAAAATATCAAGTATTGTAACATCTTTTGCAACGGGATTAGTAACAAGCTTAATCCCATCATTAGTTGAAGCTTATACAAAGAAGGAACAAAATACCGTTAATCTTTTTTTTAACAAAACGCTACTTATTATTTTATTTATTATTACCCCTATTACAATTTTTTTAAGCGTTAATGCAACAGAAGTATGGAGTATCTTTTATGGTATAAACAAATTTGGACCGATTATTTTAAGATTTACCATACTAGTAGCAATCCTTGATAGTGCTTATATAATGATATGCTGTGCTCTTCAGGCAATGTATAAAACTAAACTTATATATGCTGCCGTAATTATTGGCTTATTAACTAACATTATTTTAGATCTTCCTTTAATACTTTTATTTAATAAACTAGGCTTATACCCTTATTATGGAGCAATTGTTGCAACTATATGTGGATATACAATATCTCTTGCAATTCCAATAATGTCACTTAAGAAAACAGATAATCTTAATTATCAAGAAACAATAAATAAAATTCCAACTTTAATCTTCTCTACAATTGTATTTACTTTAGTTTGCATTTTAATAAAACAAATTTATCCTTCTCATGAAACAACAATATTTAATATCTTATATCTAGCTATTTCAGGATTTATATCATTAAGTGTTTATTATTTAATAAATCATAAAACTATTAATTATATTTTAAAAGATAAGTTAAACAAATAATTATTAAAGACTTTTTCTAAAAAGTTTGTTACAATAATATTGGTGATAATATGAAATTTTATTGTATATTTCT
>JGI24712J26585_10000596_pt1 | contig 30939 bp, 28 predicted proteins | sample BioPla3DNA2_FD_26585 | JGI IMG/M metagenome (IMG submission 26585)
TTTCAATGTGTATTTTTGTTGTGGTGACTTAAATATAACACAAAGAGAGCATTTCCGTTTTATTTTATTTTGTTTTGTAACACATGTATTGTAATCCTACATACGGCATTCTATATATCCCATAAAGGACTTGACATTATCGGAAGTTTATGCTGGTTTACATATCCACTCATACAATTGGTTTTTGTGGTTTTAATACTTCTTTTATGGAAAGAATTGGATTTTAATTATTTGTTCCCTTTAGGAGGGCCAGGGATGAAAACGATATTAAAAGAAGGCGTCGTCCATTCATCCATAGTCAGCGAAATCATTCTCTTATCCGTCATTTCCCAAAGGTAAGATCCTATAAAGAGTATAGAAATGCAAATTTTGCAGGACTTGGTATTTCAGTTATTTTTATATCTATATTCATGATAAGCTTCATTTGCGCCTATGGATATTTCGCATTATCTACCCTCAATTATCCTTATCATCAGATTACACGCTTGGTTAGTCTGGGACGATTTGCCAAAAATATGGAGGCTTTCTTCTTAGGCTTTTGGTCCATTGGCGTTTCAGTACGTTTTGGCGTTTATTTTTATGCCGGTGCCACATTAGGGGCATCTCTCATAAAAATAAAAAACCCAAAGACTCTATTGCCTTATCTCGCAGTGATCGTTTATATACTTGCAAGGCTTCCTGAAAACTTTACTCAATATGTTTTTTCGGTCAGAAAGGTTGGGGTTACAATATTATGGACTTACTTGCTTTCTCTCTCTCCATTTTTGTGGACGGTTGCAAAATTGAAAGGGGAATATAAGTCTTGAAAATATTAAGAATAGCTTGTTTACTATTGATTACTATCTTTCTTGCCGGCTGCTGGGATAGGATAGAAATAGAGGAATTTGCATTTGTTTCAGTCATCGGACTTGACGAAGGAGAACATGGTAAAGTTAGAGTTACCTTTCTAATTATTAATCCTCAGATTGGTACCTCCACCAACATTCAAGTAGATGAACCTCCCAACGATATCATCACATTCTTATCGGATGATCTCGTTTCATGCCGGGAGCTGGCAAGCACCTCCGTGGCAAGGCGTTTAACCTTTTCCCATACTAAAGCGATTATAGTCAGTGAGGCCTTTGCAAAATCTGATAGATTTTTTCCAATGCTGGAAGCAACTCAAAGGGACAGAGACTTCAGAAGAGACATTAATTTAATCGTATGTAAAGAAAAAGCTTCTGAATTTATTAGAAACAATCATCCTCCTTTTGATATAAGGGCATCAAAATACTATGAGTTCATTACATCCAGATGGGAAGACGTAGGCTTTGTTCCCCTGTCCAATCTTCATAGACTTTCTCTGAGGACTTTAGATGATCTAGGGTTATTTCTTGTTACCTATGCTACAACAAAGCCTGATGATCCAAAAAAGAATTTTGACAGCGAAGGAGATTTTATCGCAGGACAAATTGATAAATTAGACGAAAATCCATTGCAAATGATGGGCTCCGCAGTGTTTAAAAAAGGCAAAATGATTGGAAAAATGACCGGAGATGAAACCAGATTATCACAGATACTAAGACCAAATGTAATCACAAATAATATTCTTGCAACTTTTCCCGATCCATTAAACGAAGAAGAAAAAGTATCAGCAAAAATAGCAAGAAGAAAAAATAAAATCAAAATAAAGATAACCGATGATTATCCTATTATTGATGTTACTGTACCTTTAGTATTAAGTATCACTTCTATTCCAAGCGAAACAGATTACGTAACAAATATAAAAAACCAGGAACTGCTTAAAAACTCGATTCAAAAACGGATGGAAAGTATCACTATGGAATTAGTTAAAAAAACTCAGAAAGAATTCGGTGGAGAGCCATTTTTATGGTCTGAAATAGCCAGAAGAAAGTTTTGGCTTTTTGAAGATTTTAACAAATACAATTGGCCTGAGAAATATAAAAACGCAAAAGTAACAGTAAAATACGATATCAGAATTGAAGACTTCGGTAAACATTATAAACCACCGAAGCTGTAGTTTTTTTATAAAAAACTGCAACTTCGGTGGTCTTTATATTAGCAGTCTATTAAATCTTATTCAAGATACAGGAACATAAGTTTTAATTATTTTACACGGTCCTAATATACTATAGTCCCCCATACCGGCAGGAATAAAAAAAGAGTCTCCTGCATTAAAGGGAACCGTACCCTCTCTGTATTGAATCGCTCCGTTACCTTCAATAGCCATGAGCAGGTCAAATCTTTCTCCATTTAAAGTCTCTTTGCTTTCTTTTTGTACTTCAAGTATTTCTGTAATAAAGTACTTGCAGGATACAAGATGNTTTCTTGTGTTTTCTCCTTCTTTAATGATCGTACCTTTCACCTTTTCTTGACCCGAACAATGGGATAAGTTGGTTACATCCAAGGCTTTTTGTATATGAAGTTCTCTTGAATTACCGTTACCATCTACTCTGTTCCAGTCGTAAACTCTATAGGTGGTATCAGAGTTTTGTTGTATTTCTGCAATTAAAAGTCCTTCCCCTATTGCATGAAGGGTTCCGGCAGGGATGAAGAACACATCGCCCTTTTGGACATCCACGAAATTTAGAAGATTTTCCAAAGTTCCTTTTTGGATACCCTCCTCAAACATTTCCTGAGACACCCCGGGTTTAAGTCCATACACTAACTGTGCTCCCGGCTTTGCATCTAATACAATCCACATTTCTGTTTTACCCAGTTCGCCTTCATGTTCTTTAGCATATTCATCTTCAGGATGAACTTGAACTGAAAGTTTATCTGAAGCATCAATGATTTTAACAAGAAGAGGAAATTTCTTTTTTCCTTCTTCTCCAATTTTAGTCCCCAAGGCCTCTATACCATATTCATCAATAACTTCTTTTAAAGATTTGCCTTTTAATACTCCATTGGAAACCGTACTTGTACCGTTCTCATGGCAAGCTATTTCCCAGCTTTCCCCGGTTGTATCCGAAGGAATGTCTTTACCAAATATTTCTCTGAGTCTTTTCCCGCCCCAAATAGGTTCTTTATACACAGGGTCAAGTTTTAAAGGATATAACATAGGAATCACCCTTTCTGCTGACACTAAGCCTTACCTTTTTTAGAATACCTTTAAAACCTATTAACGTCAACTATTTTAACCATGCTTTTATTCTTACCCTTAATAGACTAATCAATGCAGTAAAGCCCTTGAATGTTCAAGGGCTTTATCTCATAGTTATTGTGCGCTAATACGTTTTCCTTCTTTTAATCCTTCTAATTGAGGATTTTTTATGACCTGATCTCCTTCTTCCAATCCTTCTAAAATAACGACTTCCTGATCATTTTCTAAGCCTTTGACAATAGGCTGAACCATTGCTTTTCCATTTCTTACGACCCAAAGGGCTTCTCCATCTTCATAGGGGAAAAGAACTGCTTTAGGCACTGCAAGCCGGTTTTCTTCTTTATAGGTTACGAATTTTACATCCACGGCATAGCCCGGTCGAAGCTCTACTTCTTCCTTTTCGCTTAACTTTATCGTTACTTTAACCCGCTGCTCTGTTAATCCTAAAGAAGATATCCTGTCTTCAGCGGAAGGCGCAATTCTGTCAACAACCCCTTCAAATACCACATCTTTATCTTTTCTCTCTTGAATGAGCTCTACAGCCATACCTTCTTTCAGCCCAATAACATCCTCTGTTAAAACGAAGGTTTCTATCTCATAGATATCTGGCTGAAATATACTTACTAAAGGAGCTTGAGGGGATGCAGGCATTCCTTTTTCTGCTTTTAAATCTTTCACAATTCCATCAAAAGGTGCTTTTATGTCCGATCTTTCAATCTGATACTTGATTTGTTCAATTTGGGCATCCAAAGATTCTATCATTCCTTTATAATATTGAACCGTTCCGGACTTGTCAGAACCTTGATTCAGTTGAGACTCCAGGAGGGCAATTTGACTTTTTATTGCTTTCTTTTGTCCTTCGTAGTAAAGATCACTGCCTTCAGTTTGTTCTTTAAGCAATTTAAGAACATCTTCCTGTATTTTCAAATTGCTTTTAGCTTGCTTTAAAGCTTCTTCAGCATCGTCCTTTTCTTTTTGGCTGACTGCCCCGCTTTCAAACAAAATATTGATTCTTTTATATTCCTCTTCTGCCATTTCAAGTTGTCTTTTAGCTTCTTCAATCCTTATTTGCTGCTGATTGATTTGAGATTTATAGGGTGCACTATTGGTCTCCACCTTTTGTCCTTCTAACCCTTGCAGCTGAGCTTTTAAACTAACAAGCTGCTGGTTCATTTCATCATAGGTTTTTTTCTCCTGTCCCTGCATACTGATTTTCTGTTCTTCCAATTGGGCCAGTTGATAGGTTAAATCTTTAGTATCTATTTTTAAAAGGATATCTCCCTCTTTAACTTTATCCCCTTCTTTTACATGAACTGCTTCAACTAAACCTTGAACCGCAGGATAAATAGTTTCCTGCTTTTGTGCCGTTACAGTCCCTTCTTCCCTAAAGGAAACTTCTACAGTTTTAGGTTGAACCTGAAGTACTTCTGCCGTTAAAGGCTTTAAAGCAGAAAAAATACTCAATAAAATAATCAGTATGACCCCCGAAATTAAGAAAATCCATTTAAGTGATTTCTTCATAAAAAGCACCCTCTTTCTTTATTCTCTTTCTTTATTCTCTTTCTTTTAACACTTCTACTAAATCCAACTTCTTAATATTCCGTGCAATATTAAGCTGTGCCAAAATAATGGCAAGAGCCGTTCCCATTAAAGCTATCACAAATGAGGAAGGTGAGGTATAAGTAGGCATCGTCATGATATCACTGCTCATACTTTCTGCCATACTCTGTTTAAAAACAAAGGTCATGGGTATTCCCAAAAGCATTCCTACGCCCCCAAGCATCCACTGCTCAAAGGATATAATTTCTAAGACTTCTCTATAAGTCATCCCCAAAACCCTTAAGGAAGCCAGTTCTCTTTTTCGCTCCGCCAGCGAGATAATGCTGGAATTATATACAATGGCAAAGCCTGTAACTACCGCAATTAAAACCATAACCCAAATCATATACCCATAGGAACCTAGCATTTCCTTATATTTATTAAGTGTTGTACTGCTTTCTTCAATCGATTGAATAACTTTTGAAGTTTTATATTCGTTCTTTAATGAAGCAATATCCTTTGGATGAATATTTAAGATCGCACTGGTAGCAATTTTACCTTGACCTAAGAGTCTTCCTAAACTTTCTTCTTCCATATAGGCATTGCCTCCTAAATATTGCGGAATAATGCCGGTTACATAAACATAAATAGGATCTTCTTTGGCCCAAGGGCTCTCAAATTGAACTTTGTCTCCAACTTCTACATGAAGAGATTTGGCAATGGAATCCGATAAAAGAATTCCTTCTGTTGGAACTTTCACTTTGTTTCCGCTAGAATCCAGAATGTTATATAGATTTGATTCNTTATGAAGTCCCAGGATCACCAGATTTTTTTCATGATACATATTTTTAAAAGTTGCAGGGACCTCCAGCATCGTTTCCATTTCTATAATACCCTTCTTGTTTTTGAGCTCTCTAAGAACATCTTTTACATACAAAGGAGACTCGAAGCTTACTTTTACATTATAGGTTTGGACCTTGTTAAACTGGTCAAACATCATAATATCAATCATATCATTAAAAGAAATCATCGTTGCCATCATGGCAAAGGTAAATATAATTCCTATCAGGGTGAAAAAACTTCTGCCCTTGCTGCGAAAGATATTCCTCATAGCCATGCGTCCCTGAACGGTTAAATTGCTCCATATAAACTTTATTTCTTCTATCAATATTTTCTTACCTATAAGCGGTGCTTCCGGCCTCATACCCTCCGCAGGTTGAAGTTTGAGTACTCCTTTAACCCCTTGAAAACCTGCAAAAAGGCAGCCAAGAACGGATAAAATAATTCCCATTATAAAATATTGCCAGGAAAACTGATTTTTTAGATTAGGCAACTGGAAGAATTCTTTNTACACTTCCGTCATACCACCGGATAAAGCTGTTCCTAGTAACCCTCCAATGATGCCTCCCCCAAGGCCTATAATCCAGCTATAGGATAAGTAATGGAAGAGAATCTCTTTTTGGGTATATCCAAAGGCTTTTAATGTCCCAATCAAACCTCTTTGCTGTTCTACCAATCGCTTTAACATAATGTATAAAATGATTGCCGATATACCAATAAATAGAAAGGGAACACTTTTAGCCATAGAAGCAACCCCATCCAATTCCTGTTGCAGCATGGCATGACTGAGTTGATCCTTTCGTTCAAATGCGACTTCTAAACCGTATTTTTTTAACTTCGCCTTTAGTTCGTCTTCTACATCTTGAAAGCTATAGCCTTCTTCTAAAGTAAAAATAATGTCATTAACAGTTCCCCCTGCACCAAATAAAGAATCCATGGCTTCATAAGGAATATAGGCAATATCGAAAGTTTCCGGTGTTGGCATCATGCTCTGCTCATTTTGCATGGGATAAACGAACTCCGGACTTTGAGCTGTTCCTGCTATCACTAATTCTCTTTTTACTCCGTTGATGACTACAAAAATTTCTCCCTCCATCTCCAAACCATTGACTTCGAAAAATTTAGGACCAATCCAAATATTTGCTTTGTCAGCCTCTAATTCCCTGCCCTGAATTTTTTGTACGCCGTTTAAATGAGAGGGATCCGCAGGATTTATGGCTACCAGTCTAAGATATACATTATCCTCTTCCCTCCCTGGAAGAAGCACTCTAACCTCTTTAACCAAACGCCCTTCGATTTTTTTAATCCCNTCTATTCTGGAAAGAGTTTGAACCTTNGACAGCGGCATGGAACGTANTTTTGCAAATCCTTCTGCNAAATGCTTTTCCTCATAGAATTCATTCTTTGCCCGATTGAGATTATCCATGGCAATGGACATAGCCGTATAGGACATCAANCCAATACTAATGACAATCAGACAAGCAAAATATGCCATCTTATTTTCCTTTAAATCTCTAAATAATTTCTTCCATAGAATCACCATGCCACCTCCTCAGGGGACAATGGTTTCTCATTTTTTTCTATACGATCAAGTCTTCCGTCTTTTATATAAAATATTCTATCAGCCATCTTAGCAATCTCCCCGTTATGGGTAATAATAATGACTGTTTTCTTATACTCTTCATTGAATTTACGAAGCAGCTTTAATACCTGAATGCCTGTCGTGATGTCCAATGCCCCCGTAGGTTCATCACATAGTAGAATCTCAGGATTTTTAGCAATAGCCCGGGCTAAAGATACCCTTTGTTGTTGACCTCCCGACATTTGAGCCGGAAAATGGTCGGCTCTGTCTTCTAAACCTACTTCCTTTAAAACATCTTCCACTTTTAGTGGATTCTGAGCAATCTCTACAGAGAGTTTAACATTCTCATAGGCAGTTAAATTAGGCATGAGGTTATAAAATTGAAAAACGAAGCCAACAGTGTTCCTTCTATAAAGAGTTAATTCTTTTTCTGAGGCGCCATGAAGACTTTGGTTTTTATAGTACAATTCACCCGAAGTAATGGTATCCATGCCTCCAATTAAGTTTAACATGGTACTTTTCCCCGATCCGCTGGGTCCAAGGACAACGACAAATTCCCCCTCATTTATTTCAAAACTGGCATCTTTTAAAGCTTCCACCGTTACTTCTCCCATTTGATATACTTTTCTTAAGTTCTTTGCTCTTAATAATAATCCCATTTTGACACCTCCCATCGAATTATGTATATATTGTTTCCCTCTTTATATCGTCGAGTGACTAACTACATTGATTTAGTCAAAAAAAATTGCATGGTTGTTTTGTGTATCGTCTTCCTTTAAAAATTATGAATTATAATAAGAGTATATTTCATATTTTTATAATATACCTCATCATTGCATATGTCAATATACTTATGAAATATTAAGTTGATTTATTTCATAATTTCTATTATGCTATTAATGAGGTGAATAAGATGAATGGTTTTGAACTGCGTAAGAAAAAAAAGATGGAAAGTATTCTCCTTGCTGCAAGAGAACTATTTTGCCAAAAGGGAATTAAAGCTGTAACCATTACAGAAATTGCAAAAAAAGCACAGGTGTCTCCTGTCAGTATATATAATTTCTTTGAAAGCAAAGATAACTTAGTGAAAGAAGTCGTTTTTTCAATTATGGATGAGCAGATGAAAGTCTACGAAGAATTGCTGGACAGCGAGCTTCCATTCAAAGAAAAATTTGAAAAAATGGTTTTTATGAAAATGGAGGCTGTTGAACAATTCAGCTCTTTGATTTTACAATCGCCCATATGGAATGAGCCTTTTACTCGAAATATTATTAACCACTTTTATGAAACAAAGACGATTCCCCTAACAAAAAAATTTATTGAACAAGGAAAAAAGGAAGGCTTTGTAAATCCTGATATTTCTACAGAGTCTATTGTATTATATGTAGATATGTTTAAATCTCTATTGGAGCGGCCGATGATTTCAAAACAAGAAGCATATGATTTGATTTATCTTTGTTTTTTTGGTCTTTTAGGTAAAACTACATCTATGGAACTTTAAGTACTTTCGTATGAAAGTGCTTTTTTATTTAAAAAGAATGAGTTTAGTAAAATATATACCTAACAAATGCATAGGATAAAAAATATAAAAAACATATTTATTCATCTTGATATTGAGTTTGGTATGCCCGTAGATCAATGGAATACTGAATACCGCAAAGCCCTGGATATGATTGGATAAAAGAGGTATGCTTAAGAAAATACCTGTAACGATCGCAGAAAGTTCTCTTTGATTTCTAAAAATATAAAATAAAACCATGAGTAAAATTCCCTGCAGACCATAGCTGAAATCTCCCAAGGATACAAGGATCAGTAATATCGTAACAATAAACCATTTCTTTTCCTTTAAAAAATGAATTATGAGCAATCCCATAAGCAAGGTAGGAAAAATATTAAGCTCATACCACGATAAATCGAACGCCAGGACATAAAAAGGCTGCGAGAGTACACTAAAAATCCCTAACCTTATGGCATATTTGATGATATTGCTGGTATATAAAAACCCTACTACGATACAGTAAGCAAATAAAGGAAAGGATATTCTTCCAATAATCCTCAGCACGATCATATCTGGAAAGAATACATACCCTATATGGTCAATCAGCATAGTAATAGCAGCAACAATTTTTAAGAAATTTGTATCAAGATTAGAACTTATCTTGGGCTCTAAGGTATTTTCATAGATCATCTTAAATACTCCTTATTCTCATCTATATAAAATAATGACTAAAAAAGAAGGCATTTCGTTAAGATTTTTTATGCAATAATAATGATAATACTTTTTATTTGAGAATCGTTCTTGACATTGTTATTATTATATAGTATTATTTCTATATTAGCACATGACAGCTAGTTAGTATACTTAAACATCTTAATCCCCCCTCTTTAAATGTTTAAAAGCAGCTCAATCTTTGAGCTGCTTTTATTGTTCCCCTAATGCTTCACTTATATCTCTTTTTAACCCATTTAAAGGCCAAGGTCAATAAAACATATAAACAGATCACAACCAGCAATGTTATTAATCTTTCCAGTCTTGAGCCGTCTGCAAACAATACAGGACCTAATCCAAAGAAAGTCACAACTATAAAACCAATAATAATCACGATATCAAGAACAATTTTCATTAAAAAAATACTCCTTTTGTTTTATAAATTCATACGGCATATATTTTTAATATTTACAACCAGAAAGAAAATTATTTATCACTGCTCTTTCTTCTACTTTTTAAATATCTCACTCTGAACCAACATACCATTACAACAGCAGATACTACAAAAAACAGAAAAGAAATAACAAAATCTCCTTTCTTAAAGGTATACACAATCATAGCTCCAAAAGCAATGGTCAAAACCGCACATAAAGCAGAAAACAATATATATCGTAAATTCGCTTTTGCTTTCTTATTGGTTGCTTCCTCAACCGCATCTTCAATAATAAAATTTAAAATGATATCAACAACTTCAAACACGATATCCAGCATTTTCAATTCCCCCTTGAGGAGAAATACTATACTTTATATCTTTTGTATATGCAATAAATTTTTAATTTAGTCAATAGTTTTTCTAGAAAGAGTTACGCTTGCGAAACTCTCGCGCCGAGCGCAGTCGGCAAAGCCGACAAAATACAATATGCGCGAGTGTGCATCCTGCCAGGAAGGTTTTTTATTGCATAGGAAATTCGGAGGAATTTCCTATGCAATAAAAAAAGAGGACTTCTCAAATCGTCCTATGACTTGAGAAATCCCCTAAAATAGAGTCTTTTCTTAGAACTTGCCAGCCTTAGCTGCTTCTTCAATTGCAACTGCTACAGCAACGGTAGCACCAACCATTGGGTTGTTACCCATTCCGATAAGTCCCATCATTTCTACATGGGCAGGTACAGAGGATGATCCAGCAAATTGAGCATCAGAGTGCATTCTTCCCATTGTATCTGTCATACCATAGGAAGCTGGTCCTGCTGCCATGTTGTCTGGATGTAAAGTTCTTCCTGTTCCACCGCCGGATGCAACAGAGAAGTATTTTTTGCCTTGTTCTGTACATTCTTTTTTGTAAGTTCCTGCTACAGGATGTTGGAATCTGGTTGGGTTTGTAGAGTTACCTGTGATGGATACGTCTACACCTTCATGGTGCATGATTGCAACGCCTTCTCTAACATCGTCTGCACCGTAGCATCTTACTTTTGAACGTTCACCATTGGAGTAAGCTGTTTCTTTTACGATGTTAAGTTTTCCTGTGTAGTAATCAAAAGTAGTTTGAACATATGTAAATCCGTTAATTCTTGAAATAATTTGAGCTGCATCTTTTCCAAGACCGTTTAAGATAACTCTTAAAGGTTCTTTTCTAACTTTGTTTGCTGATTTTGCTATACCGATAGCACCTTCAGCTGCTGCAAAGGATTCATGTCCTGCAAGGAAAGCAAAGCATTTTGTTTCTTCCTTAAGAAGCATTGCTCCAAGGTTTCCATGTCCAAGTCCTACTTTTCTGTCATCAGCAACAGAGCCTGGAATACAGAAAGCTTGAAGTCCTTCTCCTATAGCTTTAGCTGCTTCAGATGCAGTGGTGCATCCTTTTTTAATTGCAATCGCTGCTCCGGCAATATATGCCCAACATGCATTTTCAAAGCAGATTGGTTGAATATCTTTTACGATTTTATAAACGTCTATTCCTTTTTCGTCACAAACCTTTTTAGCATCTTCGATAGAAGCTATTCCATATGTATTTAAAACAGAATTAATCTGATTTATTCTTCTTTCATATCCTTCAAATAAAGCCATTTCCTCATCCTCCTAATCTATTATTCTTCTCTTGGGTCGATTACTTTTGCAGCTTCAGCAAATCTTCCATATGTACCTGTAGCTTTCTTTAATGCTTCAGCAGGCTCAGTACCTTTTTTAATCATTTCCATCATTTTTCCAAGATGAATGAATTCATAGCCAATGATTTCGCCATTTTCATCTAAACCTGTTCTTGTAACATATCCTTCTGCCATTTCTAAGTATCTTGGACCTTTGGATACAGTGCTGTACATTGTACCTACCTGGCTTCTAAGTCCTTTACCTAAGTCTTCAAGCCCTGCCCCGATTGGAAGTCCACCTTCAGAGAAAGCAGTTTGGCTTCTGCCATATACGATTTGAAGGAATAATTCTCTCATTGCAGTGTTAATCGCATCACAAACTAAGTCTGTATTCAGTGCTTCAAGAATTGTCTTTCCTGCTAAGATTTCTGCAGCCATAGCAGCAGAGTGAGTCATTCCAGAGCATCCGATGGTTTCTACTAATGCTTCTTGGATCACTCCATCTTTAACATTAAGAGTCAATTTACATGCGCCTTGTTGAGGTGCACACCAGCCCACTCCGTGAGTTAAACCGGAAATATCCTTTATTTCTTTTGCCTTTGTCCATTGTCCTTCTTGTGGTATAGGTGCTGGTCCATGATTAGGTCCTTTAGCTACACAAGTCATTCTTTCAACTTCATGTGTGTAATTCATTCTAATCCCCTTCCTCTTAAATATAAATTTTCTTTAATTGGTAATAATCCTTATGAATGATTAAATCTATTATCCCCATGAGGTATATTATACCACGAATATCTTATTCATTCTATTTTAAAATTAAATTTTTTGTTAATTAATATACATACTTGGTTTTTAATTATGGATTTTGTTGAATATGCTAAACTACTGTCTCTTCTTAAAAACTATTGGGTGACAAATCATACCCGTACGTTATATAGCCTTTCCTATATAATGTAAATATGATATACTGTCAAAAATAAAAGGAATTAAAGAGGTGAAAATATGTCTTTTCAAAAAATAGATTTAGAAGATAAAACAAGGTCAGCGGATAGAATATCTGTAATGGTTTATGGTTATGATGAAAATGAAATCAAAATATTAAAAGCATATTGCGATGAACACTTAATCGAGCATTTCATTCCAGTCAATGATGCTATGATTGATATGTCATTAGAGGGTATACTTAAGCTCGATCAAACGGAAGCCTCTCCTGCCCAGTCGCTTCCGGCAAAGGCAGTCATTATGAATGGCTTTTCAGGAAGTGACTTGCAAGCCTTTTTAAGAGGTTTTAAGAATACCGGACTGGAACGCCCCATATTTGCTACCGTAACCCCTGTCTCCAAAGTATGGCCCTTTAAACTATTAATCAATGAATTAATCAAAGAACATGAAATGATGAAAAATAGAACAAAATAGGAGCGGCTTGTGCCACTCCGTTTTATTTTTCTTATTTAACCGGTTCTCCATTTTTCCATATGCCCTTATGAATGATATTGCCTTTTTCATCATATTTGATGCCTTCTCCATGGGGAAGGCCGTAGGCAAACTCCCCTTTATACATGATTTGTCCATTCTCATAGTATTCTATGCCTTTTCCATGGGAGCAGTCGTCTTTCATTTCTCCTTCATAATGGAGTTTTCCGTTTTCATAGTATCCTTTTCCTTGGCCGGTAGCTCTTCCGTCTACAAATTCTCCCATGTACATGGTTCTTCCGTTTTCATAATATATTTTACCCCTTCGGTCAAAGACACCATCCTTCCAATATCCTGTATAAAAAATTCTTCCATTAGAATAATAGGAGNCTCCTTTACCGGAAGGAAGTCCATTTTCTACTTCTCCTTCATAAACTTTTTTGCCTTTGGTATCATAAAAGATACCCTTTCCTGATATGATTCCTTCTTTAAAAGTACCTTCGTACATGATTTTCCCATTCGGATAGTATCTAATGCCTTCCCCGTGGGGTTTTCCATTTTCCATAAAGCCCTCATAGGCCAAGGAACCATCTTCAAAATACAATCTTTTCTTCCCTAAAACCATATTGGATTGATCTTTCTGATCCAACGCCTCTATGCTTTTTATACTCATATCGTAAATTTTATAATGACCATCGGTTAATTTTAAAATATACTCGAAGGTATTTCTGCGGTCTGTGTATTCTTCGTTCCCATGACACTTTACAATGATATCTACTTCAACAGTGATATCCTCTTCCTTTTTGTCAACAAATCTTACATTCTCAATCTCATAAATTAAATCATAAGATGATAAAATACGGAAAGTTTCTCTTAGGTCAGAATAATGCAGAACATAAATAGGGCTTTTTTTATGAAACAATGCAATATACTCTTCCGAATTATGCTTTTTTATTGCTTTGATCATATCTTCTAAAACTTCTTTTATTTCTTTTTGCTCTGCTTGAGAGATTTCCTTTCCTTTACTGTCTTCTGCATGAACAGGATTAATCCTGTACATGCTCATAAAGAACATGATAACCATAAGAATCAAAAGAAAACTTACTCTACTGAGCCTTTTCATACATACACTCCTTTTTAATGATATGCCGTGGTTTTAACCATCGCTTCTCTGCCTTACTACTTCATACATTAATATCCCGGCTGCCATGGCGGCATTAAGGGATTCCGCTTTTCCCAGCATAGGTATCTTGACTAAAATATCCGTTTGCTTGGCGGTAGAATCTTTAATGCCATTGGCTTCATTGCCTATGAGTAAAGCAATATTTTTTCTTAAGTCACATTGATAGGGGTATTTTTCTCCCTTTAAATGAGCGGATAAAATGAATATATGTTTTTTCTTTAATTCTTCCAGGAGAACATTAATATCTAAATCTGTTAAGATTGGAAGATGAAAAATCGAACCCATGGTAGAGCGAATCACTTTGGGATTGTATAAATCCACAGTTCCCTTAGTCAGAAAAATCCCATTCGCTCCCAAAGCATCTCCTGTTCTGATGATGGTTCCTAAGTTCCCAGGATCCTGAACATCTTCTAAGATAATAAAGAAGCCATTTTGAACAGATAGAGTTTCTTCCAACGAAAATACTTTTTGTTTGCAAATTGCTAAAATCCCCTGAGGGGTCATCGTATCTGATACAGCATTAAAGATTTTATCGCTTACTTCAATGACTTCATTTTCAGAAAGATTTCTATGTAGTGCAATTTGGTTTAAGAAAGACGGATTTTCTTGTTTGAAGGAAGCGGCAACAAAAATTGAATCGATCTCCCAGTCCTCCTGTACTTCCTCCACTAATTTAATCCCTTCCACTATAAAAACTTTTTCCTTATTTCTATTCTTCTTATTTTTTTGTAATCCTATAAGTCTTTTAATATGTTTATTCTGTGTGCTTTCAATCATAGATTCACTTCTTTCGCTTCTTATTCTTTAAACTTGCCACTTTTGTAGTATCGGCCTTATTTCATAGATTTAATCCTTTCTTTTGTAATATTTTCTTAACAATTATACCACAATATATTAATAAACAAAAGAAATGGTTATACTGTCTGTTGACAGGCAAATAAACATTTGTTACTATATTATCAAAAGATAATTATTATTATTTGATATTTAAAATCAATTTATTTTAGGAGTGTGAACATATGTATAAATCGATAAAAATATTGGATAACTTATATTGGGTTGGCGTCCTCGATCCCGACCTTAGGATATTCGATATTGTTATGGAAACCAAATATGGTACAACTTATAATTCATATATATTAAAGGGCAGTGAAAAAACGGTATTATTTGAAACAGCCAAAGATAAATTTTCAGACCAATTCATGGACAGAATCAAGGATATTATTGATATAAAAGAAATTGATTATATCGTAGTGAATCATACGGAACCGGATCATGCAGGCTCTGTTGCCACATTACTGGATTACTGTCCAAATGCAACCATCGTAGGAACCGGACCTGCCCTAAGATTTTTAAAAGAAATAGCAAATCGTCCTTTCAATGCTCTTCCTGTATCCGATGGAGACACCCTAAATATAGGAGACAGAACGATTCGATTTATAATGACGCCTTTCCTCCATTGGCCTGATACCATGTATTCCTATGTTGAAGAAGACAAAGTATTAATTACCTGCGATTCCTTCGGAGCCCATTATTGCGACGAAAGAGTATTTAATGACGTGATGGAAAAGGAAAAAGAAGCAGATATCATGGACGCATATAAGTATTATTTCGATATGATTATGGGACCTTTTAAACCCTATGTGCCTCAAGCATTGGATAAAATTAAAGATTTAGAGATTAATATCGTATGCCCCGGTCACGGTTTAATCTTAAGAAATGAAATACAAAAATACTTGGATTTATATAAAGAATGGTCCGTTGTAAAAGAAAGAGAAAAACCAAGTGTCGTCATTGCCTATGTTTCAGCTTATGGCTATACGAAGAAAATGGCTGAAGAAATTGCTAAAGGGGTTTCCTCTGCAGGAGACGTGGAAGTATTCGTATTCGATATGGTTGAAGAAGATGCTTCAAAGGTTATGGAAGAAATTCAAAGTGCTAAAGGAATATTATTTGGTTCATCTACCATTGTAGGCGATGCCCTTCCTCCCATTTGGAATCTACTTATTTCTTTAAATCCGGTAATTCACAAAGGAAAATTGGCTGGAGCCTTCGGTTCTTACGGCTGGAGCGGAGAAGCCGTATCCAATATAGAAGGCCGCTTAAAACAATTAAGATTTAAAATGCCCCTACCGGGACTTAAAATCAACTTCAATCCGTCAGAGGAACAATTAAAACAAGCTTATGAATTTGGACAAAAATTCGGACAAGCGATATTAAATGAATAATTTGCTAAAGCAAAATTAAATCCTCCAATCTGAAAAATTGGAGGATTTTAAAGTTTTTTACATTTTATATGCTCTGGCCTCGTATTCTCTTAAAGTTATTTTCTCTTCTCTTGTGTCAATACTGTCTACGTCATAGTTTGAAATTAAAATTTCTTTTTGACATCCCTTAAGTTCTTCTGGAATTTCAAACTCTACCTGTTTGTCTGTAAAGTTGCATACAATCAATAGTCTTTCTTCTCCCAGTTTTCTAATAAAAGCATAGATTTCTTCACTATCGGGCAATAAAAGTTCATAGTCTCCATACACTATGATTTCATGCTGTTTTCTTAGCTGTATGAGCTTCTTATAATAATTAAATACTGAGTTCGGATCATTGATTTGGGCTTTAGCATTGATCCATTTATAATTCGGATTTACTTTAATCCATGGAGTGCCCGTGGTAAATCCGGCATTGGTGCTATCATCCCAGTGCATTGGGGTTCTTGCGTTGTCTCTGCTGACATGATGAATATAATCCATTACTAAATCTTTATCTAAACCTTTCTTATGGATTAACTCATCATAAGCATTGAGGGTCTCAATATCCCTATAATCTTCTATGGATTCAAAACGTACATTGGTCATACCAAGTTCTTCTCCCTGATAAATATAAGGAGTTCCCTGAAGCATATGAAGAAAGGTTGCTAACATCTTAGCAGATATTTCTCTGTACTGTTCGGAGTCATTTCCAAAGCGTGAAACAGCTCTTGGCTGGTCGTGATTGCTTAGATACAAACTGTTCCAAGCCTTTCCGGCAAGTCCCTTTTGCCATCTGTCCATAACTTCTTTTAAATCTGTTAACTTAAATCGCTTATTGCTCCATTTGCCATGTTCTCCATTGGTAAGTTCCATATGCTCAAAATGAAACACCATATTTAATTCAGAACGGTCATAACCGGCATATTTTTTTGCTTCCTCTACTGTTACTCCAGCAGTTTCTCCAACGGTCATAATATCGTATTTCGAAAGAACTTTTTGGTTCATTTCTTTTAGATAGTCATGAACATGGGGGCCGTGAACACAGTAGGGAAATGGATCCCCATAGAGTCCGGTCTTAATTTCGCCATCAGGCATTTCAGGCGTCTTTGAAATCATACTGATTACATCCATTCTGAATCCATCAATGCCTTTATCCAGCCACCATTTCATCATATCGAATATTTCATTGCGTACCTTCGGGTTATCCCAGTTTAGATCCGGCTGCTTCTTGGAAAATAAATGCAGATAGTACATATCAGTAGTTTCATCATATTCCCAAGCGGAGCCTCCAAATACAGAGCCCCAGTTATTCGGAGCCCCTCCGTCCTTTGATTTTTCTCTCCATATATAATAGTCTCGATAGGGATTATCCTTTGATTTTCTGCTTTCTATAAACCACTTATGCTCATCGGAAGTATGGTTAACAACCAAATCCATAACGATTTTGATATCCTTTTTATGAGCTTCCTGCAGCAAAATATCAAAGTCTTCCAAGGTCCCAAACTCATCCATAATATCATGGTAATCGCTAATGTCATAGCCGTTATCATCATTAGGAGATTTATATATAGGAGAAAGCCAGATCACATCTATTCCCAGTTCCTTTAGATAATCCAGTTTTTCAATAATACCTTTTAGATCCCCTATGCCATCTCCATTACTATCCTTAAAACTCCGAGGATATATCTGATATACAACGCTTTCTTTCCACCACTTCTTATCCATTAAGTTCACTCCCATTAGTTCACATATTTTTAAACACCACTGTTAAATTGATACTATTTTCAGCAAAAATTTTATAGGTGTTTCGAAACACCTATAGGGATAATTTGATACTATCATAATCATTAATATATTTCAATAGTGTTTACAACACTATTGAAATATATTTTTGGTTTATAAGATTTAGGGAGCCTATCTTTTTATAATTTTTTTACACTGCCTCTTATAACCAATCTCGTAGGAAGTTTAATATCATGGACTTCTATCTTCCTTCCTGCAATTAAGTCCAGAACATACTGAATTGCAATGGTAGCCTTCTGTGTAACATCCTGGTGCATGGTTGTCAGCATGGGGCGAGATAAAGTCGCATAGACGTTATCGTCAAAGCCAACAACTGAAATGTCTTCTGGAACTTTAATATTATGATCGTTAAAGTAATAAATTGCATTGGCAGCATAAAAATCCGATGCAAAAAACAAGGCAGAATAGGCTCCTATGACGTTCTTAATAATACCATCTAAAACTTTTGTTCTTTCTTCTTTGTCACGACCGATAAATATAAAATCTTCTTTTTGGAACTGAATGCCCTTTTCCTCCAAGGCAAGTTTATAGCCTTCCAATCTTTCTGCATCTACCCCAACCGGATGTCTATCATCCGCCAAAAAAGCGATTTTTCGATGTCCGTTATCCAGCAGATACTTTGTCATTTCATAAGCCCCTTCTTTATCTTGAAGGCCGACATTGGTATATAAAAGATCATCATCATGGAAATAGCAGTCAATGAACACAATGGGCTTCTGTGTATTTTGTTTCATTTTTGCACTAGAATCCTTGTCAAAACCTACTGCAATCAAACCCTCCACATTCCATGCCAATGCCATCTTTAAATTTTCCTCAACATTTTTTGCCATATATAGCATCATATAATAGCCCTGAGTTCTGATTTCTCCTTCTAATGCACCAATGAGTTCACTGAAGAACGGGTCTTGAACGGGGCTATTAATATCGCTCCTGCCATAATTTATGAGCACACCAATGATTTTAGAACCGTTATTCGCTAATAATCTGGCTCCCATATTAGAAACATAATTTGCCTCTTTAATAACTTGTTCGACTCTCTGCAAAGTTTCCGGAGAAACTTTGTTGGTCCTGCCATGCAGCACATTGGATACAGTCGTAGGAGATACTCCTGCCCTTTCAGCTAATTCCTTTATTGTAACCATAATTAGGTATCCTCCTTGATGGATTAATAAACCAAAGTTTTCTTCTGATAGTATCTAAGATAAGAATTTCATCTAAATTTATTATATTGAATAAAATACTTAAGAACAACAGTAAAGATAAATTCCAAGCATCGTTCTACCAGGTATAAGCTATTACGATACAGAATCCTGCGTTTTAGGGACTTAATTATTAAATTTAGTCTTTCAGCGCTGATTTATCTAATAATTTGTCAAAATATATATTTTACAAATTTTGTCCTTCCTGATAAAATTATTAGGTTTGATTAGAAAAAGGAAGGAGTTTTATTCATGCAGTCTTATTTGCCTCAGCTTTTTACAGTTTTAAAAGGATATAGTAAAAAACAGTTTTTTAATGATTTATCTGCCGGAATTATTGTAGCGATTATCGCACTTCCTCTATCCATTGCCCTGGCCATAGCCTCTGGTGTTTCTCCTGAAAAAGGATTATACACTGCAATTATTGGTGGCTTTATCGTATCTTTTCTTGGGGGAAGCAAAGTTCAGATTGGAGGTCCCACCGGTGCATTTGTTATTATTGTACTTGGCATCATTAATCAATATGGTTTAGAAGGCCTTATTACTGCCACTATAATGGCTGGTTTCTTTCTTATTATTATGGGCGTTTTTCAATTTGGAAGCATGATTAAATACATACCTTATCCGATTACGACCGGTTTTACCAGTGGAATTGCTGTAACCATTTTTTCTACGCAAGTAAAAGATTTTTTAGGGATACAAGCCAATGGAGCACCTTCAGAATTCATTGAACAGTGGAGCTTTTATTTTAATCATTTAAATACTATTCATCTTCATACTCTTTTTATTGGAATACTGTCTTTACTCATTCTGATTTTTTGGCCTAAAATTAGCAAGAAAATTCCCGGTTCTTTAATCGCTGTTATTGTTTCTACATTAATTGTATCTTTCTTCAATTTGGACGTAGAGACCATCGGAAGTCGATTTGGTGAGATTCCATCTACACTTCCTAAACCGACTCTTCCTTTTGCTACTTTTGACACGATAAAAGAACTTCTTCACCCCTCCATTACTATTGCCCTTTTGGCTGCTATTGAGTCTTTGCTTTCAGCTGTAGTGGCAGATGGACTTATTAATGGAAAACACCGCCCTAATATGGAGTTAATTGCTCAGGGTGCGGCTAATATTGGCTCTGCCATCTTTGGGGGAATTCCTGTAACAGGAGCTATAGCCCGCACAGCAGCGAATATCAAAAACGGTGGAAAAACTCCAATATCCGGAATAGTTCATTCCATTGTTCTTTTTCTGATTATGACGTTTTTCATGCCTTATGCAAAACTGATTCCTATGTCATGTCTCGCTGCAATTTTGATTATGGTGGCTTACAATATGAGTGAATGGAGATCCTTTGTGAGCTTATTTAAGGCTCCTAAAAGCGATATCGCCGTACTTCTCATCACTTTTATTCTGACTATTTTCTTCGATTTAGTGGTTGCCATTGAAATTGGGATCGTATTGGCTTCTATCTTGTTTATGAAACGAATGTCCGATGTGACTTCAATAGAAACTACTATCAGAGAACTAAATGATCAACCTGATGGGGATATGGATGAAGAAATGCATTCAGACAATATGTCTGACAAAGTTATGGTCTATGATATTAATGGTCCATTTTTCTTTGGGGCAGCAGATACATTTATTAATATCGTAAGATCTATGCAAAAGCTTCCTAAGGTACTGGTTATTAGAATGAAAAAAGTACCTGCTATGGATGCTACAGCGTGTCATGCCCTACAAGGACTCCTAAAAAAATGTCGTAAAAATAAGACTAAAGTATTTTTTACCCATGTACGTCCTCAGCCTCTTAGAACCTTACAGAATTACGGAATTATTGAGGAATTAGGCGAAGATGCCATATGTTCTTCCACCGACGAAGCTATTAAAAAAGCTAACATTGCATAAAAAAACAGGGAGTTTGTGTGAACTGGCCTATGCCAAGCAGAGAATCTAATTTTTAATGAATCAGAGTCTCTGTTTGGAAGGATCCTATCACAAACTCCCTATTTTTTGCTTAATATCAGGATGCGCAAAAAGCTTCCTAACGATTAACAGATCTGGCCATCCGTCTATACGTGTGTCGTTTGCCTTTAATAGCAATAGAATAGGTCATAATATTTTCCGGCGTTGCAATACCAGGAGACATGCCAGAGTCCCCAATATGATGCATATCCGTTCCTGTCATTTTACTGTATAAAGCAATAGATTTAATAGTATCCTGATCTGCCCCCTCTTGAGAGGTGCCTATGGTGGTCATGGTCATACAACCATTTTCATGGGCAAAATCAACTAAGTCTTTTATATATTCCACAGTCATTCCCGGAACTGTTCCTGGGGCCGGTAAAAGCAATATATCCGTTCCTGCTTTAATAAATTGAAGAACCGTTTCTTTATCAATAAGCCCTTTCCCGCTTTCATCGCTGCTGCCTGCAGCATGCATTTTCCCTGCAGCTATAATAATTTCATTGCCTACGGCACTGGAAATTTCATTTATTTTCTTTAGTATTTCTTCATTGGTTACCCCTGTTTTTGGATTACCGGTGAGTACAACCATATCTGCTCCATGGGCTATTGCTTTTTGAACATTTTCAACTGAAGCCGTCCTTCCCTTTGGAAGACTTGCCCTTTCATCGATAACCACAGCATTTTCGTCTACAGGCTCTAGATTAATGCCTACCATTCTTCCTGTAAGCCGTTTGATTTCTTTTATAACAGATTCTCCTTCTTCTGTTGGAAGCCCTAGAACTTTAGGGTTATCCACATCATAGAAATTCAAAAGAATAATATCCGCGCCAAAAGCACAAGCTACCTCAACATTGCTTACATCATAGAGAATAGGCGGAAATACCCCAATGACTTCAGAAACCAGGGTTCTTCCTTCCGCTGCTTTGATGCTTAAAAGCTTTTCTTTCTTGTCCATAGAAGCTAAATCAGAAGCATTTAAATCCAAAATGCGTTTCATCATCTTCCCTCCTCCGTGGTTTTATGATCTTAACAGGACCTTTTGATTCCATATCAGCAATAATACAACTCACTAATATACTTGTATCTAATATTTACAGTATAGTATGAAACATTATAACGAATCAATACGTTCTTTGATGGCCAAATTAAAATTAAATCCTGCTGGGGAGATGGCATGAATGCTCATACATTAAAAATGGAGCGGGATTTTAAAAAATCCCACTCCATCTATTGACAAAGAATCTATTCATTTAGCTCTTAAAGAACTGTTCTATTGTTTTCATTGCTTCTTGTTCGTCTTGACCGTTTACTTTCACAGTTACTTTGTCGCCCTTGCCTGCACCCAAAGATAAAATCCCTAAAATACTTTTTGGATTTACTTCCTTAGAGTCTTTAGCGAGCTTTATGTCAGAAGAAAACTTTTGACATAATTTCGTTAACTCCGATGCAGGCCTTGCATGAAGTCCTTCTTCTTTAGCAACGATAAAAGTTTTTTCTATCATGTAATCGCCTCATTTATTCTGATTTTTTTAAGAATCCTATAGCAAAAGCAGTTACAACAGTTCCTGCTGCAAGGGCAATGACATATCCTAAAATATTAGTTACTGCAAAGGTAACAAATATTCCTCCATGGGGTACAGAAAGAGTACATCCCATCAGCATGGATAATGCGCCCGTTACAGCTGAGCCTACCATAATAGAAGGAATAACTCTAAGCGGATCTGCTGCTGCAAAAGGAATAGCACCTTCTGTAATGAAACTGATTCCAAGAACCCATGCAGCTTTTCCTGCTTCTTTTTCTGCTGGGGTAAATTTGTCTTTAAATAATACTGTCGCCAATGCCAATCCTAAAGGAGGTACCATACCTGCTGCCATTACAGCCGCCATAACCGTAGATCCTGCACCTGCTGCAGCGGTTAAAGTTCCGGTTGCAAAGGCATATGCTGCCTTATTTACTGGTCCACCCATATCAAATGCCATCATGGCTCCTAAAACAATTCCTAAAATAACTGCATTAGTACCTTGCAAATTAGCCAAGAAGTTGTTCATTGCCGCATTGATAGCCGCTACGGGAGCACCTACTACATAAAATAATATAAGTCCTGTGGATATAACTCCCAATACCGGAATAACAAGTACAGGCATAATACCTTGCAGTGTTTTAGGTAATTTAATATATTTTTTGATGGCTAAAGCAATATAGCCCGCAAGAAAACCTGCTATAATTCCACCTAAAAATCCTGCACCCATAGTATTTGCAATCATTCCTCCAACCATACCTGGTGCTAAACCTGGTCTGTCAGCAATGGAATAAGCTATATATCCAGCCAATATGGGAACCATTAATGCAAAGGCACTGCCTCCACCAATTGCCATTAAATAAGCCGGTAAAGTTCCTTCATTATTTGATGCATCATATCCGAAAATAAAGCTGATTGCAATAGCAATACCTCCGGCTACGACAAAAGGAATCATGAAGGAAACTCCATTCATCAGATGCTTATAAGCACCTTTTCTTTCTTGAGCTCTTTGAGCTTTGATTTTTTGTACTTCATCAAAAGCATCCCCGCTATTTCCATAAATCGGCGCTTTAAGAGCTTTCTCAATTAAGCCTGCAGCGTCTTTAATGGCATCACCTACGGAAACTTGTATAACTTTTTTGCCAGCAAAACGATCCATAGGTACATCCGTGTCTGCTGCTACTATGATGGCGTCTGCTTTCTTAATTTCATCCTCAGTTAATTCATTTTCTACTCCTACCGACCCCCTCGTCTCAACTTTTGCTTCATGGCCTTTTGCCTTTGCCGCATCCAATATGGCTTCTGCAGCCATGTAGGTATGGGCAATTCCTGTTGGACATGATGTTACTGCTAGAATTTTCATACTCTCAACCCCCATATTTATTTTTTTATATAAATGAGGCAATTGCCTCAAATATATCCTATAACACCCTCAAATCTCTTATGCCTGTTATGGAGATCTAGATTTCATCCAAGACTTTTAGAATATCCTCCTCTGTCTTGGCATTGCTTATAGAATCCCTGAACTCCTGCTTCATAAGTCTTCTTGAAATATTAGCAAGAATTTTTAGATGTTCTGTGCCGGCTTGGCTTTCCGGAACGCCTATAAGAAAAACCATGCTGACAGGTTTTCCATCCGGAGCATCCCATTCAATATTATTGACCTTTGCAAATGCCAATAAGGGTTCTTTCACCGCATCGGTTTTGCCATGGGGTATGGCAACTCCAAAACCAACTGCCGTACTAAATTCTTCTTCCCTTCTTAATACGGTCTTGACATATTCTTCAATATTCTCCACTTTACCTTCGTCTGCAGCCATTTGAGCCATCTTTCTTATGGTCTCTTCTTTTGTTCTGGAATCAAGATTAAGTGCAATTAAATTTTTATTAATTAACATGGAATTCCTCCTTTACCTATGTCTTAGTTTAGAAATTCATTTAAGTCTTCATTTAATTTCTCCAGGGTTTTTTCGATGTCATCCTCTCCATTAATAATTTGATAGATCGCTTTATCCGCCATATCCATGGCCTTCTCATATTTATGAAAACGAGGCGTTACAATAGATTGCTCGATTACCTCTCCTAAAACCCTTGTATCTACAGAAATTTCTTCATCCGGATTGTATCTTCTGAGTTCCTCATCGGCATCCTTTGATTCTGTTACTTCTCTTAGGGCAGGAACCCCTTGGGAATATTTAAAGACATTCATTTGCCTTTGAGGATGATAGACCATAAACTTTAAAAATTCCCACGCTTCTTTTTCATGTTTTGTTCTGGAACTGATCCCTATTAAAAAACTATGAAGATCCGAGGCATTATTGCCATTAGGACCTTTAGGAAGCTTTACACATTCCCATTCAAAATCGTCATATCTGATCACTCGGTAAGGATAGGATTTATAAACCCTATACCAGGAAAAAGGAAAGGGGCGAAAAGCAACTTTTCCTTTATCAAAGTCATCTATGGTCACTTTCATATTCTGATTTAAAGCATTGATTTCTTTAACGAATTGAATAGCTTTTAATACTTCCGGCTGGGTAAATAATGCCCTTTTCCCGTCTTTAGTAAATAATTGCTGTCCATTGGTATAAACACCGTCTTCCCAGGTAAAATCTACCGTTCCAAATTGATCGATTTTCCCGTCGCCATCCGTATCTTTGGTTACCCTTTTGCAGATTTCATAAAAGTCTTCCCAAGTCCAATCATTCTTAGGCATTTCAATATTTTCTTTTTCCAGAAGGGTTTTGTTCACAAACATTAATGTGGGTTCCACTTCTCGGGGTAAAGCATATTGAATCCCGTCCAGCTGCCCTGATCTTATGGCATTATCATACATCCGATGGATATCGAAATTCTTATCTTTACTGATTAAAGGACCTAAATCTTTCATAATGCCAATGGATGCAAAGGTATTAAAATCCCCTTCCTGGACTACAAAAACGTCAGGTTCTTTTCCTTCTATTATTTTTCCCGATAACCACTCAGGATAATCATTTTTCAGGGTTCCGACTCTGTATTTTATTTTGATCTTAGGATGCAGTTTTTGAAATTCTTCTATTGCTTCATCTACGATTTGGTAGCTGTTCACATTGGTATTAGGAACATCATATACACTGCCTGAGAAGATACCAAACTCCAGGACTATGTACTGATTGTGTCTATAATATCCTATAACGCCTATAATCATAATGAATACAAATACAATAAAAGCACTTTTTAATATAAACCCTTTGGTTTTATGCAAGATGATCACCCTGATGAGTACCTATAAACTCCTCAATATCTTTTAATACAGGGATTGCAGGAATGGCACCTCTTTTTGTTGTCATTAAAGCCCCTACTGCATTTGCAAATCCTATCATTTTTTCAAGTTCAGCACCTTGTATGTCCTGAATATTTTTTTTGCTGGTTAATATTTGATACAGCAATCCTCCTAAAAACCCATCTCCGGCTCCTGTTGTATCCACTGCTTTCACCTTATAGGAGGGGACAAAGACCCCATAACCAGATTTTCTGAAGTAACTTCCCTGATCTCCTAAAGTCACAACAATCAAGGGTATATTATATTTTTGCTCTAGAGATTGTACGGCATCTTCTATTTCAGTTATACCTGTTAAAAGCTGCAGTTCTTCTTCCGATACTTTTAAAATGTCCGAAAAAGCTAAGCCCTTTTCCATGTATTTCTTAGCTTCGTCAACATTCTTCCAAAGCAAAGGTCTATAATTGGGATCATAGGATACAAGGATCTTTTTTTCTTTGGCGTATTCTGCTGCCTTTAGGGTCGCGCTTCGGGAGGGCTCATGGGTCATTGAAACAGACCCAAAGTGAAACACTTTTGTATTCTCAATGATGCTAAAATCTATTTCTTCTTCCCTAAGCATCATATCTGCTCCTGGATTGCGGTAAAAACTAAATTTTCTATCCCCGTTGTTATCTAGATGTACAAAGGCTAAGGTCGTATTGGCTTCATTACTAAACACAAGATTCTTTGTGCCAACTTTCATATTTTCCAATACATCTCTTAGAAAGTATCCGAATTGGTCCTCTCCTACTTTTCCAATAAATTCTGTTTTCAGATTGAGTTTAGCCAGTACACCTAATACGTTGGCTGGTGCACCCCCGGGATTCTGTTCAAATAAAAAACATTCGTTAGAAGATAATCCTGCAGGGGTAAAATCAATTAAAAGTTCACCCAATGCCACAACATCATACATATCATTCACCTCATCAAGTAGATTAATTATACATAGTATAATCGATTGAATATTTAAAAAATATTCTCTCTATTAATATACTATAAAATAATAATTAATCCAACAACTTTACTGTCAAAGAAATTTCTCTATTTTATATCTTTTTTCTTTTTTACCGAATCCACATAGACTGCAGTCAATATAACTGCTCCTTTGATAATAGATTGCCAAAAAGATGAAACGTTTAATATATTCAGTCCATTATTTAATACTCCAATGATGAGAGCTCCAATCATGGTTCCTCCGATAGTGCCGATCCCGCCGGACATGCTGGTTCCTCCCAGCACAGATGCTGCAATGGCATCCATTTCAAAACCTTGCCCTACTGTGGGCTGCCCTGAATACATTCTGGCACATAAGACAATCCCTGCAAATGCCGAGGAAAATCCAAGAAGAGTAAATACGCCTATTTGTACTTTCTGAATATTAATTCCAGAGAATTTTGCAGCATCCACATTGCCTCCTACTGCATATATATGCCTTCCGAATTTGGTTTTATTTAATAAAATATTTGTAAATATAAAAAATGCAGCCATGTAAATAATCGGGAGAGGTATTGGTCCTAAATAGCCGTTGCCTATGAAATTAAAACTTTCTTCAATGGTGCGAACAGGCATTCCATCGGTATATACATAAGCCGCTCCTCTAGCCATAAGCATTGTACATAATGTGACGATAAATGCCGGCAGTCCTGTCTTTGCAATAATGACTCCATTTAATAATCCAATTAAAGTACCTAAGGCTAAACCAATCAAAACTGCTATCGGTGTAGGGATTCCTGATAAGGTAATCAAACCAGCAGATAAAGTTCCCGACAATGCCAACACAGAGCCGACAGATAAATCTATTCCGCAGATGATAATTGCGAATGTCATGCCAAAGGCTAATATGGCATTGGTTGAAATTTGTCTTAGGACATTTAAAATATTATTGGTTGTTAGAAATACGGGAGATAATATGCTTAGTGCAACGCACATGGTAATAAAACCAATTAATATGCCTCCATATCTTTTGATATATCCAATAATGCCCTGTTGAATTTTGCCTAAGATATTATTATTTAGATGGTCATTTTCAATAATGGCATCGGTCTTAACCGACATGTTTCATCCCTCCCGTAGCGTAATGCATGATGCGTTCTTGATTTAATTCATCGCGCTTTAATTCCCCTGCTATGGTACCTTGATGCATAACCAATACTCGATCACTCATGTTAATGACTTCAGGCAATTCAGAGGAGATCATAATAATGCCAACCCCTTGCTTTGCCAACATACTCATTATTCCGTAAATTTCTGCTTTGGCGCCAACATCAACCCCTCGCGTCGGTTCATCCAGAATAAGCACCTTAGGATTGGTTGCCAGCCATTTGGCTATAACAACTTTTTGCTGATTGCCGCCGCTTAAATTTTTAGCGGCTTGATTGATCGATGGCGTTTTTATAGATAATTTGGAGATATAGTTTTTTACGATTTCTTCTTCTATTGCTTTATTCACCCGTGGTCCTTTAATAAATCTGTTTAATACAGGAAGTGTAATATTATAGCCTATGCTTCTAATCAGCACCAAGCCTTGTTTTTTTCTATCCTCCGGTACCAGACCGATTCCATTGTTCATGGCATCTAAAGGAGAGATGATTTGGACTTCTTTGCCGTCTATCTTGATGGTACCTGAATCATACTTGTCTATTCCAAAGATGGCTCTCGCTAATTCTGTCCTTCCTGCTCCTACAAGCCCGGCGATCCCTAAAATCTCTCCTTTTCGAAGGGAGAAATTGATATTGTTTAAAATACCTTTTTTATTAAGCTCTTTAACCTCAAAAATTACTTCTCCTATTTTATGCTCTGATTTCACATATAAATCCTTTAATTCCCGGCCTACCATCATTGTAATCAGTTCATCCCTTGAGGTTTCTCTCGTTAACTTGGTCCCGATATACTGTCCGTCTCTCATAACTGTAATTCGATCAGTTATTCTAAAGAGCTCTTCCATTCTATGAGAAATATAAACAATCGAAATGCCTTTCTTTTTTAGCTCTTCAATCGTTTTGAACAACATTTCTACTTCTTTCTTAGAGAGGGACGCCGTTGGTTCATCCATGACAAGAATATTGGCCCCCACAGATAATGCTTTTACAATCTCAATCATTTGCTGTTGGGCTACACTTAAAGAACCAACAATCTCATCAGGCTCTATACTTAATCCTAAGGAATCCATTAAATCTCGGGCTCTTTTATTCATTTCTTTGAAATTTACAAATCTTAATCCTTTTATGGTATCTTCTCTTCCCAAAAAGATATTTTCTGCCACGGTCATATTAGGAGCTAAGCATAATTCTTGATGAATCATGCTGATTCCATGGGCATGAGAACTGTGAACCCCTGTTATATCTACTTTTTTCCCTTTTATATAAATATCTCCGTCGTCGGCTTTATAGATGCCTCCTAATATTTTCATCAAAGTCGATTTCCCTGCTCCGTTTTCTCCCAGTAATGCATGAACTTCTCCCTGATGCAATTCGAGCCTTGCATCCTTTAGGGCATAGACCCCCGGAAATCTCTTATGAATATTCTTCATGCTTAGAATAACCTCAGCCATATCAACCCTCCTTACGAAGCAGTTTTGTAAGATATGTACATAATATAATAATTTACGATCTAAATCATGTGTATTCTGTCACTAAAGCATCATTACATTTGTCACATTTTCAAATTTCTCATTCATTCTATTCTACATTTTTGAGGTCAATTTTAATGTTTATGTATAATTTTACCAATCACTATTATTAGAATGAAAACTAAAAACCCCTCTGATAAAAAATCATCCTCAGATTTTTTATCAGAAGGGTTGATCCGCATTGTAATATTGTTTAGAATCCGTTATTGCCGTCTGTTTCTACGTTTTCTTTGGTGAGTAGTTTTACAGGTACTTTTATTTCATGCTCTACTTGTTCCCCATTGAGGTATTTATATGCTGCATCTACAGCGATCTTCCCAATTTCTGAAGGGTATTGTGCCGATGTCGCAGTCATCTTTCCTTCTTTAACCATTTTCTTCGCGTCTTCTGAACCGTCTACTCCGTAGATTGCTTTTACATCGTCTAATTTCCCAGCTGCTTCTAAAGCTGCAATAGCCCCTAATGCCGTTGGGTCGTTTAATGCCATAACTACTGTAATATCAGGATTTGCTTGAATAATGTTTTCCATAACAGGCATCGCTTGCTCAAGTTGTCCGTCAGAAGATTGCTGAGCTACGATTTTAAGGCCTGGATATTGCTTGATGGTTTCAATAAAGCTGTCTGTTCTTTCAATAGCTGATTTTGCTGTAGGATGTTCCAAAATAACTACATTGCCTTCAGTAATGCCTAAGGTTTCTGTTAAATGCTTTGCAGCCAATACCCCAGCTTCCCAGTTATCAGAGGCTACTGTAGTAACAACTAAGTCATCATCAAAAACCGGTGCATCCACTACAAATACGGGAACTCCTGCTTTATTGGCCGCTTCTAATGCCGGCTTAATACCTTTCCAGTCAACAGGATTTAAGAAGATTGCATCTACCCCTTGAGCAAGTAAGTCTTCTATTCCCGCAATTTGTTTGTTAAGGTCTAACTGAGGATCCAGAGTAATTAACTTGTCACCGTTTGCTTCCACTGCTTTTTTCAAACCTTCGTTTAGGGTTACAAAAAAAGGATTATTGAGTGTCATAAATGTTGCACCGAATCTTCTTTGCTTATTTGATCCTTTAGGTGCTTCCGCTGTCTCAACTTCGCTGGATGTGGATTCCGTTTCGCTTGCTGTCGGCTGTTGATTGCTTGAACCACAGCCTGTCAATAATGAGAATGCCATGGTAAGTACTAATAAAAACCCTACAAATCTTTTTTTCATTAAAACCCCTCCTGATTATTAATTGAGGATATTTCATAATTCAAAAATCAAGAATGTGGATAACATTTGCTAAAATAACTGAAAATGTGCAAAAAAGGGTAGACTATCCCTGCAATAGAT
>JGI24712J26585_10000600_pt1 | contig 30848 bp, 26 predicted proteins | sample BioPla3DNA2_FD_26585 | JGI IMG/M metagenome (IMG submission 26585)
ACCAAAAGGCACATGAACCAATTTATCATGCCAATCGTAGCCCATCTTTTTGATTACTTCAAACCATTGAGCAAAGTGTAAATTTTGTGCCAGAGCGGTTACATAAATACATTTTTCAAAATCATATGTATTCTTTCTGTAGATGGCAGCAGTAATATCACGCGTAGCATACAATGTGCTTCCATCTCTTTTGGTGATTAAACATGGGGGCATATTGACGTCTTCTAAATCAACGATCTTAGCTCCATCACTTTCTTTTAGAAGTCCTTTACTGTCTAATTCTTCTATGATAGCGTCCATCTTATCATTGTAAAAACTTTCTCCGGCATAGGAATCAAATTCAAACCCAAGTAATTTATAAACCTTTTTAAACTCCTCCAAACTAATATCCTTAAACCAATTCCATAGAGCAAGCGCTTCTTCGTCCCCTCTTTCCATTTTGGTAAACCAGCTTCTTGCTTCATCTTCTAAGGAAGGATCTTTTTCCGCTTCTTCATGGAATAATACATAAATACGCATTAATTCTTTTATGCCGCCTTGTTCTACGGCTTCTTTGCTGCCCCATTTTTTATACGCAACAATCAATTTACCAAACTGGGTTCCCCAGTCCCCTAAATGATTTACACCGATACAGTTGTATCCAAGGTGTTTATAGATACGATAAATACTTCCTCCTATTACGGTGGATCTTAAATGTCCTACATGGAAAGGCTTTGCAATATTAGGCGCCGAATAATCAATAACAATATTTTTTCCTTCCCCTTCATTGGAAGTTCCGTATTTTTCTTTAGACTTTAATACATTGGAGACAATAGCAGAAGCAAATTTTGTTTTATCAATATAAAAATTAATATATCCTGAAACACTTTTTATTTCTTTAAGAAAATCCGGTCTTTCAATAACTGCAACAGCTTCTTCCGCTATTATTGGTGGAGCTTTTCTTAAGAATTTTGCCAGGCGAAAACATGGAAAAGCATAATCTCCCATATCGGGACTTGGAGGAATTTCTATCATAGAGATAATTTCCTCTCTAGATAAATCATTAAACTGCTTGTATAAGATCTCTACAATTTGTACTTTAAAATCCATTTTATTCTTCCTTTCTATACATATGTCAAAAACTCTCGTCAAAAGACGAGAGTGCTAAAATTCCCTTATATGATTGTATCTTTATACCCAAAAAAAATCAAGGCGTATATAATAATATATTTTCTTATACAGCCTTGAGTTAAACTCAAAAAGTATTAACTAATCCATAAGTATATCTCTAATGGATATCTACAATATGTTCTTTAATGGCATAGACCGCTGCCTGAGTCCGATCACAGACATTTATTTTTCTAAATATATTGGATACATGGTTTTTAACAGTTTTTTCACTGATACAGAGCTTCTGAGCAATTTCTTTATTTAATAACCCCTCTGTAATAAGCTGAAGCACTTCGATTTCTCTATTGGTCAGTTTGTTTTTTAACTCTGACTTCTCATCTGATGGGGTTTGAACTCTATTCATTTTTTTAACCAATTGTGCCGCCATATTAGGCTGAATATAAGATTCACCCTCGTACACCGTATGGATTGCAGTAATTAAAGCCTCTGAATCCGAATCTTTTAATATATACCCATCAATGCCTATTTCAATGGTCTCAAATAGATATTCTACCTCATTATGAATAGTTAACATGATAATTTTTGAAGGGCATTTCTGTTCTCTTAATCTTTTTACTGCTTCAATTCCATTTAAAACCGGCATATTGATATCCATTAAAATAACGTCCGGCTTTTTTTCCATAGCTTTTTTAATGGCTTCCTCTCCATTGCCAGCTTGATCTATCACTTCAATATCATCTTCTAATTCTATGAGTTGTTTAAGACCTTCTCTTACCATTGAATGGTCATCTGCTATAATAATTCTAATATTTTTTTTCATTTTATTACACCTCATTTTCTTTTAGTGGAATTCTAATATAATATCTTGTTCCTTGATTAGGTTCTGAGCGAATTGAAAATTCCCCGTCTAATAACTCTGTTCTTTCTTTCATACTGGAAAGACCAAAACCACTTCCGTCATCTCTTATTTTCTTATGAACTTCTTCCACATCAAAGCCTCTTCCATTATCACTGATAAAAAGTTCTATATATTCTTCTAAAAATGAAAGTTTAACAGTGGCTTCTGTTGCATGGGCATGTTTTAAAATATTGTTTAATGCCTCTTGCGCTAATCTAAATAAGGTTAGAGATATAATAGAAGGAAGAAAACAAGGAGTTCCTTTTGTAATAAATTTAATCATTATATCGTGCTCTTCATTAATTTTTGAAATATATCTCTCCAGGGTTGGAATAATACCTAAATCATCTAAGGACATAGGTCTTAAATCATAAATAATTCTTCTAACATCTTGGATACTGATTCTAACCATTTCTTTAAGATTGATGAGTTCTTGTCTCGCCTTATCTAAATCTCTATCTAAGAGCTTTATACATAATTCCGATTTTAAAACGACATTAGACATGGATTGGGCAGGGCCATCGTGAATTTCTCTAGCGACCCTTTGACGTTCATTTTCCTGAGCCCTTAAAATCTTTATACCCAGGCTCTTCTTTTCTTGTAAATCCTCAATCTGATTAGAAATATCCTTTAAATCTCCTGTTAAAAAGTTCATAGCAATGGCTACATGATTAATTAAATTTTCAGCTTTCTCTACAGTCTTTGCAGAACGTTTCAGACGAACTTCCAGTTCATTTCTTTTTTGAATGAGCATCTGCTCTCTTTCTTTTTCAACTGCTAAACTAATCCGCAATTGATCAGCCTTAGCATAAATTTCTTTCATTTCCTCTTGAGAATACTTTTCAAAATTTTTATTGACTTGCATCAGTTCGAGTCTGCTTTTCTTTAGGGCTTTCTCAAAGGATTCTACCAAATCAATAGTATTTGAAATTTGAGTTTTTAACTCATGCAATTCTTGCTGCAATTGTTGATATTCCTGTTGGGCATGTTCTGCAATATCGTAAATTTCATTTTTACTTTGCTCAATACTATCAATTGTCCGTTTTAAAATTTTATCTAGTTGATCCATATTCACGTGGGACATTTTAAAACTCCTTCATGGAAAACATTTTCTATTCCTATTCTTATTCTATGAAATTACGACAATATCCTCTTTTTTATTCAAAAAAATTACTTCTGGATAGAAATTTAAAAACTTCATATCCTATTATAATAAAGTATCATAATAATAGATATGGAGAAAATTATGTTTCTGATTGTCTCAAGCTTTATTTTATTTGGTCTAGCATTTTATATTTATAAGAAAGAACCTAAAAATCTTATTTCATTGTCCTTTTCCTTTTTCTTTATACTCATAGGAATACTGTATATCCTTAGTTTTACATTTATAAAGTATATTAAACCTCTTTTAAATCTTTAAATTGAGATGAGGGATCTTTTGAAAAAGACGGCAGCTTTCATAATCCTTTTTATATGGACTTTAATCCTATATCCTTTAAAATTATCGGCACAAAATAACATGCCTTCATTAAAAAATCAATTACTTGTTATTTTAGTTTCCGATCTTTCAATAAAAGATAAACTATTTGACCCTAAGGGACTCTATTCCCTGGTACATATTATTCCGAGAAAAAATGACAACGATTTAATATCCGACTTACAAAAAGCCAATATTTCCTTTGTAGCTCTTACAGAAGATGAATATACCTCTTGGGGATACAAATCCAAAAGTCCTATTATATTAATAAAAGACAGCCAAATAAAGAATTTAAATACAGTATTGTCTTATAATACTTCAGAAAGAGATGTGATGATTACCTCATTATCAAAAACAATTAATCCCCTTTGGATACAAAAAAACGCCACTGGGCTGCTTTACAGCAGCTCGACTAAAAAAGAAGGTTTTATAAAATACGCAGATCTCTTATTTTTATTAAGCTATAACAATACTTTATCACAAAATACGATTTATTTTAAAGAAAATACAAATCCAATTCAATATTTAAAAAATCTATACAGTCAAAATACTTCTTTATTCTACGGAAGATATCTCTTAATAGCCTATATTTTGGGGGCTTTTTTATTGTTTCTTTACTTTAAAAAATACCGCTTGATTTTTGGATATTCCATATTCTTCTGTATGTTACTCTCTACAATATTTGGCTTTCATATTTTTGCTCCTCTCAATGGAATAATAAAAAGCAGTATGATTATTTTTCTATCCTGGGTTCTTGGAATCTTTATGGAGTATTTAAAGCTTGATTATAAAAAAACTTTCCTTTTTATTTGGAGTTCTAACTTGTTCCTTTTATTATATTTTACCTTCTCTCGGATTTTTTTATATAAAAGTCCCATCGGCTTTAATAATATCTTTCAAGGTACAAGATTCTATGGATGGAATAATGATTTAATTGGAATATTCTTAGGTTCCTTATTAGGTATTTTTTTTCTTATTTCCAATATAAAAAAGACAAATTTTCTATTTATGCTTATCCTCTTATTATTTACTTGTATACTATGCTTTTCTCCATTATACGGTGCCAATGTAGGCGGTATGTTGTGCTGCTTTGCTGCAATACTGGCAAGTATTTATTTTTTTGAAGAGATTAAAACTAAGAAAATCATTTATATTGGAATGAGTATCTTAATCTTTTTGCTACTTCAGAATTACTTTGTTCATTGGGATTTAAGTCAAGCCTCTTCAACCCATTGGGGAATATGGATTCAATCTATGAGCAAAAAGGAATTCTCTTTTTCTTTTGGAATCATTTATGATAAACTGAAACAAATACTTTTATTTATCCTCATTCCTCCTTTAAATATCTTCATATTTCTTAGTTGGATTTTATTAAATGAACTTAGAAATTTGAAGATATATGATGAAAAATGGAAAAAAATCTTTTTTATTATATCAGCTGCAATCATTTTTCTAAATGATTCTGGGGTACTATCTTCTGTGTATATGCTTTTTTATTTTTTAATTCCAATGTTAGTGTAAAATTACTATGGGAAAAAATTAAGAAATAGAAGAAAAGAGTATCTCCCTGTGATATCATGTAATTTGACAAAGAACCACAAGAATCACAGAAAGGAAGATACTCTTATGGAATTCATTATACAGGAAATCACAAATAAAATCATTAGTAATTTTGAAAAGGACCTGGAAAAGCTGATTCGAGAGAGAAGAGATATATCCGATTTCATACTGGCAACCAAAAGGACTTTGGATGAGGTTGGAGCAGATTTAGTAGCCGAAGCACTGGAAATAGTGAACCAAGTGTACAGAAATAGTAAGGAACGTAAAAAATATTGGAAGATAAAAGAAAAGGCTGCTAAGAAGACTCTAACAACAATATTTGGTGAAGTAAGGTATGAAAGGACATATTACCAGAATAAAAAGACAGGCGAATACAGCTATCTATCAGATGAAGCTGTAGGTATAGAAGCCCATGACAAAATAGATGCTTCCCTGAAAGTGAAGCTGATAGAAGATGCAATATATACGTCTTATGGCAGAAGTGGTAAGGAGGCATCAAAAGCAGTAGAGCTTACATCTCAAACTGTAATGAACAGTATACGAGAGCTTGGTAGTGTAAGTAACAATGCGGCAGAAATTAGGTTGGATAAAAAGCGTGTAAAAATACTCTACATAGAGGCTGATGAAGATCATGTACCGCTTCAGGATAAGGGTAAGGCAGAACCAAAGCTAGTATATGTGCATGAGGGCAAAATACAAGTTAGCAAAGGCCGCTGGAAGTTAATAAACCCAAGGTATTTTAGTGGTGTTTATGCAAACAGTGATGAGCTTTGGATAGAAGTATCGGATTACATAGATAAAGCTTATGATCTGGATAGGATAGAAAAAATCTACCTGTCAGGAGATGGCGCACCTTGGATAAAGAACGGCTTAGGCTGGATTAAGGGTAGTATCTATGTATTGGATCGTTATCACCTAACAAAGTATATTACACAAGCTACAGCTCATATGGAACACACCACATCAATCATGTGGGATTACATAAATGCCGGTGATAAAAAGAGTGTAAGAGAACTATTAAATGCAATCATAAGCGCAACCGAGTCAGACACAAAGAGAGAAGCTGTCCTGGAAGCAAGAAGATATATACTTGGCAACTGGGAAGGTATAATGAGTCAATACGATGTAGATTATGTTGGCTGTAGTGCAGAAGGTCATNTCAGCCATATCTTATCGTCCAGACTTAGCTCACGGCCTCTGGGATGGTGCAAAACAGGAGTAGATCAGATGTCTAGGCTAAGAGCTTTTGCAGCAAATGGCGGTAATGTGTATGAGTTATTTATGAAACAAAAGAAAGCAATAGCAAAAAAAGCAAGGAATCTAAAAATTGATCAAGAGATTATCAGAAAACGTCAACTTAAGTCATCCCATGAAACTATCGGAAATATCACAGTTTTGAACATTGGTAAAAGGACTTGGGCTCACGAATTTCTTAAATCAATAAGGGATTCCTAGGTTAAATGATATGCAGAGGGATATTCTTGCTTTTAAAACCCATAGTATCTTGACGCTATCAATTCCAATTTATTGCTTTTCTTTTTCTAATGGATAGGAGATAATAAGAGTATAAACCCTAGGGAGGAGTTTTTATGAAGAAGAAAAATTTCTGGATTAAGCTTATACTTGCAGGATCTGCACTTGGTATAATCAATCGTATATTATTTAAACTTGGTTCGTATAAATATAAAAGAATTCAAAAGAAATATAAAACTTATTCATGGAAATTAGGAAATATTCATTATAGAGTGGAAGGAAAAGGACAGCCAATACTACTCATTCATGGGATAGGCAATGGGGCTTCTTCTTATGAGTGGAGAAAAAATATTCCGCTTTTATCCAAAAACTTTCGGGTATATAGCGTAGATTTATTAGGTTTTGGATATTCTTCAAGACCAAAGATCACCTATACCGCTTATCTATATGTTCAGCTGATACAAGACTTTATAAAGAATGTCATTAAAGAGCCAGCTTTTGTTATTGCTAATTCTCAGTCGGCTTCATTTGCAGTCATGTCCTCTGCTATGTCACCGGGTTTATTTAAAAAATTAATTTTAATTTCACCTACAGGTATTGAAAAACAATCCACATATCCGGATCAAAAAACTAAGATGCTAAAAAGAATCATTGAAACTCCTATTATAGGAACAGCTTTCTATCAGATTCTTGCATCTAAACCCTACACCTATTATTTTCTTAAAAATAAATTATATAAATCCGGTCATTCTATAAATGCTTCTTTAATTGATGCATACTATGGTTCAGCCCATTTAGGAGGACCATCTTCAAGATATCTCTTGGCATCATTCTTAGGGGAATATCTTAACGTAAATGTTAGAGAAGCTCTTAATAAAATAACTTGTCCTATTTGCATTGTGTGGGGAAGGGAGAATGAACTGGTTCCTGTAACATTATTAAATGAATGGACTTTAATGAAACCTTCAATCACTTCCTATGTATTTAATAAATCAAAGGCAATGCCCCATGAAGAAGAGCCTCTTTACTTTAATGAAGTGTGTAAAAACTTCTTAATGAAATAATTAAAGGATTCACCTTTTACGGTGAATCCTTAATTATTTCATAGGTATTTTTATTTTTATTTCATAAAAATCTTCTTTTTCTTCCATAGTATATTGAGCTTCTACACCGGATTGTTGAATTAAATCTACTGCCTGTTGAATCGTATTGGTAAATAACCTGATATCCCTTAGATATCTTTTCATCTTCTGTTCTTTTTTCTCTTCCGATTGATGCATAATCTTTTCAATCGTTTGATCCACTAATTCTTCGGTTTTTTTCACATTTAAACCTTGTATAATGACTTTCTTTAAAACCTCCATCTGAATATCTTCATCTGGAAGCTTAATAAGTGCTCTTGCATGTCTTTCTGATAAATTATGCTCCAATAAAAGCTTCTTAACAGCAGGGGATAATTTTAATAGTCTAAGTTTATTCGCAATCGTGGACTGGCTCTTTCCCACACTTCTTGCCAATTCCTCCTGAGTAAAACCATAATCCTTCATTAAATTAAAGTATGCATCCGCTTCTTCTAAAAAATTAAGCTCTTCTCTTTGAAGATTTTCTATAAGGGACAGTACCGCACTATCCTTATCGCTCACTTCTATGAGTACTGCAGGAATCACATCCATTCCTGCATTCTTACATGCCCTTAATCTTCTTTCTCCGGCTACCAATTCATAATTTGAATTTCCAATCATGCGGACGCTGATTGGCTGCATCACGCCATATTCTTTAATAGAATTGGTTAATTCATCAAGAGCTATTTTATCAAAGCTTTTTCTTGGCTGATATGGATTAGGACGTATTTTATCAACAGGAATCCATTGTATCTTTAATTCTTTTGTTTGATCTATTTGCATAAACCGTTTTCTCCCCCCATAATTCAATCCGAAAACCAAATACTTCCTTTATTATAACATAATATTCTGTTAAATATATACTTTTTTTCTTGTTTTAATTTTATTCTGTAAAAATTACTGTTATTGTATAGGATTTTTACTTGGTTTTCCAGGTTTTCTTGGATATTTTGATGGAGTTTCTTTTTCCTTTTTGATAAAGATAATCCTATGGCTTATATCACTGAAGGGAATATGGACATCTTTTTGGTCAACAATCTTTCCGCCAAGGACTGTAATGGCTTTTTTTGAAGCCTCTATTTCTTCATCACAATTAATACTTTTCATACAAAGGAATATCCCGCCAACTTTAATAAATGGAAGGGTATATTCTGCCAGCACAGATAAATGGGCTACTGCACGAGATACAGAAACATCGTAGGCTTCCCTATGAAGTTTGTCTTGACCTAACTCTTCAGCCCTTCCATGAACAGGCTTCGCCCCATTAAGGGATAACTTAGAGACAACTTCTCTTAAAAATTCAATCCTTTTATTTAAGGAGTCCATTAAGGTAATCTTAACATTAGGGTATGCAATTTTAAGAGGAATACCTGGAAAACCGGCTCCAGTACCTATATCGATCACAGTTTCTGTAGATGAAAAATCAAAAAACTTACCAATGGATATAGAATCTAAAAAATGTTTTATAATAATATCCTTATCTTCGGTAATAGCAGTTAAATTCATCTTTTCATTCCACTCAAGGAGTAAGTCTTTATATTGAAGAAACTGATCAATCTGTGTGGGATTTAAATGTATTCCAAGTTCCTTACTTCCATCCTCTAAATAGTTTTTAAGTTCCATATCAATACTCCTACTTATTAAAATTTTTACTTCTATTGATCTGCTCTAAATACACTAACAAAACAGATATATCAGCAGGAGACACCCCGGATATTCTGGAGGCTTGTCCAATGGATCTGGGTTTAATTGCTTGAAGTTTTTGGGCTGCTTCTATTCTAAGACCTTTAATATTATAATAGTCCATATCTTCCCTAAGAAGTTTATTCTCAAGCTTCTTAAATTGCTCTACCTGGATCATTTGACGCTTAATGTACCCTCCATATTTAAGCTGAATGTTAACTTGTTCTTGAACATCCTCAGGTAGCTCTATACGACCTGGATCAATTTCTTTAATCTTATAATAATCCAACTCCGGCCTTTTAATGAGTTCTGAAAGAGGCATACCTGATCTAAGAGGTGTACTATTATGGGCTTCAAGAAAAGCTTGAACAGAAGGTACAACCCCGACAATAGTCTCCTTCATTCTTTTTATCTCTTCTTCAATGAGCCTTTTCTTTTCTTGGAGTTTTTCATATCTCTCTTTAGAAATAAGTCCTGCATAATACCCTTTTTCAGTTAAACGAAGATCTGCATTATCCTGTCTTAAGAGCAATCTATATTCTGCCCTTGATGTCATCATTCTGTAGGGTTCTTTCGTTCCTTTAGTCACCAAATCATCAATCAGTACACCTATGTATCCTTCAGAACGGTCAATAATCATCGGTTCCTTACCTAGTATCTTTAAGGCAGCATTAATACCTGCCACGATTCCTTGTGCTGCTGCTTCTTCGTAGCCTGAGCTTCCATTAAACTGTCCTGCACTAAATAACCCGTCGATTTCTTTAAATTCGAGGGTATGCCTAAGCTGAGTTGGATTAATACAGTCATATTCAATAGCATATGCAGTTCTCATCATTTCACAGTTTTCAAGTCCCGGTAAAGAACGAAGCATAGCGCTTTGAACATCTTCAGGAAGAGAAGAAGACATACCTTGAACATACATTTCATTGGTATCTTCTCCTTCAGGTTCAAGAAAAACCTGATGTCTTTCTTTATCTGCAAAACGAACTACTTTATCTTCAATAGAAGGACAATATCTAGGACCTATCCCTTCAATTTTTCCTCCATATAAAGCAGAACGATGAAGATTGTCTCGAATGATTTGATGGGTATTCTCATTGGTATAAGTAAGCCAACAAGAAATTTGTTCTCTCTCTATAGATTTTGGATCCGTTTCAAAGGAAAATGGAATAATTTTTTCATCCCCTGGCTGTTCTTCCATTTTAGAAAAATCAATGGTTCTTCGGTCCACTCTGGCAGGAGTACCTGTTTTAAATCTAAATAGCTCAATACCTAATTCCTTTAAACAATCCGTTAATCTATTGGCTGGTTTTAATCCATTGGGACCGGTATACTCTATGGTATCTCCAATAAAGCAGCATGCCCTTAAATAGGTTCCCGTAGCAATAATAATTGCCTTGCAATGATAAATGGCTCCATTAGCTGTTTCTACAGCTTTTACCTTCTTATCTTCCACATGAATTTTTACAATCTCTGCCTGCTTAATGATTAGATTTTCCGTATTTTCTAAGGTTTTCTTCATTTCCTTTGAATAGCGGTATTTATCTGCTTGGGCCCTAAGAGAATGAACTGCAGGCCCCTTTCCCATATTCAACATTCTGGATTGAATAAAGGTTTTATCTATGTTTTTTCCCATTTCTCCTCCTAAAGCATCAATTTCTCTAACCAAATGACCTTTAGAAGTACCTCCTATATTAGGATTACATGGCATCATAGCAATACTGTCTAAACTAATTGCAAATAAAACTGTGCTAAATCCTAATCTAGCGGTTGCAAGGGCAGCTTCACACCCTGCATGCCCTCCGCCAATTACAGCAACGTCTATATTAGAAGCATTGTAACTCATGTTTTCTCCTCTTTCTTTTTATTTGCCTAAGCAAAATTGGCTGAAAATCTTTTTAATTAAATCATCTTGAACAGATTCACCGGTAATTTCTCCTAAATACTTATAGGCATTGGTTAAATCAATGGATAAGCAATCCTCAGGCATGCCCATATCAATGGTGGATAAAGCATCCTTTAAACTATCATCGGCTTTTATAAGGGCATCCTTATGCCTTAAGTTTGTGATCATTACGGAGTCTTCCATATTAATTTTACCACTCATAAACATTTCTTTTAAGGTTTCTTCTAATTTTTCTACATCTTTTTTATTTTTTGCAGAGATTTCTAAAATCTCACTTTGAGAAAATCTATTATAGATTTCTTCTTTGTCCAGTTTAGCTGGCAAATCAGTTTTATTAAGCAAAACTAATTTCTTTTTATCTTCAATTAAATCCATAATATACTTATCTTCTTCTGTCAAAGTAGTAGATAAATCCAGTATCATGATAATTAAATCGGCGGATTCTATAATATCTTTAGAACGACTCACACCTATTTGCTCAACAACATCTTCTGTTTCTCTAATGCCTGCCGTATCTATGAGTTTAAAGGGAATTCCTGAAATATTGATATATTCTTCTAAAACATCTCTTGTGGTACCGGGAATATTGGTTACAATCGCTCTCTGTTCTCTAAGCAGAGCATTTAATAGAGAGGATTTTCCAACATTAGGTTTTCCGACAATAGCTGTTTTTACCCCTTCCCTTAATATTTTCCCCGAATCCGCAGTATCCAATAAACGATGAATTTTTGCTCTGATATCTTCTATACGTTTTCTTACCCTGTCATAACCTAATTCTTCTATATCATACTCCGGATAATCAATGGCCGCTTCTATATGGGCCATCATTTCCAGGAGCTCTTCTCTTAATTCTCCGATTCTATGAGATAAACTGCCTTCCAATTGATCCATAGCAGTGCTTAAAGACATATCTGTTTTGGCCTCAATAATATCAATGACTGCCTCTGCCTGAGATAAATCAATTCGACCATTTAAAAACGCTCTTTTTGTAAATTCACCGGGCTCAGCGAGTCTTGCACCCATTCTTAATACTTGCTCCAATACCTTTCTTACAGAAACAATGCCTCCATGGCAATTGATTTCTATGATATCTTCTTTCGTATAGGTATTGGGTGCTTTCATCACCATAACCAATACTTCATCTATAGCTTTACTTGTCTCTTTATCAATAATATGGCCATAATGAATAGAATGAGATCTTACTGTTGATAAATCTTGATTTTTCTTGCCTTTAAAGATTGGATTTACAATAGAAAAAACATCTTTTCCACTTAATCTGATAATTCCAATGCCACCGGTACCCGGAGGCGTTGAAATAGCGGCAATGGTATCTTCTATCATAGTATTACTCCTTTATTTTTAAATTTTAAAAACCCAGTATAAACTGGGTTTTTATCCGTGATTTATTGGGCTAATGACCACTTTACGATAGGGTTCTTCACCTTCACTGTGGGTTTTAACAAATCGGTCATTTTGAAGTGCAAAATGAATGATTCTTCTTTCATAAGGATTCATTGGTTCTAGTACAACACTTCTCTTTGTTGTTTTTACTTTTTTAGCTAGGTTTCTTGCCAGTGCTTCAAGGGTATCTTTTCTTTTTTCTCTGTAATTTTCTGTATCCAAGGTAATACGAACATAATTCTCTTTTTCTTTATTAGCAACCAAATTCACTAAGTATTGAAGAGAATCCAGGGTTTGACCTCTTTTTCCAATTAAGATACCCATATCTTCTCCTCTTAAATTAAAATAATAGTTTCCGTTTTCTTTTTCTTCTACATCAATAACTGCTTGTATCTTCATTTTTTCAAAAAGATCTTCTAAAAATTTTGTAGCGCTGTCAATGGGATTAAATTTTTTTCTCATGCGAACCTTGGCCATTTTAGTTCCAAGACCTAAAAATCCTTTAGAACCTTTATCGAGTATTTCAATATCTACATTATCTCTTGTAACACCTAATTCAATTAACCCTTCCGTTATTGCCTCTTCAACCGTCTTTCCTATTTTCTCAATAAAATCCATATTCTATTCACCTTCCCCCGCTTTATCCATACTCTTATTAATGGCTAATTGCTGAACGATTTGGAAAATATTGCTTGTTATCCAGTATATTCCTAATCCTGCCGGTAAAGTATATGTCATCCACGCTGTTAAAAAAGGAAACATTATATTCATAGTTTTTTGTGTTTGTGCCGCTTGATCATTTTGTTGCTGCGTACCTGAAGCCATTACTTTTGATGAAAGGTAAGTAGTGAATCCTGCAATAAAAGTAAGCAAAATAACAGCTATGATTACTCCCTGTCCCATTAAATCATTTGGAGTATCTACCAAGCTGATACCTAAAAATATTTCTATATTATCTTTTTGTTGTAAAAGGGTTTGAGGAATATCTTTAAAAGCCTGAGTTAATTGACTCCATTCACTGGTTGTTAAGTGAGACAAAATAGATTGCAATCCTTCTACTGTTCCTAGAGTCGTTTCATTGAATTGAACATTTGCTCTTTCTTTAACAATTCCCTGCAATGTACTTTGATATCCCTGAACATTCATAATCTGAACGGCCAATTGATTATAAATATCATGAAGTTTAGTAATGTATGTACTTGCTCTTTGTAATACCCTAAACAATGCAAAGAAAATAGGCATTTGAATAAGTAGAGGCAAACATCCGCCTAAGGGACTGATTTTATGCTCTTTATAGAGTTCACCTAATTCTTGGCTCATTTGTTTTTGAGATTCAGGATCTTTTTTATCTTTATATTTATTTTGTATTTTTTGAATTTCCGGTTGAACTTTTTGCATATTTTTCATAGAACGCTGTTGATTAATCATAAGGGGAAGTATCAGTACTCGAACAAAAATCGTAAATAAAATAATGGTAACCCCTAAAGCCCCTGCAGGACTTATCGAATATACAGCATCAAAGATCTGATTCAATACAACACCTAATATTTGTGCTAAAAAATCTATCAACTTATTTCCTCCTTATAATAATTATGGAACAGGATCATATCCCCCCGGATGAAATGGATGACATTTTAAAATCCTCTTCACTCCTAAGTATATTCCTTTTATTACCCCGTATTTTTCTACTGCCTGATAAGTATATTGTGAACAACTAGGATAAAATCTACACACAGGAGGTTTGTAAGGAGAAATGAATCGGCGATAAAACGAAATGCAACCTAAAAAAAACTTTTTCAAATCAACCACATTCCTTCCTTATATTAAAGGAATAATCCCGCCTTTTTTAACAAATGGACAAGTGCTTTAGATATTTCATTATAATCTGATTCCTTTGACGGAATTCTTGCAATGATTACAATATCCCATCCTAATTTAATATTGTCTTCCTGATGTCTATAGCTTTCCTTAATCAAACGCGTAATCCGATTCCTAACAACACTGTTTCCAACTTTTCTGCTTACTGAAATACCTAATCTATTTATATCTTTTCCATTTTTTAAACGATACATAACTAATAAACGATTAGCTATAGAATTTCCTTTAGTATATACGATTTTAAATTGAAAATTCTTTTTTAACGACTCCGTATATTTCATAAAACTCCTCCTAAAAAATACTTACTCACCACTTATATAGCTTTACGAGTTCGGAGGAAAAAAAGCTTATAGTACAACAAGGCCACAATGATGCGGCCTTGTTTTATGCTGATAATTTTTTTCTACCTTTTGCTCTTCTTCTTGCTAATACGGCTCTTCCACTGGAAGTTTTCATTCTTTTACGAAAACCATGTTCTTTTTGTCTTTGTCTCTTTTTTGGCTGAAATGTTCTTTTCATTCTCAGCACCTCCTTTGCAGTCTATACAAATCAACATTCGTCGACATAGGCCCACATTTCGTGTTTTTGTAAGCACTATTACAATTATATTAAATATCCTATTTCTCGTCAAGAACCTATTTCTTCATAAAATCTCAATCTATGTGGATTATTTTCTTGTGGATAATTTTTTTATTATTGATTATCCACAAGAATTTTGATATTATGAAAAAGAAGTTGTGTATAACTTATTTTATTTTTTAAATTATTCACATTCTGTGGATAAACCTGTGTATAAGCTTTAATTTTTAAGTTTATATTTCTTTTTTTGCCTTATTTTATTGTTTATAAAGTTTTTCCACAGGTTGTTTAAAAAAATTTTTTTATATATTTATATAAAAATTATTTAACCCTTATTCACAGACTGTTAATTTATTGTTTAAAATTATACACAATTGTGGATAATTTGTGTATAAGATAAAAATGTAAATTTTTTCATTTATAATAGGAGGATATCTAAATGGAAAATAAGTTACTTAGTCATTGGCCAAACATACTAAAAATATTAGAAACGGAAACTTCTCCTGTTAGCTTCCAGACTTGGTTTAAAAACTTAAAACCCATTTCTTTAAAGGACAATGTCTTAACCATTGAAACGCTAGATGACTTTTCTAGAGATATTTTAAAAACTCGGTATATTCGCCTGATCCAAAACGCAATCACTCAAGTAACTCACTATGAATATGAAATAAAAATCGTTACCCCTAATGAAGCCAGTCAAATACAAAAGTCAAAAAATGTAACAACAAAAGACGATTCTTCAGATCCTCTTGATACTCAAAGCAACTTAATTCCAAGATATACCTTTGATACATTTGTAGTCGGCAACAGCAATAGAATGGCCCATGCAGCAGCCCTTGCCGTTGCAGAAGCTCCTGCAAAAGCATATAATCCGCTTTTTCTCTACGGAGGTGTGGGACTTGGAAAAACCCATCTCATGCACTCGATTGGCCACTACATTTTAGCTCAAAATCCCAGCGCAAAAGTACTCTATGCATCATCTGAAAAATTTACGAACGAATTAATTAATTCCATTAAAGATGATAAAAACCAAGCTTTCAGAAACAAATACAGAAATATCGATGTCCTTTTAATCGACGATATTCAATTTATTGCCGGGAAAGAGAGAACTGAAGAAGAATTTTTCCATACTTTTAATACATTACATGAAGACAGCAAACAAATCATTATTTCCAGTGATAGGCCTCCAAAAGAAATTAAAACATTAGAAGCGAGACTACTTTCAAGATTCGAGTGGGGTCTTATTGCAGACATACAACCCCCAGATTTAGAAACAAGAATTGCTATTTTAAGAAAAAAAGCTGAATTAGAAAGACTAAGCGTCCCTAATGATGTCATTTTGTTCGTAGCCAAGTCCATCGTTTCCAATATTCGAGAACTAGAGGGTGCTCTCAATCGAATCATTGCTTATTCAACTTTGGCCAATAAAGAAATTAATATTGAATTAGCCAGCGAAGCTCTAAAAGATTTAATGAGTTCGGACAAGCCCAAAACCATCACAACAGAACTCATCCAGGAAGTTGTAGCTTCTTATTATAATTTAAAACCGGAAGAGCTAAGGTCTAAGAAAAGAACTCGAAATGTAGCTTTTCCAAGACAAATTGCTATGTACCTTTGCAGACGTTTGACGGATCTTTCTCTTCCTAAAATAGGAGAAAAATTTGGTGGAAGGGACCATACAACCATTATCCATGGATTTGAAAAAGTTGCCCAAGATATGGAAAAAGACAGGGAACTTCAACAAACAATCCTTGAATTAGAAAAGAAGATTACAGGAAAATAATTTATTCACATAGGCTTGTGAGAATATAGTGGACAAGGTGTGAATAATTATTTCCTTAAATTTTTTTTGTTAACAATGTGGATAACCTATTTGTTTTTATTTTTTTGTCCACAGGGTTATTCTATTATCGTTTTACTTGGATTTTTAGCATTTTTATGCTTTATCTACATTTCCACAGGTACTATTACTATAGCTACTCAAACCTTTTTATTTATTAATATTGAATAGAGGAAAGGAGTTATCCACACATGAATGTATCATGTACAAGAAACGATCTATTAAATAGTGTCAACATTGTTTTAAAAGCTGTTTCTAGTAGAACAACGCTTCCTATTCTAGAATGTATTTTATTAGAAACAGATGATAATACACTTAAATTAACAGGTAATGATTTAGAACTTGGAATAGAAAGTACCATACCTGCACATGTTGAAAAATCAGGATGTATCGCACTGGAAGCTAAGATTTTTTCTGAAATCGTAAGAAAGCTTCCTGAAGAAGAAGTAAAAATCACTGTAGATTCTAATCTTATGGCTACTATTAAATGTGCCAATTCCGAATTTAAAATCGCTGCTCAATCCGGAACGGATTTTCCGGAGCTTCCTAAAATTGAAAGGGATAAATCCATTACATTAAAACAATCCACATTAAAAGATATGATTAGACAAACCATTTTTTCTGTGGCTACAGAAGAAACGAGACCCATTTTAACCGGTGAGCTGATCCAAATAAAAAATGGGGCATTACATATGGTATCTGTGGATGGATACAGAGTATCTTACAGAAGAACACCTCTATCAATTGAGAATGAAGAAAACGAGGTTGTCGTTCCAGGAAAGACATTAGGCGAAATCAGTAAAATTCTTTCTTCTGAAGAGGAAGATAATGTATCTATTTATTTTACGGACAAACATATTCTTTTTGATTTAGGAGACAGCACAGTGGTTTCTCGTTTGCTTGAAGGAGAATTCTTAAAATATGAAAACAGCTTCTCTGAAGATTACGAAACGAGAATTACCGTGGATCGAAAAGCATTGCTTATGAGTATTGAAAGAGCTGCTTTGATTTCAAGAGAAGGTAAAAAGAATCCGATCAAAATGGAAATGGATTCCGATCGATTAATTATTACATCAAATACAGAATTAGGAACAGCCCATGAAGAGCTTCCCATTAACTTAGAGGGGAAAGATTTAATTATTGCATTCAATCCAAAATATTTAATAGATGCTCTAAAATCCATAGATGATGATGAAGTGGCGATTCAATTTATGTCTTCTTTAAATCCCTGCATTATTCAACCTGTTAGCGGCAATGACTATAAATACCTTATACTTCCTATTCGATTAAATGTATAGTTTGTCATAAAGTTTAATTTTTTAATCCGTAAGTAATTTAATTTTTAATATGTTATAATAAAAAGTGCGATGTATCTTCGCACTTTTTATTATAAAAAAGAAAAGGTGATGAAATTGGAAAAGGTTAAAATAAATACAGAATACATTAAGTTGGATCAGTTTCTAAAGTACGCAGACATTGTTCAGTCCGGTGCAGAAGCAAAATACTTTATTACAGAAAATGAGATAAAAGTCAATGGAGAAATTGTTTCTCAAAGAGGCAAAAAGCTAAGAAGTGGAGACAAAGTGGATATTAATGGTAAATTATATATTATAATTAATTGATGGAGTGGGCATAATGTATGTAAAAGAGGTAAATTTATACCAATTTAGAAATTACGGGCAGCTCAATTTATCTCTGCACCCCCAGTTAAATATTTTTTACGGAAAAAATGCACAGGGAAAAACCAATATACTGGAATCCTTGTATTTATGTGCTACGGGAAGATCCCATCGAACGACTCATGAAAAAGAAGCCATTCATTGGCATAAAGATGAAGCCCATATCCGATTATTTATTCAGAAACAAAACAGAGTAGAGAAAATAGACTTTCATTTGGATAAAAGCGGAAAAAAGTCTGCTGCTCATAATGGAATCCCTATTCAAAAATTAGGAGAACTTTTAGGGATTATGAATGTTGTTATTTTCTCCCCAGAAGATTTACAGCTTATTAAAAGTGGGCCTAAGGAAAGAAGACGCTTTTTAGATATTGAATTATGCCAATTAGATCGAATATATTATTATAATCTTCAGCAGTACCATAAAGTATTAAAGCAAAGAAATCATTTCTTAAAACAAATCAACAAAAATCCAAAAGATATGACAGATATATGGGACGAACAATTGGTATATTTTGGAGAGAAAGTAATAGAAGCAAGAAAAACATTTATTGAGAAGATTAACGATTTGGCTTTTTTGATTCATGGAAATATTACTTCTCAAAAAGAAAAATTATCAATAGAATATGCACCTAGTGTGAATAGTTATCATTTTAGAGAAAAATTAAGGGATAATTTAATGCGAGATATTCAAAGTGGAACGACTTCTATAGGTCCCCATAGGGACGATATTATTTTTAAAGTGAATGATATGGATCTTCGCACTTATGGTTCCCAGGGACAGCAAAGAAGTGCGGCGCTTTCTTTAAAGCTTGCCGAAATTGATTTAATGAAAAAAGAAACAGGGGAATCTCCCATACTTCTCTTAGATGATGTGCTTTCTGAACTGGATGAAAACAGGCAGAAAGATTTGATTGATCATATTGATGATATACAAACCATACTTACTTGTACGGGAATTGAAGATTTAATCTTAAAGCAAATTCATAAGGGTTTTGTTTATTACGTAGAAGATGGTCATATATACCCTAAAGACAGCAAAATGTTGTAACAGGAGTTTAAATAAGATACAATATACAATAGACTTATATTTTGTATTGTAGGGAGGAAATCATGTGTTTGTGCATATCGGCGCAGATGTTGAAATTATGATTAGAGATTTAATTGGAATTTTTGATATGAAATCAGTTGAAGAATCTAAAATTACAATGGAATTTCTAAAAGTAGCTCAGGAAGAAGGCTTTGTTTCTGTTGTATCCAAAGATGATATAAAAACGATGATTATTACAGAAGAAAAAGGAAGAAGCGTCGTTTATCTATCCCCCATTTCCTCAGCTACATTACAAAAAAGAATCAATCTGATCAGTGATTTGTCCATTATTAATAAATAAGTACATTGATATATAATTACCAAATATTGAAAAAGGAGTGAGTTGTTTCATGGCTCCAGAGTATAATGAAAACCAGATACAGATATTGGAAGGACTAGAAGCTGTCCGAAAAAGACCCGGTATGTATATTGGGAGTACTTCTTCAAGGGGACTTCATCATTTAGTGTATGAAATTGTAGATAACGCAGTAGATGAAGCGTTAGCAGGTTATTGTGATGAAATAGAGGTAACGATTCAACAAGACAATTCTATTACTGTTGTAGATAACGGAAGGGGTATTCCTATAGGAATTCATCCTCAAAAGAATATTCCTGCAGTTGAAGTTGTATTTACAGTGTTACATGCAGGAGGGAAATTTGGAGGTGGAGGCTACAAAGTATCTGGAGGACTCCATGGAGTAGGAGCTTCTGTTGTAAATGCATTATCAGAATGGTTAAAGGTTCAAATTTTCACAGAGGGAAAAATTTATGAACAGACTTATGAAAGAGGCAAAGTGATAAAGTCTTTAACAGTCGTTGGAGAAACGGATAGAAGAGGTACTTTGGTTCATTTTAAGCCTGATGCTGAGATATTTGAGGAAACGGAATATCAATTTGATATTTTAAGGCAGCGCCTTCGAGAAATGGCATTCTTAACAAAAGGCCTAAAAATTACTTTAAGGGATGTAAGAGAAGGTAAGGAAAAAGAGAGAACTTTTCACTATGAAGGTGGAATCAAGGAATTTGTTTCCCACATTAACAAGCATAAAACAATTTTATATGACAATATTTTCTACTGTGAAGGTACTAAAGATAACGTAGAAGTTGAAATAGCCTTTCAACACAATGATAGTTACGTTGAAAATATATTTAGCTTCGTCAATAATATCAATACCTCTGAAGGGGGTACCCATCTTAGTGGCTTTAAATCTGCCATTACAAAAACCATAAACGATTACGGCAGAAAAAATAATCTCTTAAAAGAAAATGAAAGCAATTTATCCGGGGATGACATAAGAGAAGGCATAACAGCGGTGATCAGTGTCAAAGTACCGGAACCTCAATTTGAGGGACAAACGAAAACAAAACTCGGAAACAGTGAAGTAAGAGGAATTGTTGAAGCGATTTTCTCAGAAGAATTGATGTACTTTTTAGAACAAAATCCTTCTGTTGCCAAAATTATTTTACAGAAAGCCATCATGGCTGCAAGAGCAAGGGAAGCAGCAAGAAAAGCCAGGGATCTAACAAGAAGAAAAAGTGTCTTAGAAAGCAATAGTCTTCCAGGAAAATTGGCAGATTGCTCAGAGAAAGATCCAAGTATCTGTGAAATTTATTTAGTCGAAGGAGATTCTGCGGGAGGTTCTGCAAAGTCTGCAAGAACAAGACAAACTCAAGCGATTCTTCCTTTACGAGGTAAGATTTTAAATGTAGAGAAGGCAAGATTGGATAGAATTCTTGGAAATGAAGAAATTCGTGCGATGATTACAGCCTTTGGAACAGGCATTGCAGACGATTTTGATATTTCAAAATTACGTTACGGCAAGATTATTATTATGACCGACGCCGATGTAGACGGAGCACATATCAGAACATTGCTTCTTACATTCATTTATCGTTATCTTAGAGAATTAATTGAAAAAGGGCATGTATACATTGCACAGCCACCTCTTTATAAAGTTGAGAAAAATAAAAAAGCATATTATGTGTATAATGACAAACAATTAGACAAATTATTCAATGAAATTGGTCGTGATGGAATTACAATGCAAAGATATAAAGGTCTGGGAGAAATGAATCCGGAACAGCTTTGGGAAACAACCATGAATCCGGAAACCCGTATCCTGGTTAGAGTTGAACTGGAAGATGCAGCAGCGGCGGATGAGATTTTTACAGCTCTAATGGGAGATAAGGTAGAGCCTAGAAAAGAGTTTATTCAAGAATATGCAAGGCATGTTAAAAATCTTGATATTTAATATTGCATTGATAAAGGAAGGTTAAAATGGAAGAAAAAGAATTTGATAAGATTATTCCTGTAGATATACAAGAAGAAATGAAAAGATCCTATATCGATTATGCCATGAGCGTTATTGTATCAAGAGCTCTGCCCGATGTAAGGGACGGATTAAAACCGGTTCATAGAAGAATTTTATATGCTATGAACGAACTGCGTTTAACCCCCGATAAAGCGTATAAAAAATCTGCGCGTATCGTAGGGGAAACCATGGGTAAGTATCATCCCCATGGGGATAGTTCTATTTATGATGCAATGGTGAGATTGGCACAGGATTTTTCCATTCGATATCCCTTGGTCGACGGCCATGGAAACTTTGGTTCTGTAGATGGGGACAGTGCGGCGGCTATGCGTTATACCGAGGCAAGATTAAGTAAGATTGCCATGGAACTCTTAGCAGATATCGAAAAAGAAACCATTGATTTTGTACCCAATTTTGATGAATCCTTAAATGAGCCATCCGTGCTTCCGGCAAGATTTCCTAATTTACTGGTTAACGGTACTTCCGGTATTGCGGTTGGAATGGCAACCAACATTCCTTCGCATAATTTAAAAGAAGTGATTAATGGCGTTGTTAAAATCATTGATAATTATGTAGAAAATAACAGAGAAACTGAAATAGATGAATTACTATCCATCATTAAAGGTCCGGATTTTCCTACCGGGGCTACCATATTAGGCAGAAAAGGCATTGAAGAAGCTTATAGAACCGGCAGAGGTAAAGTTAAAGTAAGAGCCGTTGCAGATATCGAGCAAGTTTCAAGCAATAAGCAAAGAATTATCGTTACAGAAATACCTTATATGGTAAACAAAGCAAGACTAATTGAAAAAATTGCGGATTTGGTGAAAGAGAAAAAGATAGAAGGCATATCCGATCTTAGGGATGAATCCGACCGTAAAGGAATGCGTATTGTTATAGAAATTAAAAAAGACTACAATGCCAATATTGTATTAAATCAATTGTATAAATATACCCAGCTTCAAGACGTATTTGGAATTAACATGTTGGCTTTAGTAAATAACGAACCTAAAACCTTAAACCTAAAGGATATGTTAATCCATTACTTAAACCATCAAAAAGATGTTGTAACCAGAAGAACACAATTTGATTTAAGGAAAGCTGAAGAAAGATCCCATATCTTAGAGGGATTAAGAATTGCCTTAGATCACATAGATGAAGTGATTTCTATCATTAGATCTTCTTCAAGTACCCAGGAAGCAAAAGAACGTCTTATTGAAGCCTTTACTTTATCAGAAAAGCAGGCTCAGGCTATTGTTGATATGAGACTTAGAAGCTTAACGGGCTTAGAAAGAGAAAAACTAGAAGAAGAATATAGAGAGCTTCAGGAAACTATTAAAGAATTAAGGGCAATTCTTGGGGATGAAAAAAGACTTTATGGCGTTATTAAAGAAGAAATGCTTATAATACTTCAAAAATATGGAGATGAAAGAAAAACCAAACTTGAAGTAGATGGCGGAGAGCTAGATGTAGAAGATCTTATTGCAGATGAACCTAATGTTATTACCATGACCCATTTAGGATATATTAAGAGACTTCCTCTCAATACATATAAAAGCCAAAATCGTGGGGGAAGAGGCATTATAGGTATGCAAACCAGAGAAGAAGACTTTATAGAAGGTTTATTTATAGCATCTACCCATCACTATATTTTATTCTTTAGCAATAAAGGAAAGGCTTATAGGATAAAAGCCTATGAAATTCCTGAATCCTCCAGAACAGCAAGAGGAACCGCAATTATTAATCTGCTTCAACTGGATCCGGATGAAAATATTACTGCGGTTATACCTGTAAGAGAATATAAAGAAGGAACCTATCTTCTAATGGTGACCAAAAAAGGACTCATTAAAAAGACAAGCATTATGGAGTATGAAAACATTAGAAAGGGAGGACTCCTTGCAATTAATCTTCGAGAAGAAGATGAACTCATTCAAGTAAAAAATATTGAAGATGATGAACAAATCTTCATTGGAACTAAAAATGGACAAGGAATAGTATTCTCTGAGAAAGATGTTAGAGAAATCGGAAGAACCGGTATGGGCGTTCGTGCCATGACGCTTAATGAAGGTGATGAGGTTATTGGTGTAGGTTTATTATCCGAGGGCAGAGATATTTTATTTGTTACGGAAAAAGGTCTCGGAAAAAGAACCGATGTCGGTGAATTCAATCTCCAAAGAAGAGGCGGAAAGGGCATTAAGACCTATCGACTAACAGAAAAGACAGGACAAATTATCGGTATTAAGATGGTATCTGAAGGAGAAGAAGTCATGATGATTACCTCAGAGGGAATTATTATAAGACTTCATGTGGCTCAAATTTCAAAGACAGGAAGAGTGACTCAAGGCGTAAAATTAATGAATTTAGGAGAAAATGAGTCTGTTGTAGCTGTAGCAAAGGTTGTTGAAGAAGAAAACTGCTAATAAAAGGAACAAGCAATATGAAAAAGAAAAGGACCATCATATTTTGGATATTTATTATAATGCTAGTTATAGGATGTGTTTGGTTCATTAAGAATTTTAAGGAAACTATTGAAGTATTTGAAAACATCAATATTAATAGAACCAATACCCAAGATCCAATCATCTTTGAAGTTTACCATAAAAATGCCTTCATCAAATCCTTTAAGACAAAAGAAGATGCAATTAATTTTGGTAAGAAGCATAAAGATGTTTATGTGAAGCATAAAAATAATGATGAATGGATTTGGAATAGCTTTGACCCGTATATTTTATTTGAAAATGATAAATATATTAATGATTATGATTCTTTTTCCGATGCAGTCTTTTTTGCTAAAGAAAAAGAAGGGCGAAAAATATTCTACCTATCCAATCAAAATGTGATTTGGTCTGATTCCGAAACAATTAAAGAAAAGGTTTTATTAGATGCTCCTGTAATCTTACAAAAACCAGAACTTCCAAGAGGTTGTGAGGTTACGAGTCTTGCCATGCTCCTAAATTATGCCGGTATCAAAGTGGATAAGATGGAGCTTGCTAAAAAGATTGATAAAGATACAACCCATTTATCTAAAAAAGGAAGTAGAATTTATTACGGAAATCCTAATGATGGATTTGTAGGAGATATGTATTCTTTAAAAAATCCGGGCTATGGTGTATATAATGGTCCTATTGAAAGACTCATGAAAGAATATATGCCCAATCAAACAGTCAATTTAACGGGCTGCGAATTTGAAGATTTATTTCATTTTCTTTCAAAAGGTCAGCCTGTCTGGGCTATAACCAATACAACCTATAAAAAATTAGATAACAGTCAATTTGAGATATGGCTTACCCCCACAGGACCGGTTGAAATCACTTATAAATTACATGCTGTTTTGATCACCGGTTATGATGAAAAGTATGTTTATTTTAACGATCCTTTTTACTCTAAAAAGAATATAAGAGCAAAGAAAGAAGATTTTAAAGCGGCATGGAATCAAATGGGGAGACAAGCAATTTCCTATGTGAAACAGTAATTGACTGAAAAATCATTCTATATAAAAAAAGGTGAAAATCCTAATGACAAGAAAGGTAGAATATGTTAATATATCGTTGGTTATTCATTTAAAAAATAAAAGGAGGAAATTCTATGATTAAAAAGGTAATGAGCTTATTATTAGTGTTAAGTTTAGTGCTTTCTGTTGCATTGACTGGATGTGGTAAGCAAAATCAAAACACTACCCCTGAGCAGACTACAGAAGAAACAGGAGAGAAAACAGAAGGTAGTACAGACCAAAAACCAGCAGAAGCAGTTAAAGTGGGTATGGTAACAGACTCAGGTACTATTGATGACAAGTCCTTTAACCAAGGAACATGGGAAGGCATTGTAAAATATGCTCAAGACAATGCTGGAGTTATTGAAGAAAAATATCTTCAACCTTCAGGAGAACAACATACAGACTACTTAAATGCTATGAATGACTTAATTGAAACAGGACATACCATTATTGTTACTCCTGGATTCAAATTTGAAACTGCAGTAAATGAAGCTGCTGGAAATAATCCAGACGTATCCTTTATTTTAATTGACGGACAAACTCATAATGGAGACGGAAACTTTGTAAAACATGATAATACAGTTTGCGTTTTCTTTAATGAACATGAAGCTGGATTCTTAGCTGGAGTTGCTGCTGCACTTTCTACTAAAACCAATAAATTAGGATTTATTGGTGGAATGGAAATTCCTCCTGTACAAAAGTTTGGCTGGGGTTATCAAGCAGGAGTTGCTTATGCAAATAAAACCTATGGAACTCAAGCTGAAATTGTAGATTATATTTATCAGGGAACATTTGATGATGTTGCTGGAGGACAGACATTAGCTGCCGGAATGTATGATAAAGGAGTAGATATTATATTCCATGCAGCTGGTGGAGTAGGTGTTGGGGTATTTAATGAAGCAAAAGAAAGAGCTGAAAAAGGCGGAGAAGTATTTGTAATCGGTGTTGACGTAGACCAATATGAAGCTGGTAAAATTTCCAGTGGAAAATCTGTTACATTAACTTCAGCAGTAAAAGGTGTTGATACAGCTGCATACAATTATATTGATGCAAAACTTAACGGAACATTCCCAGGAGGAGAAGTTGTAACTTTAGGATTAAAAGATAATGCTGTAGGTATTCCAAAAGAAAATCCAAATTTATCTGAAGACACAGTTAAAAAGGTTGATGAAACAGTTCAACAAGTTTTAGACGGTAAATTAACCGTTCCTGCAACTCAAGAAGAACTTGATGCTTTCTTAAAATAAAAAAATATAAAAACAGATTAAAGTCATATAAAAAACGCACAAGAATGTGCGTTTTTTATATGACTAATTATAGATAATAAATAAAGTGTTGTGATATAATATTCTTAAAAATGGGTTGGAGGAAATACCATGGATTATATTATTGAGATGCTTAATATTCGAAAAGAATTTCCGGGTATAGTAGCTAATGATAATATTACACTACAAGTCATTCCAGGAGAAATTCATGCCTTACTAGGAGAAAACGGAGCAGGTAAATCTACCTTAATGTCTATTTTATTCGGATTGTATAAGCCGGATAAAGGGATCATCAAAGTCAAAGGAAAAGAAGTTAACATTACCAATCCTAATGTGGCTACTCAGTTAGGAATCGGAATGGTACATCAACATTTTAAATTAGTACATAATTTTACGGTTACGGAAAATATCATTCTTGGTATGGAAGAGGTACGGGGAGGAGCAATAGATATAAAGAGTGCTGCCAAACGTATCGAAGAATTATCCAAGCTATATGGTCTTAAAGTAGACCCTTATGCAAAGATAGAAGACATTTCTGTAGGTATGCAGCAAAGAGTAGAAATTTTAAAAATGCTTTATAGAAATGCGGAAATTCTCATCTTTGACGAGCCGACAGCGGTTCTTACCCCACAAGAAGTCGGAGAATTAATGAATATTATGAGACGTCTTGTTAAAGAAGGAAAATCTATCATATTGATTACTCATAAACTAAAAGAAATCAAAGCAATAGCAGATAGATGTACAGTTATTCGCAAAGGAAAAGGAATTGACACCGTAGATGTTGCTGAAACTTCAACGGAAAAAATGGCTGAGCTAATGGTAGGGCGTAAAGTTAGCTTTAGTGTTCAAAAAGCTGAGCCTGTTTTAAAAGATGTTTACTTAAAAGTAGAAAATCTTACTGTAAAGAATAGCAGAGGCCTTGATGCAGTAAAGAATGTATCTTTTGAAATTCGAGGAGGAGAAATATTAGGACTGGCAGGGGTAGACGGAAATGGACAAACAGAGCTGGTTGAAGCCATTACAGGATTAAGAAAAGTAGATTCCGGAAAAATAATACTTGACGGACAAGAAATTCAAAATTTAGATATCAGACAAAGAAGCGAATCGGGATTAGGCCATATTCCGGAAGACAGACATAAGCATGGACTCGTACTAGACTTTTATCTAGAGGATAATATGATCTTGGAGAATTATTATAAAGAGCCATTTTCTTCAAAAGGTATCTTAAATAGATCTGAAATAAGAAAGTATTCTGAACGACTGATTAATGAATTTGATGTAAGAAGTGGACAAGGCAGTAAGAGTATTACAAGAAGTATGTCGGGAGGTAATCAACAGAAGGCAATTATTGCCCGGGAAATCGACAAATCTCCTTTAGTACTTATCGTTGCACAGCCTACTAGAGGATTAGATGTAGGAGCCATTGAATATATTCATAAAAGGCTTGTAGAGGAAAGAGATAAAGGTAAAGCGATATTGTTATTTTCCTTGGAGCTGGATGAGATACTTAATGTATCAGATAGAATAGCCGTAATGTATGAAGGAAATATTGTGGGTATTGTCGATGCTAAACAGACGAATGAAAATGAGCTAGGTCTTATGATGGCTGGTTCTAAGGGAGGTAATGAAAGTGAGTAAAATCTCTAACACATTAAAAAATGAAGATTTTCAAAGACGAATAGTTCCTTTTCTTTCTGTATTATTAGGATTTATTATAGGAGCTATTGTTATGGCTTTTTCAGGATATGATCCTATACAAGCATATTCTGAATTATTAAAAGGAGCAGGTTTTTATGGCAATATAAAGAGATTCGGGGACACCCTTTTAACGATGACAAGTCTTGTACTTACAGGTCTTTCAGTTTCCTTTGCTTTTAAAACAGGCTTATTTAATATAGGTGCTCCTGGACAAATGTTAATGGGAGGTTTTATAGCAGTATATATTGGTGTTGTGTTTGAGCTGCCAAGAATCATACATCTTCCCTTTGCTGTTATTTCTGCAGCACTACTTGGTGCTGTATGGGCGTTTTTGCCAGGGCTTTTAAAAGCTAAATTTAGAATTAACGAAGTAGTTACAGCAATTATGATGAACTGGATTGCTTATTGGAGTGTGTATTATTTTGTACCTGCAAAAATTCCAGGAAACTTTAATACGGAATCTGCAGTAATCAAAAATACTGCTTCCCTTAGAACAGAATGGTTAAGTAAATTATTTAAAGGATCTTATGTGAATTTAGGATTTTTTATTGCTATTATTGCAGCCATTCTTGTATGGTGGATTTTAGAAAAGACTACCTTTGGATATGAACTTAAAGCCGTAGGATTTAATGCTCATGCGGCAGAATATGCAGGAATGAAAGTAAATCGTAATATTATACTTTCTATGATGATCTCAGGAGCATTATCAGGACTTGCCGGTGCTGTGTATTATCTGGGTTATGGAAATAATATAAAAATTGGAGAACTTCCATCTCAAGGATTTGATGGAATAGCGGTTGCACTTCTAGGACTTAATAGTCCTATTGGAGTTGTTTTTTCATCATTTTTATTTGGATTTATGAATGCAGGAAAATTATTTATGAATGCAGCTACAGAAGTACCTAAAGAACTTATTGAAATTATTATTGCCGTTATTATTTTCTTCGCCGCTGCTAATTTAATGATTAAAGGAATTTTATCTAAAATAAACAAAGGTCTTGACAGAAATGGAGGTGGAAGTAATGCTTAATATACTTTCAAGTATGATTCCATTGGCGTTGGCTTATACAGCTCCTCTTCTTATTATTGCGCTTGGAGGATTATTTAGTGAAAGAAGTGGTGTAGTAAATATCGGTTTAGAAGGCTTAATGGGTATTGGTGCTTTTACTAGTGCGTTCTTTATATCAAGCAATTATGAGAGTATGGGAGATGTATCTATTTTACTTGGAGTGATCTTAGGGGCATTAATGGGAGGAATTTTTTCACTGATTCATGCTTTTGCGAGCATTACGATGAGAGCAGACCAAGTTATTAGCGGAACAGCTATTAATATGCTTTCATCTGCTATTACAATCTATCTAGCCAGAGCATTAACTGGTAGTGCTAATATTCAGATTATCAAAGGCTTTATAAAAAGAGATGTAATGTTCTTAGGACTTTCAAAAATACCAGTGATTGGTCCAATCTTTTTTGGAAATGCATATATCACTACATATGTTGTGATACTGATTGTAGTTGTTAGCTGGTATGTATTATATAAACGTCCCTTTGGTCTTCGTTTAAGAGCATGTGGTGAACATCCTCAAGCGGCAGATTCTATGGGTATTAATGTTATAATGATGAGATATATAGGTGTGGTGATCTCTGGAATCTTGGCAGGATTAGGGGGAGCCATTGTAATCACAACATATTCAGGAGAATTCTCGGGAAATATTTACTCAGGTTTGGGATTCTTAGCTTTGGCTGCTCTTATATTTGGTAAATGGAAACCTTTTGGTGTATTAGGAGCTGCAGTATTCTTTGGATTTGCAAAAACAGTTGCTGATATGTCTCAACTATTTGCAGCTTTAAAAACATTGCCCAATATTTATTTTAATACATTCCCATATGTTGTAACGATCATTGCCTTAGTTCTATTTTCAAAGAATTCAGCAGGACCAAGAGCAGCAGGTGAGCCTTACGATCCAGGTAAGAGATAAAACTTATATGTTAATAGAGGGTGGGTGGTATCCATCCTCTAAGTTTTACATTTATTTACATGAAAAATATGTTGACATTTAGGATACACTTTAGTATAATAACTCTTGCGCTTGTGAAAAACGGAGAAGTACTCAAGTGGCTGAAGAGGTGCCCCTGCTAAGGGTATAGGTCGAGCAATCGGCGCGAGGGTTCAAATCCCTCCTTCTCCGCCAACTTTTTTAAGAAATTAGTAAAAAGTTGTTGACAAGACGAAGTTAATTTGTTATAGTTGTCTTCGTTGCTGTCGATAGACAGAAAAGAAGTAACTTATATCGATCTTTGAAAACTAAACAGCACAAACCAAAAACAACCCAATCAATTCCATTGATTGAAGAATTAAAAGATAGCCAGTAAACTGGCAAGGATTATAAC
>JGI24712J26585_10000603_pt1 | contig 30804 bp, 31 predicted proteins | sample BioPla3DNA2_FD_26585 | JGI IMG/M metagenome (IMG submission 26585)
GACGCAAATGAAAATAAAAGATAGAGCTTAGAGTTTAGAACTTAGTGCTTAGAAAAAACAAAAACAAAATATAAAAACGGTGATATGATAATTACGGTTTTAGCTCCTATTTCCAGTGGAAAGGGGCTGGGGATAGGGGAAAAACACCTCACCAATAATTTATTTACGTAGTAAAAAAATTAATCCCCCACTCCTAAATCGCCGTGTGAGGAAAGAAACAAACAAAAAATATAATAAAATAAAAAAAACTCAGAAAATTATTTTCTGAGTTTTTTCAATTATAGAAAAATCTCTTATTTGTCGATAAGTAAATTATCGTAAATTTAAGTATAAATAAAATTAAGGAGGTGAATCTTTTGGAAGGATTAGGCTTAATGAACTCTCTATTTGCAAAAAGTGATATTATTTTAAATGAAACTACCATTTCAAATATTAACTATAATAAAGATGTGAAAAAACCATTTATAGAGATATTAAATGAGAGTATGATTATTAGTAAAAATGATGAAAATAGTAGTGATGTTAAAACAGTATTTGAAAATATGAAGAACAAAAGTAGAATAAATAATGTAAATGAGGCTTCGGAGGAAAATATAGATAATATTACTAAGAAAATAGATATTCAATTTAAACAAGTGAATTTAGATGAAAAAAATATATTAATTGAAAATCAGGATGATAAATTAGAAAATATATCTAAATTAAAAGAAAAAATTAATACTATTAATAGTAAAATCGAGATTGAGGAATTAAATTCAAGTATAATAGATTCTGTTGAAAACATAGTTGAAAATCTCGAAAAGATAGATTTTTCTAATGAAAAAATTAATAATCTTGAAAAAAGTTTAGAAAAAATCTATGAAAAATACTCTAAAAATGAGGAAAAAATAGATGAATTTAATAACATAATTGCTCTAGTACAAATTGACAAAGCGTTTAATCTTGTAGAAAAGTATATTGAAAATGAGGTTAAAAATGGGATTGATTTGGATAGTAATACCAATGATATAGATAATACAGAAAATATAGAATTTTCAATTGAAAATACAAAAAACAGATTAGAAAACTTTCTAAATAAACTTGAAAACTTTAAAAAAAATATTACTTCTAAAATTACAGATGAATATGAAAATACAATGAATTCAGATGAATATGCTAACTTAGTAAAAGATAATATTTATAATAATTTTCAATTTGTAAATAGTGAACATTTAACAGAAAATGAAGAGTTAACAGAAAATAGCAACGACAATATTATGTATTTAAAAAAGACTAATGATACTGTAAAGATAGATAAACTTGAAAATTTAGATAATGAAGAAATACCAATACTAGAAAAAATAAAAGAGGAGATACCGTTTTTACAAGAGTTTATATCTAAAATAGAGGAAGATGAAATTTTATTAAATAATAATAATGAAATTACTACACCTGTAAGAATTAATAGAGAAAACTATCATTTTGCAAATGAGATACAGTATAACAAAAATCAAGAAAAAGAAAATCTATATTCTGATAATAGTAATCTTAATTTTCAGAAAAACAATAATGTAAATATTGTTAAAATAGAAAATAATCATGAAAAAAGTGAAAAAAACGAAGTAGTATCTGAGGGATTATCAGAAAAACAAATATTAAATACAAAAGAAATAGTTGTAAGTAATAAATTTAAAGATCAAATAACAACAGATAATAATAGTAATAAAATAACTAACAATGATATTATCGGTAATAGCAATGAAAATATCTTAGATTTAAATAATATCAACAATGTAATTTCAAAAGATAATATTGATAAAAAGGAGGAGATATATAATTTCGATGAAGTAAAATTTGAAAAAAATAGTGATGAAAATAGCATAAATAATATAATTAATAACAAAATAAGTGATACAGAAGAGAAAATAGATATTGAAAGTGTAGCTAAAGATTTAGATATATCTAATAAAATAGAGGAATTACTTGTTAAAAATAATATAAATGGGAAAATAGAGATAATTCCTAATGATAATAATTCTAAAATAGGATTAAATTCCGAAAGAGATATTTCTAAGGGAGAAACTAGTAAAAGTAAATTTAATAATGAAGATATAGCTATTATCCCAAAAGATATAAGTTATAGAGAAAATATTATACAATTAAAAGATCAAAATAACGNGATTGAGATTAGAAATAATAGTGTAATTAAAGATGAAAATTACGTTGATATAAAAAATATGTTTAGTAATGTAAATTCTACTAAAATTGAGAAATTAGATGATTATGTAGAAAAAAAATCTACTAAAGAGATTAATAAATCTAATATAAAAAATCATGAAAGAATTGAAAATAGTGATGAAATTTTATTAAATAATAGTGAAAATAATCTAAAAGAGATTAATAGTTTAGAAAGTAATAAAATTGAAAAGAAAATTTCTTCGGAAAAAATCAATTTAGATAATATTAATGAGACTAAAACTGAAGAAAAAACTTTTATTAATGAGAAGTTAACAACAGAGAACGAATTAACAGAGGAAAAAGATAATAAATTTAATGAATTTTTATCAAAAAATATTAAATATGGATTAAAAAAAGTTGAAAAAAGGGAAGAGGATACTAGTAAAATCGGATTAAATAACCTTGAGGAACAAATTAAACTTGAAGGTGAAACAAGTCCCTTAAGTTTTGTAGATAAAATGCCGAAAAGATATAGTACAGAGGTACTAGAACAAATAAAAAATGGGATAAATATAGATATTTCAAATTTAAAAAAAGAGATGAAAATTAAGCTAACACCAGATGATCTAGGGGAAGTTGAAGTGAAATTATCACTAGAAAACAGTATAATGAAGGCAGAATTTATAGTACAAAATGAAAAAGTTAAGGAGATATTAGAAACAAGATTTAATGAATTAAAAAATAATCTAATAGAAAAAGGGATAGAAAATCCAGAAATAAATATTAATGTTTCAAGTGAAAATAGTGATAATAAAGATAAGAAATATAGTATGAAAGAGAATGAAAAAGATTATAAACGTAAAAGAAATAGTATTAAAACAATTGAGAACAGTGCAAAAATTGTAGAAAATAAAAGAATTTATAGGGTGGACAATAAAGTAGTAAATATTCTTTATTAAAAGAAAGGAGGAATTATTATGTCATTCATAAGTAGTTTAACTAAATATGAAAATTATGAGCATTATACGCCTAAATCTGAATCAACTACACCGTCTAAACCAAGTAAAGTTGAAGACGGTGAAGATATAGGGGCAAATATATCAAGCACTATAAAAGGTTCAGGTACAACTGAGATTATAAATGAAAAAGGGCAATTAGGGAAAAATGATTTTATGAAATTGCTGCTAGCTCAAATTAAATACCAAGACCCTTTAGCTCCTATGGATAATACCGAGTCTATAGCGCAAATGGCACAATTTAGTTCATTAGAGCAGATGGAACAATTAAATAAATCCTTTGAAAGTATAATCTCGATGCAAAAAATAGCAAATATAAATACAAGTGCACAATATATTGGGAAAAATGCACTTATTTATGGAGAAAACGGTATATTTGCTGGAGAAATTAAAACAACATATATTGAGGATGGGGACGTTAAGTTAAGAATTGTAAATGAAAATAAAGAGGAATATATAGCTAGTTTAAATGATATAGCATTATTGGAAAATAAAGGGGAAGAAAACTCTAAAATAAACGATATAATGAAATATCAAAATAGTTATAATAATTTTGAAACAGATAATAACATTGAGGATAAAGTTGNAGATAATTCGAATAATGATGTAGTAGTAGATGATTTGTATGACGATAATGATTATCTATAGAAAAATTATTAAGTTAGAAGGTGATTTAATATGGTAAATATTATAAATAATCCTTATTTTAATGGTATTAAAATAGAAAAATTAAAAAACGAGTCAAATAATAATTTTAATAATAGTAGTAATTCAAAAGTAGAAGGAAAATCATTCCAAGAGATAATGGATGAAAAAACTGAGTTAAAATTCTCAGGCCATGCAGTAAAAAGATTGAAAGATAGAAATATAGAGATAAGTGATAGTGAAATTTTAAAATTAAAAAATGGTATTGAGAAGATAAAAGAGAAGGGCGGACAGGAATCTGTTATTCTTTTTGAAGAAAAAGCATTTGTAGTAAGTGTAAAAAATAATACAGTTGTTACTGTAATGGATGGAAATAATTTAAAAGAAAATGTATTTACTAATATCGATAGTATGCTGATTATATAGGCCGGACCTTCTGAAGGAAGCCTTATGTTATTGAATCGAGCGAGATAACAGAATCAGCTAATAAAAGGAGGCGTATTTTTATGATAGGAGCAATGTATGCAGGGATTAGTGGTTTACAGTCACACCAAGTTAAGATGGACGTTGTAGGAAATAATATAGCAAATGTAAACACAGCTGGATATAAAAAATCAACAGTAACATTTGCAGAAGCATTATCGCAAACAAAGCAATCTGCAAAAGCACCACAAGATGGGCTGGGTGGAACAAATCCAATACAAATTGGACTTGGAACAAGAGTATCTAGTATATCAACAAATTTTACACAAGGGACACAACAATCTACAGGGAGAAAAACAGATTTAAGAATAGATGGTGAAGGTTTTTTCATGTTAAATGATGGTAATAAAAGCTATTACACAAGAGCAGGGAATTTTGACCTTGATGGAAATGGGACTCTTGTAGCTAGTAATGGGATGAAAGTACAAGGATGGNAAGCAACTAAAAATACAGATGGTACAACAGAGATAAGTCCAGGTTCCCCTATTAGCGAATTAAATATAAAACTAGGTGAAATTTTACCAGGAAAAGCAACAAAAAGTGTAGATTATCGTGGAAATTTACCTCAATCAAGTGGAATTGAACCATTAAAAATGATGGTAGATGATGGAACAGGAACAGGGGTACAAGTTGAAGTAAATATAGAATTTTCATATAATATGGCAGAAGATACTTGGACTTGGAAAGCAAGCGGAGCCAATATAGCTGAAGGAAGAGGAACCTTTAAACTAGATCGTGGAGAAATTGTAAATGCTATGGAGATAGAACCAATAAGGGCAAATAACGGTAACCATATATTGAAATCTCCATTATCAGGGGGGATAGTTTTTACTGATTCTACATATGCAAATAATAAAGGTACAGCAAAATATTCATCACATCAAATAATAACATCGGGTGACGTATATGATTCGCTTGGAGCAAAACATACAATGAGTATGGAGTATTCAAAAATAGATGTAAATATTTGGGGATGGGAAGCAAATCATACAAAAGGATTACAAATGGCAAATTCAAAAGGTTTTGTTATTTTTGATGCTACAGGTCAATCAGCGGGAAACTTTTTGTTTGCAGAAATTGATCCTAATACTGGATTATTTGCAACATTAAAAGACGTTGAAGGAAAGCCACTACTTGACGATAACGGTACACCTGTAAATAGCTATCCTACACCTAAAAAACTGGGATTTGATGCAGGAATAGATACTTCAGATCCGACAGTATACATTCCTTCTTATTCAATTGATAATAATGGGATTATTAGATATACAGGTGATCCAAGTGGTATAACAGATCCTAATTTTCCTATACCTGAAGTTGGAGCAATTATGAATGCAGAGTATAAAGGATTTATAATGTTTGATCCAGCAAATCCAGGAGGAGCATTACCACCAGATGAAGGTGCCAATCCTGTTAAAATTGTACCAGGATTTGGAAATATAACACAATTTGCATCAGAAAATACTGTAGCATTTGAAGCACAAGATGGTTATCCAATGGGAGAGTTAGAAACATTTAGAATAAATGATAATGGAGACGTAATGGGATATTATTCAAATGGATATAAACAAGTAGTTGGTAGAATAGCTATAACAAAGTTTTATAATCCAAATGGATTAGAAAAAGTAGGCGGAAGTTTATTTACTAGAACACCTAACTCTGGTGAGGCACTAATTATGCAGCCTGGAACAGGTGGAATAGGTACAATTATATCAGATTCTTTAGAGATGTCAAACGTAGATTTGTCAGAAGAATTTACAGATATGATAATTGCACAAAGGGGATTTCAAGCCAATTCCAAAACTATTACAACAGCTGATGAAATGTTACAAGAACTTATTAACTTAAAAAGATAATTAACTTAAGATTGACAAGTTAATCATAGAAAAAATTAACTTGTCTTTTTTTTAAAATGAATATAAATTTTATATAGTATTTTTTATAACATTGTGGTATAATTAAAGGGATAAAATTAATTTAAATAGAAAAAAAGGAGTGTAAAAACTTTGATTATATTAACAAAACTAGGTAAAGAAAATAAAGAAATTGTAATCAATGCGGAATTTATAGAATTTATAGAAGAGATACCAGATACAATTATAAGTTTATCTACTGGAAAAAAAATTTTAGTTCAAGAAAAAAAAGAGGAAATTATAAAAAAAGTAGTAAATTATAAAAGGAGTATTCTTATTTAAAATACTGTGATTTATATACAAGTTTTAAGGAGGGTAAATACATGGATATAGGTACAGTCGCCGGAATGATTGTAGTAAATCTACTTATGGTCGTAGGTACTGGTTTTAATATAGGACCATTTATAGATGGGATGTCGGTAGCAATAGTACTAGGAGGGACTTTTGGTGCTATATTTATTGCATATCCATTTGAAAGAGTTTTGCAATTACCTAAAATTATGAAAAAAACATTCATTGTTACACCTATTAATTTAATTAATCTTATAAAAATATTAGTAAGTTATGCTGAAAAAGCTAGACGTGAAGGGTTGTTAGCATTGGAAAGTGATTTAGAAAATTTACAGGAAGAATTTCTAAAAAAAGGGATACAACTAATTGTAGATGGTACAGATCCAGAACTAGTAAAAAACATATTAGATAGTGAAGTATCATTTATAAGTGAGAGACATGGAGTAAACAAAGATATGATGGAGATGACTTCAAGTTTAGGACCAGCATTTGGTATGATAGGGACACTAATAGGTCTAATATTAATGCTAGGGAATTTAAGTGATCCAAGTTCATTAGGACCAGCAATGGCTGTTGCTCTTATAACAACTCTATATGGTTCTTATCTGGCAAATGTATTTTTTACACCAATGGCTACAAAATTAGGTTATTATAGTTCGTTAGAAATATTAAGTAAACAACTTATGATAGAAGGAATATTGTCTATTCAAGCTGGAGATAATCCGAAAGTATTAGAGGAAAAATTAAAATCATTCTTATCACCAAAAGAGAGAGAGGCTTTAAATAAAGCAGGTGAGGAATAATGGCAGAGAAAAAATGTCCTGTTTGTAAACCGGGAGCACCAGAGTATATGAATACTTATGGTGATATGATGACACTTCTACTTTGTTTTTTTATATTACTATTTGCAATGTCATCAGTTGATTCACAAAAATTTAAAACAGTAATGGTAGCACTGCAGGGATCGCTTGGGGTTATGAAAGGTGGGATGACATTAGATCCATCGCAAATCACATCAAATACAAGGGTTCAATCAAAAGGAACTGAATTAAAATTTAGATTATTAGCAAAAGAACTTCAACTAGCTCTAAATGAAATGGACGAAAATATTGAAAAAAATGCAAATGCTGCAAATGAAGGTAAAGATAAAAGTGAAAATAGAATAGCAGAAATGGAGCTAAATAAAAATTATACAGTAACTATTACGGAAAAAGGGATTAAAATTAGTTTAGGAACTCAAATGCTTTTTTCATCTGGAAAAGCCGATTTAAGACCAGATGCTCACGATATCATAAATCGTATATTAAAAGAGATAAAAGGGCTTGATAATGAGATAGTTGTAGAGGGGCACACAGATAATATCCCTATAAATACATCAAAATTTCCAAGTAACTGGGAATTATCGACAACAAGAGCTGTGAATGTATTAAAATATATGATCGAAAAAGATAAAACTCTTATAGGGCGAATATCTGCTGCAGGATATGCAGATACACATCCTGAAACAACAAATAGTAGTGAGACAGGAAGAAATAAAAATAGAAGAGTAGATATAATAATTTTAAAATCATTTGATGAAATAGTATCAGAAAAAGCTGAATAATAAATATAGCTTAATTCAAGGAGGAAAATTATGGCTGATGGTGAAAAAAATGGGATGCCTTTTGTTACGAAAGCTCTAATAATAGCAATATTATCAGTAGTTGTAGTTGTCGTCTCTGCAGGGACAGCAGCTTATATTGCTAAAAATGTTAAAGTTGATGGTAATAATACCGAACAGAAAGAGACTAAAGATAATAGTAAAAAAGAGAGTAATGAATTAGGTGTAATTGTACCTTTCGGAGAATATACAGTTAATCTAAATGAAAAAGATCCTAGATATCTTGTAATAGAGATCCATTTTGAAACAGAGGTTGATAAAAAATCAAAAACAAAAGGTGGAGCTGAAATAGAGAGTAAAATGATAATTATTCAAGATAGAGTTTTGAAAGTTCTAAAAAATAAAAGTATAAAAGATTTAAATGAAGATAGTGATTTAACTAAACTTAAATTAGAAATATTAGAAGCTGTAAATAATATATTAGTAGAAACAAAAATAAAAGATGTATATATTGTAAAGTGGTTGATACAATAAAATATCAAAGGCTATTTTTAGGGTGGTGAAAAAAATGGCAGAAGTTTTGTCACAAGATGAAATTGATGCTCTCTTATCTGCAATATCTACTGGTGAAATGAATCTTGAGGAAGCTAAAGAGAGAGAAGAAAAGAAAAAAATAAAGATATACGACTTTAAAAGACCTGATAAATTATCAAAAGATCAATTGCGTACAATACAGATGATACATGAAACATTCGGAAGGTTAAATACAACAATGCTTTCTGCACAATTAAGATCTGCTGTACAGATTCAAGTAATATCTGTAGACCAGATAACTTATGAGGAGTTTATCCGTTCAATACCAGAGTTTACAATACTTAGTATATTTGATATGGGTACGTTAGATGGAAATGCAATATTAGAATTAAATCCAAATATTGTTTTTGCAATAATAGATAGATTATTTGGGGGACCGGGTCGTTCAATAGATATAACAAGAGAATTAACAGATATAGAACTGACTGTTATTGAAAATGTAATTTTAAGACTCTTAGGAAATTTAAAGGAATCATGGGAAAACGTACATGAAGTACAACCAAGAATAGAACAAATCGAGTCAAATCCACAGTTTGTACAAATTGTGGGACCAAATGAGATGGTTATAATAGTAACATTTGAAATAAAAATTGGTGATACTGAAGGTATGATGAATATTTGTCTACCAAGTCCAGTAATTGACCCAATTATGCCGAGATTATCTGCACAATACTGGTTCTCCAGTATTAAAAAAGAGAAAACAGAAGAAAATATTTTAGCAATTAAAGATAGATTAAATAAAGTGAAAATACCTTTAGTTGCAAAATTAGGAAATACAACGATTAATCTTAAAGAACTACTTAGTTTAAAAACTGGAGATGTTTTAGTATTAGATCAAAATATTCATAGAGAGATCGATATAATTGTTGGAAATAAAGTAAAATTTAAAGCATTGCCAGGTACCGAGGGTAATAAAATGGCAATTTCTATAGAGCGAATTTTAGATGAAGGGAGTTGATATTCATGGAAGGAATTTTGTCTCAAGAGGAGATTGATGTTCTATTAGGCGGCGGAAGTGATCCTGAGCCTGAGGTAGAGGAGCATATCGTAAAAACTATTAAACTTACAAAAAAAGAGGAAGATGCAATTGGTGAAATGGGGAATATATCTATAGGTTCGTCATCAACTGCACTTTCTACTTTGCTTATGAGGGAAGTATCAATTACAACTCCGAAGGTAGAAGTTCTAACTTTTGCAGATTTAAAAAAAGATTTAAAGGGCGGGGAAAAAGTATTAATAAAAATAGAGTATAAATCAGGATTTTCAGGATTGAATATTTTATTGTTAAAAAAAGAAGATGCTGTAGTTATAGGAGATCTTATGATGGGAAATGAAGGAACTAATCCGCCTGCAGAGTTAGATGATCTATATCTAAGTGCTGTAGGGGAGTCTATGAATCAGATGATGGGGTCCTCTGCAACTGCTTTAGCAGGGATGTTTTCTAAAGATATAGATATAAATCCGCCAGAAGTTGCAATTGAAGATATTGAAAAACTTAAAAGACAAACAGATTTTTTTCAAGAAAATAAAGAATTTATAGGTGTTAAATTTAAGTTAGAGATAAAAGATTTAATTAATACAAATATTTATCAAATAATGAGCTACGATTTTTCAAAAATGATAGCTAAAGAGATGTTTGCATTAAGCGGCGAGGAGGAAGCTTCACAACAAACACCAAATATGGGACAACATGAACAACCAATGCAACAACCGATGTATCAACAACCAATGCAACAACCGATGTATCAACAACCGATGTATCAACAGCCAATGCAGCAACCAATGTATCAACAACCAATGCAACAACCTAGTATGATGGGAAATTATAATATGTATCAACAGCAGCAACAAGTAAATATTCAGCCAGCACAATTTAGTAATTTTGGTACACCAAATTATCAAAATTTACCTACAAATATTGACTTAATAATGGATGTACCTTTAGAAGTTACAGTAGAACTGGGTAGAACTAAAATGCAAATAAAAGATATACTTGACTTAGGTACTGGTTCTATAGTAGAATTAGATAAGTTGGCAGGGGAACCTGTAGATGTTTTAGTAAATGGAAAATTAATTGCAAAAGGGGAAGTCGTTGTAATTGATGAAAGTTTTGGTATACGTATAACAGATATTGTAAGCCAAATGGAGAGACTAACAAAAGTGCAGTAACTATACAATTCATTTAAGGAGGGAAAATTTATGGCAGTAAAGGTTTTAATTGTCGATGACGCAGCATTTATGAGAATGATGATAAAAAACATATTAGGAAAGGCAGGATATGAGATAGTAGGTGAAGCGGAAAACGGTTCACAAGCTGTTACTAAATTTAAAGAATTAAAGCCCGATTTAGTAACAATGGATATTACAATGCCAGAAATGGATGGGATTACAGCGGTTAAAGAGATAATGAAAAGTGACAGTACTGCAAAAATAATAATGTGTAGTGCAATGGGTCAACAAGCAATGGTTATAGATGCAATTCAGGCTGGAGCAAAAGATTTTATTGTAAAACCTTTCCAACCAAATAGAGTTTTAGAAGCAGTGCAAAAAGTAGTAGGGAAGTAGTTCATATGGATGATATAAATTTTGGTAGTGTTACAGAACAAACTATAAATCTAAGTCAAACTGGAAACCAAATTTACGAAACGTCAACTAGCTCTATTTTTATTCAGTTTTTTGCACTATTAGTTATTTTATTTGTAGTGTTTTTTTTACTTGTTTTTATTAAAAGGAGATCAGAAAATATTTTTAACAAAAGTAACAATATTTCCGAAATAGAAAGATTTTATTTTTATCCAAAATCATTTATTTCAATAGTAAAAATTGGTGAAGAGTATTTTATAGCAACGGTAAATGAAAATGATATTAGAATTACAGAGAGAATAGAAGATAAAAACTTAATAGAAAAATTAAAATTAGAAAATGCAAAAAAAGAAAAAAACAATAAAGATTTCTCAAGTTTTATGAATTTTGGAAATACAAATTTTGACAGTATTAAAAATAGATTAAAAAATATGAGGCAAAATGAAAATGAAAAATAGGATAGATAAATTTATTACAGTATTGTTTTTTATAATATTAAATATTGTATCAAAAAGTGAAACAATGATACCAATACCCAAAATTGATATAGGAGTTGGTGTTGCAAGTGGTCCAGAAGAAGTTGTTACAAGTCTACAAATCCTTATGTTACTTACAGTTTTAACTTTAGCGCCTGCGATTATAATGATGACAACTTCTTTTATAAGAACCATAATTGTGCTTCATTTTGTAAGACAAGCAATAGGTGTTCAGCAGTTACCACCAAATCAAATATTAATTGGGTTAGCATTATTCTTAACTTTTTTTATAATGCAACCTACAATTAATCAGATGATGGAAACAGGGGTAACGCCATATTTAGACAAAAAAATATCTCAAGAAGAGATGTTTAGAAATGTAGAAATTCCTTTGAAAACATTTATGTTAAAACAGACAAAAATAAAAGATTTAGAACTTTTTTTAAAAATATCAAAGGTAAAACCACCAAAAAATAGAAGAGAAATCCCTTTAAGTGTTGTTTTACCAGCGTTTGTAGTAAGTGAACTTACAAGAGGATTTCAAGTTGGTATAATTTTATTTATACCTTTTATCATAATAGATATGATTGTTGCGACGGTACTAATGTCATTAGGTATGATGATGTTACCACCTGCAATGATATCATTGCCGTTTAAATTGTTACTATTTGTAATGGTNGATGGTTGGAGCTTAATTATAGAATCTTTAGTTCTAAGCTTTCAAACTTAATTTGAGGAGAGAGATAAAATGATGATTGAAGAGTTAATAATTAGAGTAATGGCAACTGCTCTAATTTTAATATTAAAAATCACTCTACCAATTTTGGTAGTAACACTTTTTGTTGGATTATCTGTGGGGATATTTCAAGCAACAACTCAAATTCAAGAGATGACGCTTAGTTTTATACCTAAATTAATTTCAATTTTTCTGGTTTTGTTTTTTTTAGGGCATTGGATGTTAGTTACATTAATAGAATATACTAGAGAATTGTTTAAATTGATAATAGAATTAAAATAGGAGATAAAATGAGTTTTGGATATGTAGAATCATTAGCATTTTTGTTTATTTTTTTGAGAATAAGTGGAATATTTATAATAACGCCATTTTTTTCAAATAATGCAATTAACACAAAATTAAAATTAGGCATCACATTTTTATTATCTTATATTTTATTTCCAATAGTACCCAAAAATATGGTTATAATTAAAAATCTTAGTGTTTATAGTTTTTTTTACTTATCAATAAAGGAAATTTTAATAGGTTTAATAATAGGTTTTTTTATTTTAATGGTTTTTACTGCATTTGAATCTGCAGCACAAATTTATAGTATGGATATGGGATTTGGAATGCTTAGTGTGTTTGATCCTTTATCACAAGTTCAAATGCCTGTATTAGGACAGGTTAATTATATTTTTTTGATATTAGTTTTTTTTAATCTAGGTATTCACAGATTAATTATACTTACAATTGCAAATACTTTTTATAAGTTTCAAATAGGTGATTTAAATTACAACATAGAAGGTATTACAAAATATATATCGGTTAATTTTGTGTATTACTTTACTTTATCTTTAAAAATTGCGTTACCAATCGCAGGAATATTATTTTTAACTAATGTTATACTGGGAGTTATGGCAAGAATTGCGCCACAAATGAATGTATTTTTTATAGGGATGCCATTAAAAATATTATTAGGTTTTTTTATACTATTTTCGTTAGTTCCCTATTTTTTCAATTTAATAAAAATAATACTTGATGACGGGATGGAGAAAGTGTATAAACTTATATCAATAATGTTTATTTAAATAAAATTAGAGGAAAATATATGAATAATGTAAATCTGTTAAATTATAAAATTAATTTACAAATATTCTCTGCTGATGAAAAAACAGAAGAAGCAACATCAAAAAAGAAAGAGGAAGCAAGAAAAAAAGGGCAAGTAGCAAAAAGTAATGACCTACCACAAGTAGCTACATTGATTGTAGGAATTATAACAATTAAAATACTATTTTCATTTTATTATAATGTTCTGTATTCAAATATAAGTGCAACTTTAAAAGATTCTATAATTGATGAACTTACTTTTGAAATGCTTTCAAGTATTTTTACTAAATATGGGATAGTTTTTTTAACTATAGCAGGGCCTGTATTAATGGCAGTATTGATAATGGGATTACTTTCGAACTATATACAAGTAGGCTTTTTATTTTCAATAGAAAGTATAAAGCCGAACTTTGGAAAATTAAATCCTATAAGTGGTATAAAAAACATGTTTTCAATGAAAAAACTAGTTGAGCTTTTAAAAACTCTTGCTAAGTTAACAGCAATAGGATTATACAGTTATAAGACTGTTAAAAAATCATTTGATAAAGTTTTAAATATACCATTTGTAGATTTAATGGAAAGTTATATTTTTATATTTCAATTGTGTTATGACATGATTTTAAAAATAGCAATAGTATTATTTGTGATTGCAGTTGCAGACTTTTTTTATCAAAAATGGGAACATAATAAAAGTCTAAGAATGAGTAAACAAGAGATAAAAGATGAGTTTAAACAGAGTGAAGGGGACCCTATGATAAAAGGGAAGATGCGTCAAATGCAAAGAGCAATGTTACAAAAAAAGATGATTCAAGATGTACCAAAAGCTACAGTAATTCTTACAAACCCTACACATATTTCAGTAGCTTTAAAATATGAACGTGGTATGGGAGCACCAGTATTACTAGCAAAAGGGGCGGATACAATAGCTTTTAGGATAAGAGATATTGCAAAAGAAAATAATATTCCAATTCATGAAAATAAGCCGCTTGCTAGGGCATTGTATCAAAATGTAGAGATAGGTGAGGAGATACCGGAAGAATTTTATCAAGCAGTGGCAGAAATCTTAATGATTGTTATGAAAAATAATTAAATTAAAGGTGTTAATAGATGGCAAAAAGTGGAATTGTAAAAAATGAAAAAATGGGTGTTTTAGTAACAGTAGCTATGATTGGTATAATACTACTATTTTTTGTACCAGTAAGTGGTCCATTTCTGGATATTTTACAAGCATTTAATATTACAATATCTGTTATGATATTTTTAATGGCAATGTATACTAAAGAAGCACTCGATTTTTCAATCTTTCCATCACTATTACTTGTGACAACATTATATAGATTAGGTTTAAATATGGCTTCTACTAAGCTTATTCTTATAAAAGGAGTTAGTTTTGATGGTGCATTAATTAGAGCATTTGGGGATTTCGTAGTTAGTGGTAATTATGTAGTAGGGACAATAGTATTTTTGATTCTTGTAATAATTCAATTTATGGTAATAACAAAAGGTTCTGAAAGAGTGGCAGAAGTTGGAGCTAGATTTACATTAGATGCAATGCCAGGTAAACAAATGAGTATTGATGCTGATTACAATTCAGGGCTTATAACTGAAGAGGAAGCAAAACTTAAAAGAAAAAAAGTTCAGTTAGAAGCAGATTTCTACGGAGCAATGGATGGGGCATCTAAATTTGTAAAAGGAGATGCTATTGCAGGGATTATAATTACAATAGTAAATATAGTTGGTGGATTAATTATAGGTATTATGAGTGGAGTTTCTGTTGGCGAAGCAGCGTCTACCTATATAATACTTACTATAGGTGATGGATTAGTATCTCAAATTCCAGCATTACTTATTTCTGTTGCAGCAGGTATGATAGTTACTAGGTCAGCTTCGGAATCAGATTTTGGAACGGAATTAGTTACACAATTTTTACAAGAACCCAAAATGTTATATATGGTGTCAGGGACACTTTTTGTAATGTTTCTTATGCCTGGTATGCCAAAACTAGCTTTTTTTGTAATTGGTTCTGCTACAGGGGTACTTGGGTATATGACCAGTAAAAATATAAAAGAGAGCATAAAAACAAAAGAAGAAGAGAGCGTTTCCGAAGCAAGAAAAGGTGATACAAATGAGGAAAAAAAAGAAGATGTCAAAGATCTTTTACGTATAGATCAAATGGAATTAGAAATAGGATACAGTTTAATTCCTTTAGTTGACGTATCGCAAGGTGGAGATCTCTTAGAAAGAATAACTATGATTAGAAAACAGATAGCAATAGAGTTAGGGATTATTGTTCCACCTCTTAGAATAAGAGATAATATGCAGCTTAATCCTAATGAATATGCAATAAAAATAAAAGGTTCGAAAGTTACTAAAGGGGAATTAATGGTAGGAAACTATCTAGCAATGAACCCTGGAAGTGTTGAGCAAGAGATTAGTGGAATCCCAACTATCGAACCAGCATTTGGGCTACCAGCAATATGGATAGGAGACGACTTAAGGGAAAGAGCTGAGATTTATGGATATACAGTTGTTGACCCAACATCAGTTTTAGCAACACATTTAACAGAAACTATTAAAAAATATGCTCCAGAGATATTAAGTAGAGAAACAGTTAAAGAATTAATCGAAAATATTAAAGAAGATTATAAGGTGATTGTAGAAGAGGTATATCCTAAAAAATTCGATTTAGGTGATATACAATCTGTGTTACAAAATTTATTATTAGAAAATGTGTCTATTCGAAATTTACCTGTTATATTAGAGGTTCTTGCAGATGCTTCAAAAGTTACAAAAGATGTTAATATGTTAACAGAATATGTTAGAAGTGGATTGGCAAGACAAATTTGCAATAATTTAAAAGCAACAGATAATAAAATACGTGTTATTACAATAAATCCTTCATTGGAAATAGAACTAAAAAATTCTATACAAGAGACTGATTTTGGTGGATTTATTTCATTACCGCCGGATATTGCAATGAAAGTTATAGAGGCAGTAAAAAGAGAAGCAAAAAAAAGTCAGGAATATGGCTTTCAACCAGTAATATTAGTAGTTCCTGATATAAGAAAAGCGTTTAGAAGGTTTATAGAAAGGGATGCAAGACATGTAACGATACTTTCATATAATGAGATAATGCAAGATGTAGATTTAGAAGCTGTGGGGATGGTGAGTATTGATTAATGGGGAAAAATATAAAAATAAAAGAGCAAAGAACATATATAGAGGATGACTATCAACTTGCTTATTCTAAAGCAAGGCGTGAATTAGGTCCAAATCTTGTTATTCTTGAAAAAAAAGATGTAAAAGTAGGGGGATTTTTAGGATTATTCACAAAAAAGAAAATTAGAGTAACATATGGTGTTGAAGAGGTAGTAGAAAAGAAAAAAGAGTTTTTAGATTCAGAAAATAAAGATATTCTTGATTTATTAAAAAAAATGGGATTTGAAGATAATGGTAAAAAAAATAATAATATTATTCAAAATGAAGAACTAGATATAAAACAACACGAACCTAAAGAAAATATAGGGACTTATACCCCTTATAAATTAAATAATTTTAAAAATAATAAAAAAGAGGAAGATATAGAGAGTATAAAAAATAAAATTAAAGAGGAGATTCAAGCAGAAATTAAGCTTGAATTACAAAAGGAATTATTACAAAACAAACCAAAAGAAGTTTGTGATAGTAGTAAATTAATTCTTCAAAACACATCATGCGAAGACAATGATATATTTAAGAAATTAAAGTATAATGATGTATCTAATGAGATAGTATGCGATATTGAAAAATATATAAAAAATAAAGATTATGTTACAGATACAGAAATATATAGAGGTATTAGAGAATATTTTGTAGAGAATATTGAGATTAAAGAAAAAATATTAGAAAGTAAAATAATTATGCTAGTAGGCCCAACAGGAGTAGGAAAAACAACATCTTGTGCAAAAATTGTAGCAAAAAAATGGCAACTAGAAAAATCTGTTGCGTTTATAACTGCAGATACATATAGATTGGAAGCGGTAAGTCAGTTAAAGGCATATGCAAATATTATGCAGGCACCAATAGAGGTGGTTCGTGAAGCCGAGGAATTAGTAGACGCGATTAAAAAATTTAAAGATAAAGATTTTATCATAATGGATACAGCTGGCAGAAGTCCTAAAAATAAAGAACAAATGGATGAATTAAAAGTCTATGTGGAAAAACTAGAAAAAGAGATAGATGTATGTCTTGTTTTAAGTGCAACATCTAAATTAAGCGTATTATATGAAACAATAGAAAAATTTAAATATATTGGATTTACAAGTATTATATTTACCAAATTAGATGAAACAACAGGAATAGGTGCTTTACTAAGTATCTACAAAAAATATAAAATACCAATCTCTTTTATAACAACTGGACAATGTGTTCCAGATGATATTGAATTACCTACGAAAGAAAGACTTAGTGAAATATTTGTTGAGGGGTTAAAAAATGGATCAAGCTAGTAAATTACGTGAGATGGTAAAAGAGAAAGAAAATAAAGATATAAATAGCAATCTAGAATATGAAACTGTAAGAGTAATAGCAATCACCTCTGGTAAAGGTGGCGTAGGGAAAACAAGTCTTTCGGTAAATTTAGCTGCATTAATTGCAAAAGAGAAAAAAAAAGTACTTATTATAGATGGAGATTTAGGTTTATCTAATGTTGAAATAATGTTAGGTATAAGTCCTGCATATACAATGCGTGATTTAATTAAAAAGAAAAAAAATATTGAAGATGTTATAGTAAAAGGACCATCTGGGATTGATTTTATATCAGGTGGAAACGGGTTTATCGATATATTAGAACTATCAGATGTAGATCGTGAAGAAATACTTATTAAAATGAAAAAATTAGATACTTTATACGATATAATAATAATAGATACTGGAGCGGGAATTTCTAAAAATGTTGTTTCTTTTCTTATGCTTGCAGACGAAGTAATAGTTGTTACTACAACAGAGCCAACAGCTTTAATGGACGCGTATAGTATGATAAAAATACTTACAGAGAAAAAAAGAGAATTAACAATTAATTTAATAGTAAACAGAATAAGAAATATTAAAGAATATAGAAGAACTTCTAATATAATATTAAAAACAGCGAAAGAACATCTTAAAAGAGATATTATAGATTTCGGTTTTGTCTTTGAAGATGAAGTTGTAAAAAATACAATTTTTAAAAAAATGCCATTTGCATTATACTATCCGAATTCAAAAGCTACAGAATGTATTCGTTATATAGTTAAAAAAATGGATACTGAGAATAAAAAGTATGAAAAAAGCATTATTGAAAAATTTAAAAACTGGTTTAAAATAACAAGTGGGTGATTTCATATGATAAAGGTTTTAGTTGTAGATGATTCTATTTTCATGAGAAATATGATATCAGATATGCTAAAAGTAGAGGAAGATATAGAAATAATAGGGAGAGCAAAAAACGGTGAAGAAGCTATAAAAATGAATAGAGAGCTAAAACCTGATGTAATTACTTTAGATGTACAAATGCCTATATTAGATGGTCTTAGTGCACTAAGAGTGATAATGAAAGAAAGTCAAGCAAAAGTAATTATGGTAAGTAATTATACAAAAGATGGAGCAAAAGAAACATTAGAGGCTTTAAAATTAGGAGCTTATGATTTCTTAGAAAAACCTTCAGGTGAGGTTTCTATGAATATAAAAGATATAAAAAAAGAGTTAATTGAAAAAATTAGAAATGCAAAATATATAAATATGGGAGCTTTAAAATACACGAATATAGAAAGTAGTTCTGAGATTTTTAAAAAAAATACTAAAGAGAAAGATATAAAATCGAAATTTGAACCAATAAAATTTAGAAATATAAATAAAATTAATAATAAAGATAAAATTATTGCAATAGGGGTATCGACAGGTGGGCCAAGAGCATTGGAAGAAGTATTACCTAAACTTCCTAGACATCTACAAGCGCCTATTGTAATTGTTCAACATATGCCTCCAAAATTTACAAAATCATTAGCAGATAGATTAAATATAATTAGTGATATTATCATAAAAGAAGCAGAAGACGGAGAAATTTTAAAAAATGGAACTGCTTATATAGCTCCAGGTGGAATTCATATGCTTGTAGAGGTAATAAATGGTGAAAAAAAAATAAAATTGGACAATAAAACTCCACCTTATTCAGGGCATTGTCCATCAGTAAATGTTTTATTCAAATCAATTATAAATATTTATGAAAAAAATATAATTGCTGTTTTAATGACAGGAATGGGTAGTGATGGAGCAGAGTATTTAAAAAAAATAAAAGATATAGGTGGTAGAACAATAGCACAAGATGAACAATCATGCATTGTATATGGGATGCCTAAAGTTGCATATGAAATGGGTGCAGTGGAATATGTAGAAAGATTAAATAATATATCAAATAAAATTATGGAATTAATAGACATTAATAATTAGAGGAGGTAGTATTTATGAATATGTCTCAATATATGTCTGTATTTATAGATGAATCAAGAGAACATTTACAACTGTTAAATGATGCTCTTTTAGTATTAGAAAAAAATACAGAAAATATGGAAATTATAGAAGAAATATTTAGATCTGCACATACTTTAAAAGGTATGTCGGCAACAATGGGATTCACTAGAACAGCAGAGCTTACTCATAAAATGGAAGATATATTAGATCAAATAAGAAATCATAAAATTAAAGTTAATTCAGATATGCTAGATTTATTATTTGAGTGTTTAGATACTCTAAATCTTTTAATAGATGAAGTTATTGAAAATGAAGGGGAAGAAGTAACTGAAACAGAAGCTTTAGAAAAAAAACTTGAAAACCTAGCAAAAGGTGGAAAAATTGAAAAAGAGGATAATATGGTAAAAACAGTACCTAATTCTAATAATAATTCTGAAGAATTTGATATAGAATTTAATGAATTTGAAAAACAAATTCTTGAAGAAGCAACTGCAAAAGGTATTATCTCTTACTCTATAAAAGTTATATTGGAAAAAGATTGTCTATTAAAAGCAGCAAGAACCTATATGATATTTAAGAATTTAGAAGATATTGGTGAAGTGATAAAAACAAACCCATCTGTTCAAGATTTAGAAGAGGAAAAATTTGAAAGTACATTTTTACTTGTATTTATAACTGATAAATCTTCTGAGGAAGTTAAAGAAGCAATTGTAAGTATAAGTGAAGTAGAAGATGCTATTGTAACTGTAATGAATGGAGTTAAAAACACCTCTAATCCCGAAGCAAGGGAGATTAAAGAGGATGCAATACAAAAAAAAGAAGATAAACATAAAACACAAGCATCTAAAAAATCGGATGATAATCAAGGACAACATACGTCGAAGCCTAAAAAAACATCTACAGTTAGGGTAGATACTGAAAAATTAGATTCATTAATGAACCTAGTAGCTGAACTTGTTATTAATAAAACAAGACTTGCTCAAATTGGACTGGAGTACAATTTACAGGATTTATCGGATACTTTGTCACATGTAGATAGGGTAACAGCTGATCTACAGGCCGTAGTTACAAAGGTTCGTATGGTTCCTATAGAAAGTGTATTTAGTAGATTTCCTAGGATGGTTAGAGATTTATCAAGAGAATTGTCGAAAAATATCGAACTAGTAGTTGAAGGTAAGGAAACTGAATTAGACAGGACTGTTATTGATGAAATAGGTGATCCATTAATTCACCTTATAAGAAATTCTATAGATCATGGAATAGAAAGTCCGGAAGGAAGAATAAATGCAGGTAAAATAGAGACCGGTACAATATTATTAAAAGCAGAACACGAAGGTAATAATGTAATGATTGTAATCGCAGATGACGGTAAAGGGATAGATGCAAAAATAATTGGGAATAAGGCTATTGAAAAGGGTTTACACACTGAAGAAGAGATAGCAGCAATGTCAGAAGCAGAAATATTAAAATTAATTTTTCACTCTGGATTCTCAACTGCCCAAGCTATTACAGATGTATCAGGCCGTGGAGTTGGAATGGATGTTGTAAAAACAAAAATAGAAGCTTTAAATGGAGAGATTGCTATAGAGTCTACAGTGGGAAGTGGAACAATTACAAAAATAAAATTACCACTTACACTTGCAATTATAGAAGCGTTACTTGTAAAATTAAAAAATGAAATATACGCAATCCCATTGGCAAATATTGTAGAAACAATAGATGTGATGAAGAAAGATATAAAAGTTGTTCAAAATGAACTTGTAACAGTACTCCGTGGAGAAGTTGTTCCAATAGTAAATTTTGCAAAATTATTAGAGGTGCCAGAATATAATGAAATTCAAGAAAATAATACTGTTGTAATTGTAAAAATGGGTGGTAAAAAAATAGGGTTAATTGTAGATTTTTTAATAGGTCAACAGGAGATTGTTATAAAATCATTAGGAAAATTATTTACAGGAATCAAAGGTATAACAGGCGCTACTGTTCTAGGTAATGGTGAAGTTGCTTTAATAATAGATGTACTAACATTGTTGTAAAGTGGGGTGAAGATAGATGGCAAGTGAAGAAAAAAAAATAATACAAATATTAGGTTTTTCTCTTAATGATGAAGAGTATGCCTTGGAAATTGATAATGTACAAGAGATTATAAAACCAACAAAAGCAACAAGAGTTCCAAGATCAAAAAAATATATTTTAGGTGTAATTAATTTAAGAGGAATTGTTTTACCGATAATTGATCTTAGTATAAGATTTGGAATTGAAAAAACAGATAAAGCAAGTAAACAAAGAATTATAATATTAAAACTAGATAATGTAACTATAGGAATAATGGTAGATAGTGTATCAGAAGTAATGGAAATTGGAACAGATCAAATATTTTCAAATCCAACTATTGACTCAACAATAAATCAAGAATATTTAAAAGGAGTATGTAAATTAGGAGAAGATAGATTATTTACATTATTAAATATCGAAAAAACTTTGGAAATGAAAGTATAGTTAAACAGGAGGATGACTATGGCAATAAAGCTAGAAAATTTAAATACGAAAGAATTAGACGCNTTGAAAGAAGTGGGGAATATTGGTGCTGGAAATGCAGCCACAGCTCTTTCGCAAATATTAAGTAAGAGAGTAGATATGACAGTACCCAGAGCACGAGTGTTATCATTAGATAAAGTACCTGAGCTATTGGGTGGAACAGAGAACCTTGTAGTCGGTGTATATTTAAGAATATTTGGAGACATACAAGGAAATATCATGTTTTTACTTCCAACAAAAAGTGCTGAAAAATTAGTCGGAATGCTACTAGGCGAGATAATTGAAGATGGTGTACAAGGAGAAATATCACAATCTGCTATTATGGAGGTAGGAAATATACTTACTAGTTCATATTTAAATGCTTTAAGTGCATTTGCGGGATTAACAGTGGTACCATCAACACCGGCATTGGCATATGATATGGCAGGTGCAATACTTAGTACTATTTTAATAGAACTTAGTGAAGTTAGCGATTATGCACTACTTATTGAAACAGAGTTTATTGGAGATGGTGAAGCAATTGACGGGAATTTTTTCATGATTCCAGATTTGGATTCTTTGTATGTATTATTAAAAACGATAGGAGTTGTGGGGAATGAGTGAACCTATTAGAGTTGGAATGGCTGATTACAAGATAGCTTCCGGTTCTGATAGACTTATAACTTTAGGGCTTGGCTCTTGTGTGGGGATAGTACTTTATTCAAAAATAAAAAACATTGGTGGAATGGCACATATTATGTTGCCTAAAAGTACTGAACCAGACTCTGATTCTTTAAAATTTGCTGACGTTGCACTTAATTTAATGATAAAAGAGTTGGAAAGTAAAGGTGTAAAAAAATCAGAATTAGAAGCAAAAATTGCAGGTGGAGCAAAAATGTTTTCTTTCAATAATTCAGATGATAAAAAAAGTATTGGACATAGAAATACAGTAAGTGTGAAAAAAATATTAGAAGAAGAATTAAAAATAGAGATTGTAGCAGAAGATACAGGAGGAGCACACGGTAGAACAATTGAATTTGAAGTAGATACAAAAATACTAAATATAAAAACAATAGGACATGGAGTAAAAAAAATATAATAAAATATTTGCAGGGATATAGGTGGAGGGAAANATTATGATAGAAGATAAAGACTTNTGGCTTGAATATAAAAAAANTGGTAGCTTAGAAATCAGAGAAACTCTTGTANTAAAGTATATTCCGCTTGTAAAATATGTTGTCGGAAAAATAATAGTTAATCTTCCTAATAATGTTGAGTATGAAGATCTAGTAGAGTATGGAATTATTGGTCTATTAGATGCTATAAATAAATTTGATGTTACAAAAAATATAAATTTTAAAACTTATGCCGTCACTAGAGTAAGAGGTTCTATATATGATGAACTTAGGGTCCAAGACTGGGTTCCGAGATCAGTTAGAAAAACTGCAAAAGATATTGAAAGAGCATATATTGAAATAGAGAGAAAAACAGGGAGATCCGCAACAGAAGAAGAAGTTTGTGAATTGTTAAATATTACAATAAAAGAGTTAAACGACACTTTTTCAAAGGTAAGTATGGGAAATATATCTTCTTTAGATGATATTGTCTATGATGGTGGAGAATCTAAAACTGAATTGGTAGATACATTGGAAGATGTAAAAGCAGAAAATCCACAGGAAAATTTAGAAAAAGATGAACTAAAAAAAGCATTAGTTGAAAAATTAATGGAACTATCTGAAAAGGAAAGAATGGTAATAACTCTTTATTATCACGAAGACTTAACTTTAAGAGAAATTGGGACTATTTTAGATATTTCTGAATCTAGAGTTTCTCAAATTCACTCAAAAACAGTAATGAAATTGAGAGCAAAACTAGTAAATAAATTTAAAAATTATTAGTTATTAAATTAAAGAGGGGGCGATTCATTTGAAAAGATATAAAGTTACAGGAAAAGATAAAACTATACTAATAAAAAAAGTAGCAGAGAAGTTAAATACTGAAATATCTAGAATCGCTTATAAAACTATAGAAGAAAGTAGTGATAAGGTAGTTTTAGAAGTATGGATTAAAGAAGAATCTTCAGAAAATTTAAAAACAACATTAATTTCTAAAGAAAAAGTAATCGTAAATAATTCAGGAGATATAAAAAAAAGCAACAGTACAATTAAAGAAAAACAAGAATTAGAAAATAAAAACATAAAAGAAAAGAATGATGAAAATATTAAAGAGAATAAAATAAAACTTTCTATTACAAAAGAGGGTGTTTATTTAAAAATAAATTTTGGAGATGTACCTTTTAATGAAGTGATTAATTTAATCTCTGAAAGAAGTATTGAGGCGCCTGAAGTAAATAAGATTAATCAAGCATATGAAAATAGAGGCGAAAATATAAAAATTGCAGAATATTATGAAGGTTTATATGTATCGTCTATTATAGAAATTATAATTTCAGAAGATAAGATGGAAGCATATATGAATTTTACAGAACCAAAAGGGTTAGAACTTCCTAAATTAAAAGATGTATTAGAAAAAATAAGAGAATTTAAAATTACCTACGGTATTCAAGAAGAAAATATTATACAAGCAATAAAAGAAAAAAAATATAATCTAGATATTGTTGTAGCGAAAGGAACAAAACCTGTAAATGGGGAAAATGCAAGTGTAAAATATCATATAAATTCTGTAGCAAGAAAAAATAGTTTGAAACCAACACTATTAGATGATGGAAAAGTAGACTTTAAAAATCTTGATATTATTGAAAATGTAGAAGAGGGTGCAATTTTAGCTGAAAAAATTAATGCTACAAAAGGAAAAAATGGATTTAATGTCTTTGGCGAAGAAATTACAGCAAAAGATGGAAGAGATATAAATCTTTCAAAAGGTAAAAATACATATATATCAGATGATGGTAATAAAATAATTTCAGAAATTTCCGGAATGGTCTCTTGTAGAGATAAAAAAATCAGTGTTTTAGATACATTTGTAATTGATAGTGTAGGAATAAGTACAGGAAATATTGATTTTGTAGGAAATGTCATTGTAAAAGGTGATATTATGCCAGATTATTCTGTAAGAGCAACTGGAAATATAGAAGTTAAAGGAAATGTAGAAAAAGCAGCACTTTATGCCGAGGGAGATATTGTAATTAGAGGAAGTTTTTTTGGTAAAGGTAGTGGAAAAGTTGAGGCACAAGGAGATGTTATTCTTAACTTTGCAGAGTCATCTACAATACAAGCAGATGGAAATATAATTGCAAATGAGGCTTTAATGAATTGTAAAGTGTATAGTCAAAAAAAGATAACTGTAATAGATAAAAAAGGTGTGATTGTTGGCGGCGAGATAAAAGCTGCAGAGGGGATAGAGGCGATTAACTTAGGATCAAATAGGGGAATCAAAACAGATATTGAAGTTGGAAATAATCCTCAGATCGTGGAAGAACAAAGAAAAATTGAACTTGAAATAGAAGATATGATTAAAAAAATGCAACAAATTGAAAAAAATATAGCAGTTCTTAGTAAATTAAAAACAGCGGGACAGTTAGAACCCGAAAAAGAAGATTTTTTAAACCAACTTATAAGTGCAAAATTTATAACTACAAAAACAATATCTGATTTAAAAATTCAAATAGAAGATAACACAGAAAAAGGAAATGAAGTAAAAAATGCAACTGTTAATGTACATGCATATTGTTATCCTGGTATAAAAATCAAAATAAGGAAGGGAACATATTTTGTGAAGGAAGAACTACAAAATGTAAAATTTTACTATGAAAAAGCTGATGTAAAATTTACTTCTTTAGTTTAGACAGGAGAACAACCTGTCTATTTTTATAAATAAAGATATCTACTATTATTTAACTATGTAAGCGAGGTGATAAAAATGTTAAAACCTATTGATATGCAAGTAGTTGTAAAGAACGTAGATCAAGTAGCAAAAATAAAAAAAAATGAGGAGCAAAATTTAGTAGGACAGCAAGCAAATGCACAAAATATTGTGGGAAAAGAAACTGAAAGATTAAATACAACAATTGTTGAATTAACAGAAACAGAACAAAATAATATAGGAAAAGAGGAAAATAAAAAAAATAGAGAACATGAATCTAATGAAAAAAAAGAAAAAAATGAAGAAAAACATTCTCATAGAGCAAAAGAACCAGATAAAGGAAGAATGGTAGATTTCGAAGTTTAAAAAAGGGGGATAAAATGAAAAAAATAGCATATTTTAAAATTTATAATGAAAATGAGGAGTATGCCGGAGGTGTAATGATAGCTGACGAACGTGGAATCCCTATAGAATTTAAATATACTGAACCTGTAAAACCGACAAAAGTTCAGAAGGTATTGTATGGTGATGTTTTAGATAAATATTTAAGAGAAGAAGTTATAATGGCAAATTTATTATCAAAATTAGAAAATAGACCGGAAATTTATATTATAGATGATATTGAAAATATTTATTTAAAGAATATTGTTAAAGAGGAAGTTGTATTAGTAAAAAAAACTCAAATTAACCCATTTAAAGAAGTTGGTGCATATAAATTTGTAAAAGAAGATGAGGCTATTATTCAAATTAAAGAGGGACAAAAACCTATTAGAATTATGGTAGATGAACATAATAAAGAAGCAATTTTGGATAATTTTTTGCAAATCGCAGGGGATATAGATGATATTTTGGAACCTATTAAAAGAATAAAGGAGGCGTTAAAGTTGATATGCAAAGGAGAATTGTAAATGTCATAAAAGATGTATGGGATACGATGAAAAAAGAGATAAAAGGTCCTAAAATTGGTATAATAAATTTAGAAAAAAAAGCGATAAATATAAGTAAAACAGATTTAAAAAATTATGTTAATATTACTGGCAATAATTTTTTTAATAACTTATCTATAAAAGATTTAAGAGAAAATTCTAAAGTTAGTATTATAAATGGAATACCTAATTCTATTATAAAAAAAATATTATCGTTAGCTGAATTGGTAAAAATAGAAAATAATCAAATTTTATTAAAAGATATTTTTATAAATATAAAAAATAGAGAGATTTTAATTAAGAAAAGAGAGGTAAAAAACTACATATTCTATGAAGAAAACATTAATATAAAAAATCTTTACTTAGAAAATAGATTAATAAAATGTTATAGTTCTATAGGAAAAATAGAAAAAATACCTAAAAAAATATATGGTGAAAATGTTTTAAATATAGATAAAGATGAAGTAGACAACATATTAACAAAAATGAAGAAAAAATTTCCTAATAAAAACTTCTCAAACTATAGAATTTATTCAATATTTAAAAATATGCCGATTGACTCTATAAAAAATATAAAATATTATAAAGATATAAATATGTTAGAAATATATTTTAATAAAAAATTGGATACTAAAAGAAGTCATTTAATAATATTAGAAAATAGATATTCAAATCAAATAGATAAAATATTTTTATAAGAAAACTAGGAGGCATAATGTGTAGTGAAAATATGGAAATAAATCAAAAAAAAGATTTTAAATTTAATAAATTTATTTTATTTAGAAGATTAAAAAATGATAAGATAATAAAAAAAATTGAAAAAATTTTACAAAATTTTGAAAAAAAAACAAAAAATAAAATTGATCTAGAAAAAAATTACTCTAAGATTCTAAACTATATAATTGAGTTAGCGGAAAAAAAAGGATTTCAAGGGGAGTTAATAAAAAAATATATTTTTTATAAATTTATAACAGATGAAAATATATTTACAATAAAATGTGATAAATACTCTGGTGATATTGGTAGTAGTCTATATGATGCAGCAGTTTTGGATATAAAAAAGCTAAAAAAAATTATTAAACTGTTTTCATATAATTATTTTTTAGAAAATAAATATTCAAAGTACTCTTTTTTTTACAATTATCAACCTAAAAAAGTGGATAAATTTGATGAAGTTTTATCAAAATTTATAAATCAAATTGAACTAGATATAGATAATGAAAAAGAGATTGTTGATAATCTAATAAAATATTATATTGAAAATGGATATGGTGAATATAGTTTAGGAACAGCTTTTAGATGGTCACAAGGAAAAAAAAGATTTTATAAAATTGATAAATATGATAATATAAGATTTGAAAATATAATAGGATATGATTATCAAAAAAATATTATAATTGAAAATACTAGACAATTTATAAAAGGAAAGAGAGCAAGTAATATTTTATTAATGGGAGCAAGGGGAACAGGAAAATCATCATGTGTAAAAGCAAGCGTTAATATGTTTAAAGAAAATGGTTTAAAAATTATTGAAATTAATAAAAAACAGTTACTAGATTTACCGATTATAATGAAAAAAATTTCAAATAGTAGTAGAAGATTTATTGTATTTATAGATGACCTATCTTTTGAAGAAAATGATTATGAATATAAAGAGATAAAATCTGTAATTGAAGGTGGATTACAAACACTTATGGAAAATGTAGTTATATATGCAACTTCTAATCGTCGACATATTATGAAAGAGGTATGGAAAGATAGAGATGAATTAGATGAAGAGATACATTTAAATGACACAATTAATGAAAAACTATCTTTATCAGATAGATTTGGAATTAAAATAATTTTTTTATCTCCAACAGAAGAGGAATATTTAAATATAGTAGATGGACTAGCAAATATACATAATATTCAAATTAATGAAAAATTGCATAGAGAAGCTTTGCAGTGGGAATTATCACAAAATAAAAAATCAGGAAGAACAGCAAAGCAATTTATTGACTTTGTTTTAAGGGGGTAAATATATGTTGAAATTAAAAGGGGAAAATTATCTTTTAAAGTTAGAGGATACATTGGTAATATTATATTTCTATTTTATATTATCATTTTTTGTATTTGGAGAGTATTTCTTACAACCGTTTTTTAGTGTTTCAATAGTATTCTTAGTAGTAAAATATGGTTTTTTAATTTTTAAAAACAAAAACAATCATGTTATTTTAGATCGTGTAGATGGTGAAAATATACTAATTTATAAAAATGGAAAAAAAATCATCAATGATATGGGATTATTAATTAAATCACAAAAAGGTAGATTTAATTTAGCATATCATAATGGAAATTTTTTTGAAGATATTGTAATAGGTGTAAGTGGAAAAAATCATAGGAAAATATTGGAATATATAAAAAAAAATGATATAAAATATTTTGTAGAGAAAAAAATAAAAGAGAATAAAACTAAAAAAATTTATTTTATACTACTATCAATTATAATAATATTTATCTATATCTCTTACTCTAATCATTTACAAAAAAGATATGGTGAAGAGTTCATAAAACCTGAAAAATATGAATATAATTATAAAAAAAGTAATGATAGTTCAATATATAGAGCAAGAAATATCATTTTAAATTTACCAAGTAGTATAATAATGACAATTGATTCTTATGGAAATGAAGTTTTTCTAGATACAAATACAAGAGATAAAATAGCTGTTTATACTAAAAAAAGTATTTTTCAAGATAATAATATTGTTATTCAGTGGATTTTAGAAAATGCAATTGGATTAAAAGATAATTATTCTGTTGTCAAAAAATCTATAAATAGTAAATTTGGTCTATTTTATAAAACAGTTAAAATAAATTTGAATAAAGAAGTAAGAAAAATATATTGTATAGAAAAGGAAGAATGTGTTATCTATATTACACCTATTGAAATTCCAGAAAATAGTGTAACTATTATTAAAGTTTTTAATTTAAAAAAACATGAGGAGATAAATATATATGTAGAAACAGAAAGTGATAACTCGGAAGAGTATGCACTAAAAATTGCAGAGAGTATAACTGTATTTTAAAACCTGTAAAATAAATATTGTATACTAAATTAGGAGGAACAAAAATGAAAAAAATAGTTATAGCTTTATTAACACTATTTTTGATTTCGTGTCATGGTGGCTATAAAGATAATGAAAAAATTGGAACAATAGAAGGATATATAAAAGATATTCTAACTGAAAATACAGTTTCAAATACAACTGTTAAAGTTCAAGACGTGGAATTTATAACTGGAAATGATGGGTATTTTCCACTTGTAAGAGATGGAGGTGACCCTTATATTATTCCTAAAGAATCAGGGGATAGTTATAGAATAGATAATTCAAATTATTATTTAAAAACTGGAATAAGTATATTTTCTTATGGTCAAAAAAATCTTATTGGGTATATAACTCCAAAACCTATTACAAGAGCAGGAGAGG
>JGI24712J26585_10000604_pt1 | contig 30796 bp, 24 predicted proteins | sample BioPla3DNA2_FD_26585 | JGI IMG/M metagenome (IMG submission 26585)
CCTCCTGTAAGGAGGCTATTGCAATTTATTAATAAAGACGGGGCTGTCTCCCCTGAGGTAACTAGAATACCGGAACCCTTTCGAAATCTCTGATTTTTGTAACGGGTAACTGCTTGCAATTTCAATACTATTGTCCCCCTCGTCAGCTATTTATGCAGTGTTATATAAGTATTATTAATAATATAACACAATCTGAGGAATTACAAAATATCAAAAACGCAAAAAGGGACTGTCGGCCTATATTTTGACAGTCCCAGTTAAAGGATTTTTTCACAATATATTATTCGATTAAATAATCTGAGAAAAGCTGATTAAAAATTCAGTTTGGAAACCTTTATTATTCCTTCAGTATTGCGGAGCTTTTCCAGAATCTCTTCAGAAACATCACTATCAACACTTACAAAGGATACAGCCTTGTTTGATTTAGCGTCACGGCGGCTCCATTGCATAGCTCCGATATTAACATTTTTCTCCCCTAACAGAGTTCCAACCTTTCCGATAATACCAGGAACATCAATGTTTTGTAATGCCAAAACATGCTTGGTAGGCTCAAAATCCAGAGGATAGCCGAAGAAATCAACTATACGGATGGAATCCTTAGCAAACACTGTTCCTGATAGTGAAATGGTATTGCTCTTTCTGTGGAAGTTTACAGTAATGAGGTTAGTATATTTTTCAAGATTACTGGTCTTGCTTTCAATCAATTCAACACCCATTTCATTGAGTTTTAGCTGAGCGTTGACATAATTAACCTCAGACTCGCTTACAACAGATAAGAAGCCCTTAATTATAGCAAGAGTAATTGGCTTTGTAGGCTTATCAACCAAATCACCGCTATAAATTATCTCTATCTTCTTAACTCTTTCTTGCTCTGCCTGGTAGTATATTGCACCAAGCTTTTCTCCTAGAGTAGTATAAGGTCTTAGTTTCTCCAAATCCCCTGCAATAGGAGGCATGTTAACTGCAGATACGAGTTCGCCATTTAATACTGCTTCAACGTTCTGAGCCACACCAAGTGAACAGTTGACATTAGCTTCCTTAGTCGATGCTCCTAAGTGAGGTGTCATTATAACCTGATCTAAGTCCAAAAGCGGATTCCAATAATCCTGTTCTTCCGGAGTCTTATTGAAATTAGGCTCTACCTCCTGAACGTCAAGAGCAGCACCGGCCACATGACCTGAAGATATAGCCTGGTAAAGTGCTTTTTCATCAATCATTCCACCGCGAGCAACATTTACAATGCGAACGCCTTTTTTACATAAGGCAAGCTCTCTTTCCCCGATAAGGTTTTTGCTCTCAGGTGTCTTAGGTATATGTATGGTAATCAGATCTGCCATCTTTATAAGATCGTCCAGATTCTCAATTCGCGTAATTCCGAGGGAAGCAACTCTTTCGTCGGATATATATGGATCATAGGCAACAACCTTCATCCCGGCACCTATTAGCTTCTTTGCAACAATTGAGCCAATTTTGCCAAGGCCAATTACGGCGGCTATTTTCCCATCTAATTCTTCGCCAACAAATTTATTTCTTCTAAAGTCCTTGTTCTTTGCTGCGTGATAAGCCTGGGGAATATTCCTGAAAACTGAATAAACAAGTGCTACACTCATCTCAGCTGCAGCCATGGTATTTCCTTCAGGAGTATTAACTACAGTAATACCTCTTCTGGTACACTCCTGAACATCAATATTGTCAACACCATTTCCGGCGCGGCCAACCACCTTTAGATTTGTACCTCTGTCAAGTACTTCGTCTCTTACCTTCGTAGCACTTCTTACAATTATAGCATCATATTGATCAATAACTTCAATGAGCTCTTCGCGGGAAATGCCAAAGGGAGTATCAACTTCAAACCCCTTACTCTTGAGGTAGTCAATTCCGTTTGACGCCATCTTGTCTGTTACTATAATTTTTGCCATAATTAATCCTCCTCTAAATTTTGGAACTACTCTCCCTAAGCGTGCATCCGACTAAAACTGTTAGAATTATGATACTCTTAGGTATATTAAAAGTCAAGGCAATAACATAAATTTTTGATATTTATTTAACAAAGATTTTTATTTGCGACCCTGCCATGTAATAAGCATTTTACAGAGTGCCTTATTAGTTTCAGCCCGATCCTATTCCTCACTGAAAAGTGCATTGGCAAAATCCAGTGGATTAAAGGGCTGAAGATCGTCCATTTGTTCACCCACACCTATAAATTTAACCGGAATATCAAGCTCAGATTTGATAGAGACTATAATTCCGCCCTTTGCTGTTCCGTCTAGTTTTGTAAGTACGAGACCCGACAATTCAGAAACCTCGGAAAAGGTTTTGGCTTGGGAAACGGCATTTTGTCCCGTTGTGGCGTCTAGCACCAGCAGAGTTTCAATATCTGCATCCGGAAGCTCTCTTTTTATAATCCTAAAGATTTTCTTAAGCTCTTCCATAAGATTCTTTTTAGTATGAAGTCTTCCGGCTGTATCACATATTAATACATCGCTGCCTTTGGATTTACAGTGCTGGATAGCATCGTAAATTACTGCCGAAGGGTCTGATCCCTCTGAGTGCTTAACTATACTAGCATTGGCTCTGTCAGCCCATATTTCCAGTTGATCTATAGCTGCAGCACGGAAGGTATCCGCAGCAGCGAGGGTGACCTTCTTGCCCTGGTTTTTAAGATAATTGGCTATCTTCCCGATTGAAGTTGTTTTACCTACTCCGTTTACACCAATTACCACTATAACCGATGGCTTTGTGTTGAGGTTTAATCCGGTCTTTTGATCGGTGATCTTTTCTGTTATTATCTCCTTAATAGCCTTACGGACTTCGGATATGTCGGTGATTTTTTCTTCTTTTACCTTTGTCCTGAGCTCCTCAATAATCTGTAGAGATGTATTAACCCCCATGTCGGAGGTAATGAGTGTCTCCTCCAATTCTTCAAAAAGCTCCTCATCCACCTTGCCGAAGGAAACAAGAACCTGGTCAATACTACGGGTTATTGAGTCCCTTGTCTTTTTAAGTCCACTCTTTAATCTGGCAAAGAAGCCTGTAGGAGTTTTTTCTTCAGTTGCCTGTTCTTCTTCAATTGCTTCAATTACTTCTGAATCCTCTGTCCCGACTTCTGTCTGGTCTTTTTGTTCCAGGGTGTCGATATCCTTGTATTCATCACTGAAATCCTTATCCAGTGTTAATTCTGCATCAGTTTTATTATCCTTCTTCTTTTTTCCCCAACTAAACCATTTATTCTTCGCCATAATTATTTCCTTTCTTATATAACCATCACTTCTATCGATTCTATGCCCGGCTGCAGGCACCGTTCGTATCATCTTTTATGCATCAACTGACATATTTATTTATACCTTCATCCATTTTTAATGACACAACCTTGGAAACTCCATATTCCTCCATGGTTACACCATAAAGGGTATCTGCTGCCTCCATAGTGCCTTTACGGTGAGTAATTATTATAAACTGAAGATCCTTTGTATACTGCTTTAAATACTCTGCAAACTTGAATACATTAGCATCATCAAGGGAAGCCTCGATTTCATCAAGTATATAAAAGGGCGCCGGTCTCATCCTCAATATAGCAAAAATTATAGCTATGGCTACCATTGCTCTCTCTCCGCCTGATAGGAGCATCATGTTTTGGAGTTTTTTACCCGGAGGCTGGACAATAATATCAATATTGCTCTCCAAAACATTTTCCTCGTCAGCCAGCTTGATCTCGGCATAACCACCTTCAAACAGTTCCTTGAACACAGTGCTGAAGTTTTTATTTATAATTGCAAACTGCTCGATGAACTGTTTTCTCATTACCGATGTTATTTCCTGAATTACCCTGCGAAGCTTCTCCTCGGATTTTGTAAGATCATCATGCTGCAATTTCATAAACTCATAGCGTTCCTTAGTTTTCGAATAATCCTCGATAGCTGTTACATTCACAGGTCCAAGCTCCCGGATTTCAGCCTTTATCTCATTTATTCTATTCTGTGTAGCCCTAATATTGGTTATTTCTTTCTTAATTTCGAGAGCATTTCCATAAGTAAGCTCATAATCATCCCAAAGCCTGTTCTGGTATGTCTCCATCTCGCTTTCCATCTTGGCCTTCCTTGCATCAAGGCGTCCTAAATTCTCTTGAAGAGTAACAATGGCACTATTATGCTCAGTAACCTTATCAAGCATTCCCGAAAGTTCTTCTTCCAACACTCTTCTTTCTTCAGCCACACCCTCAAGCTTCATATGGCGGCCGGTCTTTTCCTCGGCAAGATTAGTATTAGTCTTAATAATAGACTGAATCTCAGCCTTTAGCTCTTCTATCTTTTCTTTATTGCGCTTTTGATCTTCTTCCCTTTTGGTAAGCTTTAAAGCATTGCTGTTCTTTTCCTGAAGAAGCATCTCAATTTGCTCTTTAATACTCTGCTTGCTTTCAACAATTGAGTTTACCGATACCCTGTAATCATTAATATCAGTTAAAAGTTCGTCTCTCTTTATTTGCTCGCTTTTGTTTTTGGTCTGATGTGATAAAACTATTTCTTTTAACTTTTCTATTTCTTCTTCAATAGCCCTGGTTATCAAGGCCTCCTTTTCGCTCTCCCTCTTAACCTCTTCTATCTGCTGTTCGATCTCTGAAACCTGTTGCTTCATAAGATCAACCTTTGCATCAATTCTTTCAATATTGTCATTTATTGATGTGATATGACTTTCATCCCTTAATCTGATAAGCTCAAGATCTGAAAGCGCCTTCTGCTCTTTAGTGTAATCAGTGCTTATATTATTAAATTCAAGCTCCTTTTCCTTTATCAATGAGCAAATGCTGTTAAGCTGAGCTTTTTTCGCGTTCAGTTCTTTTTCTATTTCAGTTATTACGCGGTTTCGCCCTATAATGCTCGTAGTTTTATTACCAATGCTGCCACCGGTCATAGAACCACCGGCATTAATAAGTTCACCCTCTAGCGTAACAATGCGGAAACTATAATTGAATCTTCTTGCCATTTGTATTCCGCTGTCCATGTCTTTTACCACTACAGTTCTCGCCAGCAGGTTCAGAATAATACCTGAAAATTCTTTATCACAGGTCACCTTGTCTGAAGCAATGCCTTCAAAGCCTTCCATTTTCCTGATATTTTCAATCGTATTTTGCTCTAAACTGCGGGGCTTTACTGATGTTTTAGGCAGAAATGTCGCCCTTCCTATACGATTTGTTTTGAGGTATTCAATTGCCCGTTTCGCGGCATACTCATCCTCTGTGATGATATTCTGCAATGCACCGCCTAAGGATATTTCTATAGCCGTTTCATATCTTTTCTCAACATGAATAAGCTGTGCAACAGGGCCGTAGATTCCTTTCGCAAAGGACTTATCCTCTTTGCATATTCTATTAAGGGCCTTGACGCTATGGCTATAGCCCTCCATATTCTCTTCCATATCCAGAAGAACCCTGTGCCTAGATTCTAATGTGCCTGCCTCTCTACGAATGCTTTCCTCCCTGGCCTTAGTATCCTGAAGGGCCCTTTGGGCTTCGGCCATCTTCTGTTCAAGCATATTAATGCGGGCCTTCGATTTATCAATCCCTTCTCTGGTCTTTCTTAAGGATGCATTTAAATCCTCTTTCTTCATGTTTTCCTTATCTTTTTCAACAACAGATTGTCTGATGTCATCAGTAAGTCTATCCTTTAACTGAACATAATTGCTCATGTCATTCTTAAAATTGTTAAACCTTATTTTTGACTCGGAAAGGTTATCCTGTTTATCCATGATGGCCTGCTTAGCTTCCTCAACTTGCCTTTCGCCCTCGTCAAGCTTTTGAAGGATTGCAGCCATAGTTTCCTCAGCTTCAGCCAACAGGTGTCCAAAATTCTCCTCATCTCTTTCCATCATGCTTAAACGCTTCTTCTTCTTTTCTACTTCTATTTCAAGCTCTGTGGTCCGGTCCTTTATAGAAGAAATGTCACTATTGAAGCTCTCGTTATTGGAGGTAAGATGGTTAATCCTCTCCTGACAAAGATTAATCTGGCTTTCATTCTTTTCGATCCGGGAATCAAGATTATGTATCTGATTATTCAGCTCGTCAATTTCCTTCTTTATTTCCTCGAGCTTCTCGTTTTTGCTGCGATTCTTATTCTTAATATTTTCAATTCGTCTGTTTTCTTCGTCGATCTGGTCCCGTATTATTTTAGTTTGACTATCAACATCCTCAAGCTTGATTCTCAGCTTGTCTATTGTCTCAAGAAACAAGCTCACCTCTATACCCTTGAGCTCATTACTCAGTTCTATGTATCGCCGGGCAGTTTGGGCCTGCTTTTCTAATGGCCCTAGTTGGGTTTCTAATTCTATCAGGATGTCATTTATACGCAATAAATTTTGCTTAGTCGATTCCAGCTTGCGCTCTGCTTCTCTCTTCCTGGCCTTATATTTCGTAATTCCCGCAGCCTCTTCAAAAACCAATCTCCGTTCATCGGAGCGATTGCTCAGGATTTCGTCGATACGCCCCTGACCAATAATAGAATATCCTTCACGACCGACACCCGTGTTCATAAACAGTTCCTGGATATCCTTCAGACGACATTGGGTTTTGTTAAGATAGTATTCACTTTCACCTGAACGGTATATGCGCCTGGATACGGAGACTTCAGAAAAATCAACCGGAAGCTCTTTATCAGAATTGTCAATGGTTATTGTTACGGCAGCAAAACCAACAGGTTTACGATGTTGTGTTCCCGCAAAAATAACATCCTCCATTTTGCTGCCCCGCAAGGTTTTGGCACTTTGCTCACCTAAAACCCATCTAACTGCGTCAGCAATATTGCTTTTACCACTTCCGTTAGGACCAACCACTGCTGTTTGCCCTTTATTGAAATTTAAAACTATTTTATCGGCAAAGGATTTAAAACCTTGAATTTCCAAAGATTTTAAATGCAAATCAGAACACCTCATGTCAAATCATAGGATAAATATCAATACACATTGTACCATAGCTAAAAAAAATAAGACAGAGATTAATGGAAAGATAGGGAAACCAATTTCAAATTCCCATTGTATCTATATTGGCAGCGAAGATATAGACGATTGACAATATCATTAATGGCATTATCAAGTTTAAAGGATTCTCCTGTGCCCAGCTTAAACTTTAATACTATGTTCTTATTACCTTTTTGAACTTCTTCCACCACCCTGCTGATAAATTCATCCCTACTTTTTACTATCAGGTTATTATAAATATAATAATTGTATTTCTCCGCAGTGCAGGATACATACTTTTCTTTATCCCATGAATGATCCTTGCCTATTTCCTTGTCAGTAAGATTAAAATAATCGTAGTACTTTATTGTACTTATGCTATTTTGCTGTACAGGATCATTCCAGGTTACATCCAGATGATAATAATCCCCGTCTATTTTTACTATATTCCAGGCATGTTTTTCTCCTCTGGAATCTCCTGTGATGACTAAAGTTTCAACCCCTGCCCGGTTAAGAAGTAGTGCCGCTGCCTCGGCGTAACCTTCGCACACAGCAACTCCCAGGCATAGAGCCCCATAGGCATTAAAAGAATCAGCCTCTATCTTGCCACTTTCATAGCCCTCAACATCATACTCACAGTTCTCAATCAGATAATCATGAATAGCCAGCTCCTTCTGATAATCAGTCATGGAGGGAGTAATAAGTTCTTTAACAACAGATTCAATCTTTTGTTCCAACAAAAGGCTGTGTCGTCTGTTGGTTTCAGCATCTTTTCGGTATTTGAAGGCTACCTCTCCTTNGGTAGAATATGAAAACCCATTGTAATAAAGAATCTCAGGGTTTTCTTTTACGCATCTGTCTACAATTTCTACTACTTCTTCAAAAGTATCGGTGTATTCATTCTGAACAATTTTTATACTCTCTTTCTGGTTCTTAAGTGCATCAAGCANCTGAAAATATGCCTCATTATAGCCTGAGGGCCTTGAATTTGTGCGATGACTAAANTCAACGGGAATAATATCATTGGCCTCATCTTTAATAACTCCCATAAGAACTGCCACATCCCTTGAAACCGCTTTGGATTCAATGAGTTTATCTATTAAGGCTGAGCCATCGCTGCCTGTAGCAAAAAGAGAACCATATACCATTCCAATGGCATCATCCTTAATCAATTGCGGCTTTTCGAAATAATTGACATCCCATGAGTTTATTGCTCCCTTTTCATATAGCCTGATAATAGATTTAGTAAAATCCTGCCGGTTAACAGTGTATCCGAGTTGCCTCAGTATCATGGCGGCATAGGATACCCCATCCAATGGATCAGAATATCCGAGAGTAGGAGTTGCTGATGATGTTCCTACCACCATACCTGTTTTTACAGCGTATGCCATATAGGGTCTTGCCCAGTCGGCAACCCCTGCCTGATCCTGAAAGGGTGACAATATCCGATTGGTTTCGTTGGCAGAAAGAGCTGCAACCTCAGCTCTTTTCCCGAAAAAGTTTAGAAGAAGGGTAATCCCGACCTGTCTGTTTAAATCGGCCCCAAGATCGGGATTAAATCTATCTAAGTAAGCTCCTGCAAACAGCCCCAGCTTGTGAAGCTTAAGTGCTTCATCTTCAAAACGGTATGCCGATTCTGCACTGGCGGTTTGAGGAACCGAGAATATGTAGCATATTGCTAATAGAACAGATAATACTTTCGTTAATTTTTTCATAATACAACCCTCTGGTGTTAATAGATATTATTTGGACAGATTCCATTATAACTATAGAGAGATACTTCTCACAAGCCATTGGGGAAATATGAATTCAATTTGAAAGCAAACTGTAACAATCAGCCTCTATCTGAAAGTCTGGAATACGGGATGCGATTTTTTATGCACTTATAAGCAGGACGGATAATCTTGCCTCCGTTAATCTGCTCTTCTATAATATGTGCGCACCATCCCACAATCCTTGAAACAGCAAAAATAGGTGTGTTTAGCTCAATAGGAATGCTGAGCATGTCATATACAAAGCCCGAATAGAAATCAACATTGGCACACATAGCCTTATCAATATTGCGTATCTCTCTAAAAACCTCCGGAGCAAGTTTCTCCACTCTCTCCATCAGTTCAAACTCATCTGTTCTGTTTACCTGGGCTGCAAGCTTTTTAGCCTGACCTTTCAAGAGAACACATCTTGGGTCGGAAAGGGTATAAACAGCATGTCCAATACCATAAATAAGTCCAGATCTGTCGAAGGCCTGCTTTCTAAGTAGGCGCACAAGATAATCTCTTATCTGTGTGTCACTTCCCCAGTCATTTACCTCTCGCTTGAGCTCTTCCATCATGCCAATTACTTTATTATTTGCACCACCGTGTTTCGGGCCCTTCAAGCTTCCAACTGCTGCTGCAATTGATGAATAGATATCAGTTCCAGTGGAGGATATTACATGAGTTGCAAAGGTGGAGTTGTTACCACCACCATGCTCTGCATGCAGAACCAAAGCTAAATCCAAAACTCTTGCCTCTAAATCTGTGTACTCCTTAGAGGAGCGTAACAGCATCAGAAGATTCTCAGCCGTACTGAGCTCCGGGTCCGGGTTATGAATATAAAGGCTCTTCCCATCTAGATAATGTGCCTTGGCCTGATACCCATAGGCAACCATTTCAGGAAACTTTGCTATTAAATCCATGCTCTGTCTAAGCAGGTTTGGGGCACTTGTATCATCTGCTTTAGAGTCAAATGCGTACATGGTAAGAACTAAGCGCGCAAGCTTGTTCATTACATCTGGACTTGGTGCATTTAATATGTTAGCTCGCACAAAATCCTCAGGTATTTTTCTCATGGTACCAAGAACTCTTTTAAAGTTCTCTAATTGACTTCTTTTTGGCAATTCTCCAAAAAGCAGAAGACATGCACATTCTTCGAAACCAAAACGATTGTCAGCAATAAAGCCATTGACCAGATCGTAAACATCTATGCCCCTGTAGAATAGTTTACCTTCTATTGGTATCTTTTCACTTTCATCAATAATATAACCATGGACATCTCCGATTTCAGTAAGCCCGACAAGTACGCCGGTGCCATCATCGTTTCTCAGCCCACGCTTTACATTATATTTATCATATATTTCCGGGACAAAACTATTTTTTCTCTCAGCGGCGTCACCTGCAGAGTGAAAATATTGATCCATCTCCCTTTGAGTCATCGGTTTGTACAACAGAATAACCCCCTTTAGTTCTTTTCTAGTAATCAGGATATATATTTTAACCTCATCTAATAAACTGTGTGTGCTATGCCCAAGGCGGAATAATAAACTGATTTAAATCATTGTATACAACCGACTGTTTNTAGTCAAGAAGTTTTTGCAATTTTGTCTATTAAATATTTCATTTTGTTGTTTCTCCACCCAGGGAGTAAAACGGGATAGACTGTGCAGTTTTTGTGTATTTTGGCAATACTTTATTTTGCACTAAATTTGATGATACAGGGNAATAATGACGAAAAAAGTAGTATAACTTGCACAGCCGGACTGTGAGACAGGAGACGGCACCCTGTCTTGCCCCTGTCTCAGCTTTGGTGAGGCGCGAAACTGTCCCCTGTCTTATCTGTCTACTCTAAGTAATCTTCAAGTAGTTCTAACACCTGTGGGATACAGGGATATTCATTACTCTTTATAATATGTCTGGCAGCTTTTTTTACACTTGGTCTGGCATTTTCAACAGCGATTCCTAAATCAGCTTCTTTGACAAGATCCGCATCATTGTCATTGTCGCCTATTGCCACTACAAAGCGCCATTCTTCCTTATACCGCTGCCTTAAATTTCTTAGAGCAACGCCCTTTGATACGCCCCTGGCCATTAAATCCAAAAGCTCCAACTCAGAGAATGTAATATATAAGTCATCCCTGCCGACGGCCTCTAAGTCAGCCCTGATTTTTTCGAGTGTAGGGCGGGAGGCCAGAAAAATTATCTTAATCCAGTCTTCTGGAATATCCTCCCAGGGGGCTTCTGTTCCTTCAAGCCCTTCCCGCTCCAATTGCAGTCTGGCTATATCATTAGGATTAAACAAATACGCCCTTCCTCTTACATTTATCTCACAACACGCCTCAGGATACCGACTAACAATATCGGCCATCAAAGGCTTAAGATCTTTAGGTAGATAAACGCTCGAATACTCCTCATGGGTATTAATATCGTATGTTAATGCCCCGTTAAAAAAGATCGAGGGTATATTAATGGCTAACCCCGGGAAATTATGTAAAGTCGTTCGCTCCATTCGCCCGGTTGCAACACCAAATCTGCCACCTTGAGAGACAAACCTGGCTACAGCATCATAGTTTTCCTGTGAAAGCCTTCGGTCATCATCCAGNAATGTCCCGTCAAGGTCGCTAAAAATAACTATTCCATCGTATTTCATATATGTCTTTCCTTTAAATCATCTGATCTAGGCGTTTTTGAATCTCTAGCAAGAATTCCTTTGCATTGACTATTTTCTTATTCTCCAGTTCTGACAATGCCGCTAAATCCTTGGTCATAACTCCCTCTTCGATAGTATCGCAGCAAGCTTTTTCAAGTTTATCTGCAAAAGTACACAACTCAGGAATCTCGTCAAGTTCTCCTCTTTTTCTTAAAGCCCCTGTCCACGCAAAGATGGTGGCTACAGAATTGGTAGATGTCTCCTGACCTTTAAGATGGTTATAATAGTGGCGCTGCACAGTTCCATGAGCCGCCTCGTATTCATAGTATCCTTCAGGTGAAACCAGAACCGAGGTCATCATTGCAAGGCTTCCAAAGGCTGAAGCTATCATATCGGACATAACGTCTCCATCGTAGTTCTTGCAGGCCCAGATAAATCCACCTTCAGAGCGGACTACTCTTGCAACAGCATCATCTATTAGTGTATAGAAATATTCGATGTTTGCCTCTTTAAATTTATCATCATATTCAGCATCATAAATTTCCTGGAAGATGTCCTTAAAGCTGTGGTCGTATATTTTAGATATTGTATCCTTGGTAGCAAACCAGAGATCCTGCTTTTTATCCAGTGCATAGTTAAAGCAGGCACGGGCAAAGCTCTCAATGGATTTTTTAGTATTGTGCATGCCCATGATAATTCCGTCATCCGTAAAATCATGTATGGTCTGCCTTGTCTCATTGCCATCCTTATCGGTAAAGACAATCTCTGCTTTGCCGGCACCCTTGGTTTTCATCTCGGTATTCTTGTAAACATCTCCATAGGCATGACGGGCTATGGAAATAGGTTTCTTCCACGATCTTACGAAGGGGTTAATTCCTTTGACCACAATAGGTTCTCTGAATACTGTGCCATCTAAAATAGCACGAATGGTACCGTTTGGGCTTTTCCACATCTCGGATAAATCATACTCTTCTACCCGAGCGGCATTAGGAGTAATTGTAGCACATTTTACGGCTACTCCATACTTCTTCGTAGCTTCAGCAGAATCAATGGTAACCTGATCCTTGGTCTTCTCTCTGTACTCCAATCCCAAATCATAGTACTCCGTTTTTAAATCTACATAAGGTTCAATAAGAATGTCCTTAATCCAACGCCAGAGTATTCTGGTCATTTCGTCTCCGTCCATTTCTACGAGGGGGGTTTTCATAATTATTTTCGCCATACTTTTCTCCATCCTTATTTTATTTAAACTTATTAATGTTCATTATCGTCTTGTGTAAGAATACATATTAGAACTGTTTCTTAATCCAGGGTAGCTTGCCACCGGCTTTTAGTATTTGAGCGTCCATTTCGGACAATGTATGCTCAAGCTCTATTTTGGTACCCTTAGTAAGGTTCTTTAATACACAGTCCTCTGATAAATCACCTATTTCAACCACGAGTTTGTCGCCCTCATCTAGCTTGTCATAATCCTCAGGGTTCTTAAAAGTTAGAGGCACTATGCCAAAATTGATAAGGTTAGCCAGGTGTATTCTGGCAAAGCTCTTCACAATAACAGCCTTAACACCAAGATACTTTGGTGCAAGAGCTGCATGCTCACGGCTCGAACCCTGACCGTAGTTTTCACCTCCTATGATAAATCCGCCATTATTCTCCCTTGCCTTTTTGTAAAAGTCGGGGTCAACAGCCTCAAACACGAATTTTGATATCTCAGGAATATTACTTCTGAATGGTAAGATACGTGCACCGGCAGGCATAATATGGTCAGTTGTAATATTATCCTCCACCTTAATAAGCACATTCCCTTCCAATGCATCGGGCAGCGGCTCAAATGAAGGAAGCGGTTTGATGTTTGGACCTCTGATTACTTCAACTTGTTGAGCCTCTTCTTCGCTTAGGGGTTTGATAATCATATTATCATTAATGATAAAGCTGTCTGGTAGCTTGATATCCTCATACTCGCCAATGTCTCTCGGGTCGGTCAACACTCCCTTAAGAGCCGTAGCTGCAGCAGTTTCAGGGCTTACTAGATATACCTTTGCATCCCTGGTTCCACTTCTGCCTTCAAAATTACGGTTAAATGTCCTGACCGAAACGCTATTTGAAGCCGGTGCACAGCCCATGCCTATGCACGCTCCGCAAGCGTTCTCCATAATTCTGACCCCCGAGCGAACCAAATCTACATAATCTCCCTCTTCAACCAGGTGCTCAACAACCTGCCTTGAACCTGGGCTGATAAATGTATGAAGCTTTTCCGAAATTGTTTTACCCTTAAGAATCTTTGACACTACTTTTAAATCTCTCAGTGACGAATTTGTACAAGAGCCGATAGCAACCTGTTCAACCTTAATGGGGCCTACCTCTCTCACTCTTTTCACTGATCCGGGGCTATGGGGAAGGGCTACCATTGGCTCAATCTCGGAAAGATTGATTTTAATAACCTCGTCATAGACAGCATCACTTTCAGGCTCAATTCGCTTAAAGTCTTCTCCCCTGTCCTGAGCCTGTAAAAAGGCAAGGGTCACATCATCACTCGGGAAAATACTAGTGGTACAGCCTGTCTCTGTTCCCATATTTGTTATAGTTGCTCTGTCGGGAACGCTTAAGGTTTTTACCCCTGGACCAAAGTACTCAAATACCTTGCCTACGTTTCCCTTAACATCAACTCTGCGAAGAACCTCCAATATAACGTCCTTAGCTGATACCCAGGGATTTAGTTTTCCTGTCAGCTCTATCCCTACTATTTTTGGATATTTAATACGAAAAGGAGCTCCTGCCATTGCGCAAGCTACGTCAAGGCCTCCGGCACCCATAGCAAATGAGCCCATGCCACCTGCTGTTGGGGTATGGCTGTCTGAGCCAATAAGAGTATTGCCGGGTTTTGCAAATCTTTCTAAAAATAACTGGTGGCATATGCCATTTCCTGGCTTTGAAAAATATAAACCATATCTTTTTGCAATAGATTCTAAGAATATATGATCATCTGCATTTTTAAAATCAGTCTGTAGAGTGTTATGGTCAACGAAGCTGACACTGAACTCAGTCTTAACCCTGTCTATCCCAATTGCTTCAAATTGAAGATAGGCCATAGTACCTGTTGCGTCCTGAGTAAGTGTGTTATCTATTCTAAGGGCTACCTCACTGCCAGCCTTAGCTTCACCTTCAATAATATGATCCTTCAATATCTTTTCTGTTATGGTTCCTGCCATTTTATCACTCCTAGTCTGTTTTTCACGATTATACCCTATTATCCTTCTGATTAGCAATATGCATAACTACCAAAGGTATAAACATAGGTATTCATATCCTTTAATAATTATAGTATACTTTAAAATACAATTATAATAAGGAGTCTTACTTTTTATGGATTTCGAGAATCGTGAAAGAGCCGAAAATAAGGTCTTAATTCTATATTTTATGAATAAAGTCAGAATGCCTGTCAGTAATATGCAGCTTACAAGGATTATGTTGGAAAACCGCTTCTTAAACTATTTTCTGCTCCAGCAATGCATCCATGAGTTGCTTAGAGACAAGCTTATAATTTCAGAGACTAAGGATGATCTGGATTTTTATACCCCTTCTGATGAGGGCCTGAAGATGCTTGAAATGTTCGTGGATCTCCTTCCGGCAGGAATTCGTGCCCGGTTAGATGAGAACATAGATGCTATCCGCTCTGTTATGCGCCTTGAAACATCAGTCGTTGCTGAGTATACCCTTGAGAATGAATATGAGTACGAGGTTAAGTGCCGTATTTTAGAGGACTTCAAACCTCTGATAGATATACGTCTCTCGGTTGGCTCAAGGGATGATGCCCGCTCCATCTGCAAGAACTGGAAGGAGCATGCCAAAGAAATATATCCTGAGGTTATAGGTGTTCTGCTTAAAGAGAAATAGGTTTTCTGGCATTTAATAATCCACAACCATGGATTTTACGAAGGCAAAAAACTCCCGTAAATAACTGTTTACAAGTATCACCCTTGGTGTCGGTGCAGATATAGCATATCCTTCAAAGCCGAAACGCTTTGCAAGAATCCTTGAACGAAAGACATGAAAGTCATTTGTGATAAACACTATTTTCATTGTTTCATCATCGGGCACATTCATCAATCTTCTGGAAAACTCAAAGTTTTCACGGGTACTGGTGGATTTATCCTCTTGTATGATCTGCTCTTTTGGAACGCCATGTTTAATCAAATACTCTTCCATGGCTACAGACTCAGGAAAAGGCTCATTTNNTCCCTGCCCACCGGTCACTATAATATCAACATCCGNGTGCCTGTTATAATAGTCCAAAGCCTTATCCAAACGCCATTGAAGTGCCAAGGTAGGTCTTCCGTCAGGCCAGATTCCGCATCCTAAGACAATTACTGTATCAACATGGCCAGCCTGAACCTCTCCATGAATATAGGGGTCTATTATAATCATTATCTCTACAGTAACGAAAACCAGTAAGCAGATAATAATTGCAGCAATAAAAAAGCTTTTTAGTTTTTTGCTTTTAAAGAGTGGCTCTTTCTTTAATAAAATACCGGCTGAAGCAAAGCAGCAGATTCCAAAGACCGAAGGGATTACAACTCCAAAATTCAAGTCATTTGAATAGTTATACGCCAAAATGGTAGTAAAGCACAATGCTATACCAATAAAGATTAATACTATTGCAAAAACCTGCTTAGCTCCTTGCTTAGATCTCATAATAATATCTTAATTCCCTTCCTGTACTTCAATAGATAAAATTACAACATCCTCTAAAGGTTTAGCTTTATCGTCAACCTCTACCTCAGCAATTTTATCCACTATATCCATTCCCTCAAATACCTGTCCAAACACCGTGTGTTGACCATCTAATTCAGGTACTCCTCCCTGTTTATAGTTCTCTATGATATCCTCGGGAAAATCATACTGTTCCATAATCTGAATATAAGGCTCATAAATATTTTTGTTTTGCACAATGAAGAACTGGCTGCCATTTGTATTTGGCCCCGCATTAGCCATGCTCAATGCCCCTCTGAAATGTCTGAGCTCGTTTGAAAATTCATCCTCGAAAGGCTTTCCCCAGATGCTCTCTCCACCATATCCCGTTCCTTCCGGGTCGCCTCCCTGTATCATGAAATCATTTATTACCCTATGAAAAATTACATTATTGTAATATCCGTTTTTAGCGTGCGTAACAAAGTTTTCAACGGCCTTAGGCGCCTTTTCGGGGAATAATTTAATCTTGATATCCCCCATACTCGTCTTAATGGTAACCACAGTATCTCCTTCCGTAATCTCACTCATTTGATAACCTGACTGGTAAGAGCCATCAAAGGAGGAATTGCTGTCATTATTATCTGTTTCCGACCCGCATCCTGCAAGCAGTGTTGAACACAAAACAACTATTATGGCCAGTCTGATTATATTAGATACTTTCATAAAAAAACCTCCGTAGTTTTTCACAAAGATAGATTATACCACAGACTAAATAAAAACAATAGTTTGAAATTTTTCTTGAATTATAGAGCATTTTTAACAACAGAAACACCGCCCCCTAGTGTTTTCGTCCTCCTGTGTTTCCTGTGTTTTCAACACAACTGAACCGTCCCCCTGTGTTTTATGTAACTTAATCACAGAATAACAATTGTAATTACGGTATATTAATATTAACGAAGAAATAATGAAGTGTGAAGGGAGTCGTTGCATTATGGCAGTAATAAATGTTAATAAAAATACTTTCGAAAATGAGATACAGGGATCAAACACACCGGTTTTGGTTGACTTCTGGGCTCCATGGTGCGGGCCTTGCAGAATGCTTAGTCCCGTTCTTGATGAGTTAGCTGGGGAGTTGAGAGGTCAGGTAAAAATTCTCAAGGTAAATGTTGATGAAGAACCTGAATTGGCGAGCAAGTTTGGAGTTATGAGCATACCAACAGTTATAGCCTTTAAGCAAGGAAAAGCAACTAACAAGGTCGTAGGGTTCAGAAGTAAAGAGGATTTTAAGAATATGATCCTTTAACATGATTTTCGTCTATCCTCTTGCATAAGAATGAGAAAAGGCAGGGTTCCCTGTCTTTTTTTATTTTTGTATGCTATTATTTTATTGTGGTGAAGCTAATTGACACCCACTTTTTAATTGGATCTGGTGTTATAAGCTAAACGCTTGTACGCCTCTTTTTTAGTGCTAAGTTGCTATTTTTTTGGGAGGATACAATGCTTAATGATAAAGTAATAGCCGATATCAAAAAAGTCTTTCCCTTCGTAAATGAATTAGGTGATAAAGAGGACCAGTTTTTTAATATGCTATACCACAAGAAACTAGGTCCTGACATGGTTCTGCTTGATGAAGACAAAAGCTGTTCCGGTGTAGTACTTGTCCTTTCAGGAACCATCAGAATCTATAAATTATCTGAAGATGGTAAGGAGATCACTCTGTTTCGCATTGGCAGGGGCGAAACCTGTGTTCTCACAATAGCTTGTATCATGGGCACAGGAGACATACCCTTTCCTGTCGCAGCTGCTACCGAACAAGCATCAGAAATTGTTTTGATACCAGTTGAAACATTCAAGAAATGCTTTTACGAGATCCCGGCAATTCAAAAATTCTTCTTTACCTCTATGTCCGCAAAGTTTTATTCTCTGCTGGGACTTGTTGAGAACATTACCTTTAAGCGTACAAGCGATCGTCTTACTGATTTTCTGATTACTAAAACTGCTGGAGGTGCATATCCTCTATATGCAACCCATGAAAATATTGCCTCTGAGATTGGAACTGCCAGGGAGGTTGTCAGCCGCCTACTTAAGGAAATGGAAGGCAAAGGGCAGGTCAGCTTAAGCCGGGGGAAAATTATATATAACCAAAAGAAAACAACCCCGTCTTCTGCAACCAGCGGCACCATATCTTAAACGCAGGACAGTCTCCTGCCCTGCGCTTAATGAAATGTGAGGATCTTATTTGAGCTAATTTACTAATGTGCAGCAAATCAGCAAAGGCAAATCTTATTTATTTACTTTTACCATTTCTGGTTATAGCTTCCGCGACATTTTGCGTAGTAATCTCCACGACAATCGTATCGTTTCTCATAACAATCGTCCTTGCAGCCATCATCGAATTTGTCTTTTTTATCCTTCTTATCGCATTTATCATCCTTTTTGTCAAAGTCGTCACAGAATTTCTTTTCTTCTTCTAAGCAAAGGGGAATATGTTCATATCTGATTACCTTAAAGGTAATTTTAACAACATCCTTTTCTAAAAGGCAGTTGTATACCTTCTGTCCCTTGCAGATTGCTTCGTCGAACAGGAAATCCTTTTCGCCTTCAACGCAGGCCTCGAGTAATTCAGCAACATCGCTTTCTTTGACGCAATCACATCCGATAGGCTTCATTTCAACAAATCCGCCAAATGGAATCTTGAAGGTTGCATGGTAAATAGGGCCACTTACCACACCGTCACACACTTCCTCCACTGTCTTATATGCTACATTTTTCCATATGTAAGCATTGAAAATGACCTTACCCGGAATAACATGAGCATCGGTGATAACTACCTTTTTATCAATCTTCTCAATTTTATATATAGGTGGGTTTGGAGGTGAAATTTTAATTTCCTTCTCGACAAAAAATTGCTCTGATCCTTTTCCTACAATTATCGGAACCTGAATAACTTTCTTCTTCATTTTCTCACTCCTTTCTTTCTCTATGATGTTCTTCGTATGTCGAACAAGCTCATTACATACTATTCAGGCTCGTCCAAATTTGCTACTCAATTTTTGAAAAAAGTAAAACTGATTCTGTATTTATTTATGGTTATTGGATAAAAACTATAATTGATTTATTAAATGAGAGGAGCTTTATTTATGGCTAAAAAAGGGATGCGCCGGCCTGATCCAGAAAAACCTCATGGAACCGAAAGCAATAAAAAACAACACTTTGATAAAAACGAATTCTATCCTGTGCCCGAACTTCAGGGCAAGGCAAAGCATTCGAAAGAAAAGGCCAACCCCATCAAGTATGATGGTAAGAAAAACACTACCTGGCAGGGCATACAAAAGTGATAAGAGTATTTCGCAAGCAGGATGCAAGGTTTCATCCTGCTTAAATACAACAGAACTAACGCAGATTCATCAGTATGGTGCTTAATATAAATGATAATATAATCATTATACATACCACCGAAGCTACAATTCTCTTTACCTTATTTTTCATAGTCTATAGCAAGCCTCCATGTACATTCATATTCTAGTTATCCTGTATGACCCTTTTAAAAACTCCTTCAGTCTCTATGCATTCGAGCCATGGATATACATAGTAATCTTAACTTGTTATATCATATATTTCAAGAAATGCTTTTCCAATATTATGTTGGGCAAACTATTATATTTCCGTTATACTATTATAAACTGACTTAAACAACCTATATCCATACTATAAAAGACCCTATGCTTTTTAGTATTGATAGTTTCATTACTAAAATACATAATTCATATATTTTCAGGAGGTTCAATATGCTGAAGAAGATTAAAACTGTACATATAATAGGCCTTGGAGCAGTAGGGGCAACCTATGGATCCATGTTATACGATTATGATCGAAGCAGTGTCAAAATTGTAGTGGATGAGGAAAGGGCCAGAAGATATAACAAGAGCTCAATAATAAATGATAAGGATTATTCATTTGATTATGTGGTGCCGTACCCGGATTCCGACAAAGCTGAGTTTATCATAATAGCTGTTAAAGGGCATAATCTTACAGAAACAATTGACACAATCAGGCCTTTAGTTGGTAAGGACACAATAATTCTCTCATTGTTAAACGGTATCACAAGCGAAGATGAATTAAGCGAAGCTTTTGGAAGAGATAAGGTTCTGCACGGATTCTGTGTCGGAACAGATGCAGTAAGAGAAGATGGACAGGTGAAATTCACTAACAGCGGGAAAATTGTATTCGGCGAATACTATCCCGAGGTTAAGGGGAAGGCGAAATTAGCTGCTGATATTTTTAAGAAGGCTGGTATCAGTTATTCCATCCCTGAAGATATCCGAAGAGAAATGTGGTGGAAGTTCATGATGAATGTTGGAGTCAACCAAACCTCCGCCATATTAAAGGCTCCATATGGTGTTTACGGGAAAGTGCCCGAAGCCCAAAAGCTCTTGGCTTTAGCCTGCAGAGAGGTTATACCTATAGCTGAAAGGGAAGGGGTCGCTCTTTACGAATCAGACATAGATGAGTTTATTGAAATTTTTAAGACACTCTCTCCTGAAGGTAAAACCTCAATGTTTCAAGATGTTGAAGCCGGGAGAAAGACCGAGGTTGAAAGCTTTGCCCTTGCAGTAATTGGGCTTGGAAAAAAGCATGGCATCCCAACCCCTATAAATGAAGCTCTATATTTGATGATTCGCGTGCTCGAGCAGAAAGGACTATAGTTTAAAAGGCGGCTACAGTAAAAAACTGTAGCCGCTGAATTCTTAACGAAAGGCTTATCCTTACCAGATAATTATCCTGCCCTCAGGAGCCAGATACATATAATCATCTTCATCTATATCATAGGTGTCGTAGAACTCCTGGAAATTTCTCAAGACCATATTACTTCTAAGCTTGCTAGGAGAGTGTACATCCTCCTGGGTTAAAAGATGATAGGTTTTCGGCGTTGCTGTCATCCTCCATATCCTAGCGTTGCTTTCGAAGAACTCCTCATAGTTAGCATCTGGAATACTGCTCATGATTTCCAATACGCAGGCTACGCCCCCTATATCTGCAACATTCTCAGAAACTGTAAGCTCTCCACTGACAATAGCTCCTGGTATAATTTCAAGGCCGTCATAAAGACCAATTACATCCTGACATTTTTGTCGGAAGGTCTGATAATCCTCTTCAGTCCACCAATTGTTCATATTTCCATACCCGTCGAATTGAGAACCATTATTATCGAAGGCATGGGTAATTTCATGAGCTATTATGGCACCAATTCCACCAAGATTTTGTTCCCGGGATGCATTTACATCATAGAAGGGCGCTTGAAGTATCCCTGCCGGGAAGACTATTTCGTTATTTAATAAATTGTTATATGCATTTACTGTTTGAGGAGACATTGACCAGGAAGATTTGTCTACAGGCTTATCCAACAGAGTCTTTGTATAGGCAGCAGAAGCTGAAGTAATTGCAAAAATATTACCTAACAAAGAGCCTCCCTCTTCATAGCTATTAATCTCTATTTCTTTATAGNGATCAGGCCATTCGTCGGGATACCCCACTTTAACTGTGAGTAGATCAAGTTTCTCTTTTGCAGCTTCCCTTGTTGTCTCACTCATCCAATCAAGTCTCTCAATTCGGTTTTTGAATACTTCAATTATTTCATCAACCATTTCCTCAACATCAGCCTTTGCTTCAGCGGGGAAATACTTTTCAATATATATTCTTCCAAGATAACTGCTCATAACAGAACTCAATAAACTGAATGCAATATCTTCGTCAGCCATGGTGCTGGTCATGCCTAAAAATGCAGCATTAAAGGCATAAAGAGAATCCTGGAAATCTTTTGTTAGATATTGTGAACCGGTCATCAGCAAATGTACATTTGCGTAGGATTTTAATACATCAACATTTTCATCAGTAATAAGCTCCCCGGTTTTTACCATAAGCTTAACATCAGGCACAATAATAGTATCAACATTCTTATATCCAAGGTCATCTATAAATTTATCCAGATCGGTTTCTGTAAATACTTGTACTAATTCTTCCCTCTTAATAGGATTATACAGATTTTCAATCTTACTGGATTCAGTGCTGCTCATTGTGTATTGTGCAATTATTTTTTCAAACTCATAAACCTTGCTCGCCTCTACCATAGCTGTTTCCTGGTCTACACCCGAAAGCATGAGGAGGTGGGCCATATAGCCCTCATACACGGCTTGTATCTGTGGGTTATCAAGAAGATAGTACGCTGAAGGCAATCCGGTAATCAAGCCCTGGCCGTATAAGCTGTATTTATTACTGTCAAGCAAATCAACAGACGGACTAAATGAGAACATCGGGTTTACTCCCGTTTCATTTTCAAACTCTGCTAAATAGTCAAGCAGCTCCTGTGCTGTTTTTACGCCAGCAAAGCCGTCCAGATATTTTTTAATGGGCTCTATTCCTTGTTTGTTACGATTTTCCATGTCTAATATTGTGCTATAGAAATCAGATAGTTTCTGCTCTACCGACCCATTTTCATATGTGTCCCTTTTCTCATAAATCTCATGTGCTATTTCTTTTAACTTTACATCATTGTTTATACTCACCTCATCAAAGGCCCCAAATGAAGGATAGCCCTTTGGAAGCTTTGTCGCAGAAAGCCAGTTATAGTTGACAGAATAATAAAAGTCATCTGCCAAATCTACATTTTTTAAATCTTTTACTCTACCCATTACAGCATCAAGCTGCTCTTTAGTCATGTAATCATTAACGCCAAACAGTCCATTCCCGTATCCGCTGAACAGACCGGACCTGGCCAGCCTTCTGACATCCCCGGCAGCAGAAGCAGGAACATCGCTAAAGGATATATCGTCTTTTATAACGGGAAGCTCTCTTATTGAACGACTGAGGAACATGGCAAATTCTAAGCGGGTCACGTTTCGTTGTGGATCTAATGTCGTACCCGAGCCAAATATTATCCCATTAGTAACAGCAATGGCCATTTCATCAATGTATTCTTCGGTTATAGAATCAGCATCTGAAAAAGCACTTAGATCATTTTGGGTTTCATCTAAAGTCCCATAACCAACCGTATTGAGTATGGATACAATTGCCTGCTCCCTGGTAACAAGGTTCTGGCCTGTAGTATCAGCCTGAACCGGCACAATACTAAATGCAATAGCTAGGCATAGAATGATACTGAATAATCTGGTTTTAATCTTGTTCATAGCGTTCTCCTTTATAATCTTATATATTTTAGCTGTACAATTAACATAATTTGCTGCGTTTTGGGATTGTTTACCGCTAAACACTATATATTATCGCATATTCCAACTGTTTCTTCCACATTTCCTTTGATATTTAAAGGTTCTTTAATAAATAACCTTTACTTTCCAGTTAAGTTCTTTCGTTTACCGCTATTGCTAAAAGCCATATTCCATGAATAATATATTAATAATTTACAAAAGCTTTTGATTACTAAACCATAAGAGGTCATTAGTCAGATATGCTCATTAAATACTTAAGGCTTAAACCTACTCTATATTTTTTTATAAATGAATCAGAACCCACTAGTATTCTTACTGAAAAGCTTTGTGGTGATGAAAAGCCGCTTATATGCTTTTCATCAATTCGTGATGAAATGGCTATGACCGAAAAAAGAATTTTAATAGCAGACAGAAAGGGGTTTACCGGAAGGAAAATCCAGTATATCACTATTCCTTATGGCAGTATAACATTATATAAAGTAGGTCTTGTGGGAGGCTTAGATCTAGATGCCGAAATACTCCTCAATCTCAGGGGAAATGTAAAAATCCAGCTAAGGTTCCTGAGAAGCAAGGAGATGAAGGACAGCATCCAAAAAGCGTATTCCATTATCACACAATACTTTATCTGTAACAGAAACAGGTAAATGATTCGTCTTTTATGTTTTAGAAATAATAATCTTCTGGACTATGTCAGCAACGTCCTCGCACTTATCCAAGGCCCCTTCAAGCTGATTATAAAGGAGGTTCCAGATAATAATCTTCTTTGCGTCGCTTTCAGATTCGAAGAGATTTCTCATAGCATTTCTATAAGTTTTATCCCCCGCCTCTTCAATGTTATTTATTTCAATAATCAACTGATTTATTTTATCAAAGTCTTTTTTATAATTCTTGAAGATTCTGGTCAGCTCTTCAAGCTTGATACATGCATCTACAATAAGGCTGATAAAGGTTTTAGCCGCATCGTTTACTTCCCTGACACCCATCATATATGTGTGATTTGCAACTGAATCTATACTGTCTGTAATATTTTCAATTTCTTTTAATATTTCCAGAATATCAGAACGATCTATTGGAGTAATAAAGGCCTCTTCAACATGCTTTAAGCATTGATGAACATGAATATCGGCCTCATGCTCGATTGATTTAAGATTCTGAAGTTCATTATAATCTACTATACCGTCTTCATAAGCTTTCTTTAAAGATTCTGCAGCTTTTTTTGCAAAGGACGCCGATGTTTCAAAAAGCTTAAAAATATCAACTTCTTTTTTATTGGAAAACAGTCCCATAGTAATCCTCCCCACTCAGAAAATAAAATTAAATAATTTAGCCATAACAAAACCTAATGCAAGACATGCCGGAAAGGTCAAGGCCCATGCAATAAGCATTTCTTTAACAATATTCCAGTTTACATTGGACAATCTTCTGGCTGCACCTGCACCCATTATTGCTGTACCTTTGGCGTTGGTAGTACTCAAGGGTATACCCAGGACAGTAGCACCAATCATACATGCTGATGCACCTATTTCGGCAGAAAAGCCTTGGTACTTTTCAAGGCTTACCATGTCCATTCCCATTGTTTTTATTATTCTATTTCCACCAATTGAAGTTCCGACAGCCATCAAAACAGAAACAAGGAGCATAACCCAAAGCGGTATTACAAAAGAATCTCCCATAGGATATACGCCTCCTACGGCAAGGGCAAGGGCAAAAACTCCCATAAATTTTTGTCCATCCTGAGCACCATGACTGAAGGCCATAAGGGCAGCCGATGCAATCTGTCCCCAAGAAAAGAAGGTATTGGCCTTACGCCTGTTAACTCCTCTGAATACTGAGGCAACAGCTTTTGTCATTAAAAAGCCTGCTATAAATCCTAATACTGTTGCTACTACAAGGCCGATAAGAACCAGCTTAAACTCTTCCCAGTTAAACGCTTCAACGCCTCTGAGTGCCATACCCGCACCCATCAAGCCTGCAATCAGAGCATGGCTTTCGCTTGTGGGAATGCCATATCTCCATGCTGATACAGCCCATATGACAATAGAAAGTTGTGCTGCTGCTAAAGTGATAAGTGCATCCTGGCCTGTACCAATATTAACAATATTAGCCGTTGTATTGGCAACTGCGGTACCGGTAAGAAAAACCCCGGCCAGATTAAATATGGCGGCTAACAGAATTGCTGCCTTAGGACTTAATACTCTTGTTGAAATAACAGTGGCAATCGCATTAGGGGCATCCGTCCATCCATTAACAAAAACCGAGGCACATACTAATAGCAAAACAATGGCTAAGAAGATCATCGACTTCCCCTTTCGACATCTTTAACGATCTTTTCAAAACATTTTACATTATATCAAAAGTGTTTTTAGAGNACAAGACAGGGGATGGTTCTGTGTCTTGCGGCCCCCTGTCTTGCTGGCATATTATTGTTTTAATTCTTCATGTCGCTTTATCTTCTTTGTTGTTGTTTTAATAAATTCCTCTTCCTGAAGAGTAATTTCTTTAACATGCTTATAGTTTGTCATGGCTCGATTAATATTCTTAACTTCATTTTCAATAATCTTTTCTACGGGCTCATCCTTAATCTGATTTTGTTCTTTATCTTCTTTGATTTTGTCTATATCAGGAACAATTTTTGCACAAATTACTGTATCACCATCGGATTGACCTTTGCCATAAACCAGGGACTCTTTAATATACAGGCTTCTGTTTAATAAAGTTTCAATTTCCTCCGGGAAAACATTCTTGCCGTTTCCGGTTATGATTACATTCTTTTTACGGCCTGTAATGTGAACAAATCCGTCTTCATCTATAAAGCCACTGTCCCCTGTATAAAACCATCCGTCCTTAATAACCTCTGCTGTGGCCTCAGGGTTTTCGTAATATCCTAACATAACACTGGGACCCGTGCATTTTATTTCACCGATTCCGTCCTCATCGGGATTGTCAATTTCGAGCTGAAGGTTAGGCATTGGTAAGCCTGCAGCCTCATCCTTATAGAATTTATCACGATTTAAAGCCACTATGGGCGAACACTCAGTAAGTCCATAGCCTTGTACGAGGGAAATGCCTAATTCTCTGAAGCCCTTGGCTATCTGAGGGTCAATAGCTGCAGCTCCACTGATAAACAATCTCATATGACCACCCAGGCCCTCGTGAATCTGCTTAAATAATTTAGCACGAATATCAATACCTATTTTTCTTAAGGAATTACTGAGCTTAATTGCGAACCTTATCTTTTTCTCGCCCTTTGCCTTTACTGCCTGGTGCATTATCTGCCTGTACATGGATTCAAAAACCAGGGGCACTCCCAGCATGATAGTCGTCTTAGATTCTTTAAGATTCTTCACTATATGGCGCAGTCCTTCACAATAGGCAATGGTACAGCCTCTGTACAGCTGACATAAAAAACCGCATGTGCACTCATAGGTATGGTGTATAGGAAGTATTGACAAGAAGATATCCTTTTCATCAATATACAGCATGGAGCACATACCCATAAGATTTTCGGCTATGTTTTTATGCGATAGCATTACAGCCTTAGCGGTGTCAGTGGTACCCGAGGTGAATAGAAGCATGTTCATAGCCTCAACATCAATTTGAGCATCAACAAACTCCCGGTTTCCTTCTTTTAATAGCTCATGACCCTTTTGTAAAAGCCTATGGAAGGATAAAAACTTGCCTTCATCCTCTTCCTTATCCATACTGATAAAATACTGTAATGAGGTTGCTTTTTGGGCAAGGGGCTCTATTTTATCCTTAATACTCTCAGAATAGATAATAGCAATTGCTCCAGAGCGTTCTAACAACAACTCGATTTCATTTGCAGGAAGCTCTTTATCCAGAGGAACAACAACGCCTGTACCATTAACCGTTGAAAGATATGAAATAGACCATTCATAACGATTCTCACCTATCAAAGCAATTCTTTGATTCTTAAGCCCAAGATCAATAAACGCTGTTCCCATGGCATTAACATCCGATTTATACTGATTATAGGAGATGGGAACATATTCAGAACTGCCCTTCGGCTTTGACAGAAAAGCTGCCTTATCTCCATATATCTCCACACTGGAGTAAAGCATGTCCTTTAAATCCTTAATAGGTCTAACTTCATATAATTCACCATTTTTCATTGTAAACTTCCCTCCGACATAAAAGAATGTGTCCTGCAAAAAACTGTTAAAAAACATTTTGCTATTACGGTTATTATATATCATAGCCAGAAATATTGAAACATGAACTTCCTAAGTTAATGCAATCATCTTTTATAATCGGAAAGGAACTTGTCTTACTTGATTTGGGGGTTAATTTTGTTCTTAGGCTCATGATAGCTGTTTAGTCTATATTCGGCGGGGCCTTCAAGTACATTGCCCCTGTAATCAAATCTTGATCCGTGGCAGGGACAGTCCCATGACTTTTCCTGAGAATTCCATTTAAGCTCACAGCTCATGTGGGGGCAGGTTGTATCTACAAGAAAAATATTATCTTCCTCATCCCTGTAGTATCCGCAGCGTTTTCCGTTAATATTTACTATAACACCGGTTCCCTTTTCTTCAGGAAGCTCGGTCTCACCAAGTGTAAGCTTNCCGGCAATCCATTGAACAGCCATATCAGCGTTTTGCTTAATGAAGTTAACAGATAGGATGTCCATAACCCTTAATTGTGCAAATAAGTCCTTATACTCTGAATCGCCCGTCAGAATCAAATCTTTAATAAGCATTGCTGCACTGATGCCATTGGTAAGTCCCCATTTTTTAAAGCCTGTAGCAATATAGATATTCTTGTAATCAGAGTTAATGTATCCTGCATACGGCACATAGTCATGTGGTATATAATCCTGAGCCGACCATTGATATTTTACTTCCTCAGCATTAAACACTTTTTTTGCATAGTCCATAAGCCTTTGATAATGATTGCCATCCTTATGACCAACCTTATGATTTTCACCAGAAATCATCAAAATCTTTTCCTCGGGTATATAACGTAATGATATTGTGGGATCCTCTGCATTAATAAAATGTGCATCAGGAAATGACTCCTTTTCAATACCAATGATATAGCTTCTTTCAGGCTTCAATCGGGCAAAATAAAAGCCCTTACCATCGTAACAGGGATAATGGGAGCAAATAATCACATTCTTAGCTCTAATCATATTACCGTTTTTAAGCTTAATAACACATTCTTTACCGGGTCGGAAATCTATAACACGAGTGTTTTCAAAGATACNTCCGCCTTGTTTTACAGCCTGTTGTACCAAACCATCTATAAAACGTTTTGGGTGGAATTGAGCCTGATTATTCATTTTTATGGCGCATAACACATCTATATCAACGGGAATCTTTTCTTCAAAAGATGAATCTATTCCTATTTCCTGATATATTTCAAATTCTCTTTTCAGTTTTTCAGCATACTCATTATCGGTTGTGAACAAATATGCAGGGAGCCTTTTAAATTGACAGTCTATATTGTATTTACGGGACATTTCTTCAATAAAATCAATCGCTTTACTGTTTATTCTATAGTAATCCTTAGCTTTCTCTATTCCGTAGTTTCTTTCAATTCTTGAATATACATATCCATGCTGAGCAGTTGCTTTTCCTGTATTTCGTCCTGAAGTTCCATAGCCGATACGATTAGCATCTATCAATACAGGATTTAATCCTGCTTCGGTAAGTAAATACAAGGCCGTAACACCAGCGATTCCTCCACCTATTATAAGGTATTCGGTTGATAAATCTTCGTTTAATGCTTCATAGCTATTTTCATTGGAATCTAATAGCCAATATGGATTATTCATCTTAGTTATTCTCCTTTATGCAACACTTCTAAATAAATGATTTTGAAATCACAACCATTTTATTATGTCTATTATGTGATTAACAAAAGATAATAATTCAGTTTTATGCCTCAATTTAACATGAAAGATTTATTTGTTTTTGCAAACACTATTTCATGGACATCAATTTAAATGATGTTAATTCGCGCGGTAAGGAGGTGATAAAAAAATGTCAAGACCAAAAACGCCTATTGTGCCTTCAAGCCGTGATGCATTAACGAAGTTTAAATTGGAATGTGCCGCAGAAATCGGCCGTCTTCAATTTTGCAAGGAAAACAACGACCACTATAAGGGAGATTTAACCTCGGCTCAAAATGGACATGAGGGCGGACCTATTGGTGGTCAAATGGTAAAACGCATGATTGAAAAAGCTGAGCGGGAATTATTATAAACATGTGGCTATGAAAGGAGTACTATAATGGAAGACAAAAGAAACAGAAAACAAAATGATAATAACAACAATAACAACAGAAACAGGGAAAATTGTAACCAGGAAAGAGAAAATAACAGATAGTAGGCTAATTTGCCGAAACAGGCTGGTTGCTTAAAAAGGGCCGTCCTCAAAAGGACGGTTCTTTTTCTAAATATTGCTTTAATATTTGCCATATACTATACTTAAGTGCATATTCATATTTTTTGAAAGNNNNGCGGTTAAATGTCAAGAGCTAAATTGGAAATGATCTTTGAAAATTTCATAAGATATTGCCTAAAAACCACTAAAAATGAGTACAACAAACTAAACCTGCTCCTATTTGCTGGAAACAAGATTTTAAGCACCTTAGGAGGTAGAAGCCTACCTTACCCTTGGAGGTAAATATAGTCGTTGGTCACGCAGCAGTGCGTAAACCAATCTGACAAATTTTCTGGCAGTAAGTGCGAGTGCGCGTTTGTGAGGACTTTTCGGTGCCTCGTGATACTTTAGCTCATAGAAGCGTGAACTCGGGATCGTGCCTTCTCACGAGGTTTGTTGCTTCAATAAGATAATATCTCAGGTAGCGATTGCCGGAGTTAATTAAATGTGTGTTATCGGCATCAAAGTTACCCGACTGGTATCGTGACCATGAAAGTCCAGCATATTTGGCCAAAGAGGCTTGGTCTTTAAACCGGTTAATACTGCCGATTTCTGAAAGGATTCCGGCAGAATAAACGGGACCAACACCTTTAATGGATGTCAGAGTGTTTGGTATAGCTTCCATGAGTGTGGAGATGGATTGATCAAGTGTTTTTAGTTGTTGTAAGTAGCTCTTTATGCTAATTACTGATACAGCCAGCACCTGATTTACCGAATCCTCCACAGTCTTTGGAAGGCGGTAAGAGCTTCTTGCAGCTTTTTGAATTCCGGCTGCCAGAGCTTCTGGATCCGCAAACTTACCTTTTCCTGTTGTGTTAATGAATATGGCTAATTCATCTAAAGGTATGTGAACTATCTCATCAAGAGAGAATTCGCTGCCTGCTAGTTCTGTTGCGGTTGCGCCAAGGTTATTTGAAAAGAGTTTTTCCTGGCACATTCCTGAGAACTTCAAGAACAGGTTGGTAAGATATCGATTCTTTTCTCTGACAATATTTTGAGCAACGAAGTAACGAGCTCTTGTGAGCCTCTGTAAAGCTTTATGTTGTTCATCAAAATATACTTCACGAAGATTGATACGCCCAAAGCGCAGACAATCTGCGATGACCCAGGCATCAACATCATCAGTCT
>JGI24712J26585_10000605_pt1 | contig 30703 bp, 30 predicted proteins | sample BioPla3DNA2_FD_26585 | JGI IMG/M metagenome (IMG submission 26585)
AATCAAGGTTTCCTACAAATACTGCACTGGTAGTAGCTCTTGCAGCAATCATTCTTTTATTGCTGTTGTGCTCATCAGAAAAAATATTTATTGGTTCTATTTGGTTTTCTGTATCGTATGTATAAGTACCATCTACTTCCCTTTCATAGGCTTGCCATCCATATACATTCATCCCATTTCCAGTAACAAGGTTTCCTTGCTTGTCAATTCCAAAATTCCCTGCTCTGGTAAAGCGGAATGTATCACTGCTGCCACCTCTTACAATAAAGAATCCATCTCCTTCTATGGAAAGGTCTGTTGGGTTGTCTGTCCTTTCAATACTTCCTCTTGTCATTATAGTATCTATTGTTCCAATACCTATACCTAGTCCCACCTGCATAGGATTTGTACCTCCACGTCCAGTGGTTGCATCAGGAGCACTAGCACCGCTTAGGGTTTGATTAAATACTTCTTGAAAAGTAACCCTTCCTGACTTAAAAGCTACTGTATTTACATTTGCTACATTGTTACCTATAACGTCCATTCTTGTTTGGTGAGTGCGAAGACCTGACACTCCTGAAAACATGGATCTCATCATAATTTTACGACCTCCTTTTAAGTCCATCTGTTCCTTCTATCAATCTAGAACAGGCAGCTTCCCTAAAAGGGTCCAGCTGCATAATTNAATTTATANTTTTACACTATTACTGCACCATCAATATTTGTAAATACATTTTCNTTAAGTTCTTCATTGTTTACAGCAGTTATAACNACATTGTTTTTTACACTNACAACAAAAGCCATATTATCTACCAATATAAGAGAATCCTTCACACCCTTGTTCTTAGCTTTTTCAANCGCCTTTGAGATTTTTTCCTTTTGTAAATCGGTAAGCTTTATTTCCCTGCTCTCAAGCCTTTCTTTTGCATGTTTTGAAAATGTTACATTAAGCTTTTCCTCTGTCTTACTTTTAAGTATCTCTTCAAAACTTCCAATCTGCCCAGTCTCAGTTTTTTTAGGAAGGTCAGCTTTCTTTTGAGAAGATATTCTTCCCACATTGGCATAATAATTATTGTTTATAATCATTATTCCATTTCCCCTCCCTCTCCTGCAGCCTCGTCATTTATGCTGTCTGGGTTTTCTTTTATTTTATAAATGCTGTCAACAGATATTTGTACTCTGTCTAAAACTGCTGTTATCCTGCCACTGTCTTCCACATTAAAATTGTTTAAAACTCCAGTAACAGGAACCTCACTGCCTTTACCATCAGAAATAATTAAATTTACTTTTTGTCCTAAATTATTAGTCAAATAATTTGTTCTAAATTCCGGATCCGCTGAAGAAAACTCAGTGTTTATTGCTGCAACATATACAGACACTCCATCTAAAACTCCGTAGTTTTCATATATTCCTTTTTGAATTTCCTTTACAACACCAGCAACTCCAATCATGTCAGATGTTGAAACATCGTAGACAATCCCCTCAACTTTATGCCCTATAAGACCTGTGTATTTTGAAATGTCCTCATCATTATGTATTATTCTCTCACCTTCAACACTAATGACACTGTCAACTGGTACATCTTTACCGTTAACACTTAAAATTGATTTGCCATTTTCTATAGTTACACTGTCAACTACACCTTCTACTAGCTGTTTTGCATTTGTTCCTTTATCTATTATAGAAGCAGTTACAGTTTTGCCAATCATGCTAAAGGCTTTTATTTGTGAAAAATCGCTGCTCATATTTTGCATTTGTTCTAATGTACTAAATTGCGCCATTTGAGCAATAAATTCTTTGTCATCTACAGGATTCATAGGGTCCTGATGGGTAAGCTGGGTAATTAACAACCTTAAAAAATCATCTTTTCCAAGACCATCTGTATTTCTTTCTTTTGCCTTGTTTTCACTTGCATTTATAATATCCTGTATGGTTTTCTGATGGGATACACCATTTACAGCCATTTCTAACCTCCTTTCCTTATGCAGTTAAATTTATACTACTGCCATTTAAAATGTACGGATTGGTCTTTGCAATTTCCATTTCAATATCTGTATTAACCACATTGCCTGTCAAAATTCCTTTGTCTTCTGTATTAGATTCCCTTAAATTTTTTGGATTTTCACCATATCCATCCTGCTGCCTGTTTTTGTTATGATTCACAGATACACTAAATTCCTGTACAGAAAACCCCTGCTTTTCCAGCGATTCTTTTAATGTGTCCATGTTTGCTTCTATTGCAGCACGTACCTGTTCATTTTCTGCAACAAATTTAGCAATTACAAGTCCTCTTTCTGTTACCAGTTTTAATGACAATTTTCCAAGATGGTCTGGCTTTAAATCCATAATCATTTCACTTTTGTCCCCACTTAAAAGAACTTTTGCCTTTTCTACAATTTGAAATGCTATTTCTCTTTTGGGGATAGCCTCTGCTTTCTGAGCGATGGATGTTTCTTTTAATTGATTAAAACTTTTGATGTTTTCAGAAAACAAGTTTCTAAATTCCATATGGTTCAAGTTTTTAGGTTTTTCGTCTAATGTTTCACTTTTTTCATGAAATAAATGCTCTTCCATTTCACTTTCTGCATTGCTGTTTAAGTCGCTCTTTTGTGAAGCTGCTTTTTTTGATTCTAAATATTTGTCGTAACCTTTAGCATCTAAAATTTCATCATCTTTTACTTTAGCCTCTGATTTTTCAACTGTAGTTTTATTGATGTTTTCTAAAGTCTTTTCTGGATTTTGGCTTATTTTGTCAGAAAATTTTTCAGTGTTTTTATTGGATAATTCCTTTAAGCTTTCTTTGATTTTTAAGCTTAATTTTTCCATATTGTTATTTACTGGTTTTTCCTCTATTTCTACTTGAAAGCCCTGGATTTTTACCCAATTTTCTTTTTCCTTATTCCCTTCTAGATACTCTTTTACAATAGTTTCTGATTTTTCAACTTCTTCTTTTGCCAGTCCAATAATCCCAAGCAATGCCTTTTCCTCGCTTGAATTAAGACCTAAGAACTCTTTTAAGCTGTTAAATGCTTCTAAATTTCCCTCAATGTCCATAACATCAATTTTAAATTTATCCAACAACAGTTCTAAGTCACAAATGTCTATTCCTAAGTTTTCTGCTAAATATTTTTTTATAAGCTTTTCCTTTTCAAGCTCTTTTGAAGATTCTAGCTCTTTAGTGTCACTTGTACTTTTAGTTTTTACAGTGTCTTTTTTGGATTCAGTTTTATGATTAGAGTTTATCTTTTCATAGCTATTTTCTTTATTGACATTGTTGGATTTATTTGCATTTTGGGAAAAAGAGGCTTTTTTATCTGTGCTGGCATTTAAATTTTTATCAACTGCTTCATTTAATACATTGCCAAACATGGAAAAAGAATTATCTGTATTTTTCCTTTCAGCACCTTCTGTTTTGTTGTAAGACATTGTGAAAAGACTTGAAGCTATACTCCTATTTACCATATTTTCACCTCCTTCTTTTGAATTTATTCTAATACTACTCCATATTCCTCTGAAAGCTTTTGGGTAACTTTAGCTGCATAATTTTCATCCATTTCTTCTAATATCTGTGCTGCATTTTTATTGTTCATATTTTTTAATGTATTAACAACCAAATCAATTTTTGCATCCCCAAGTTCTTCAAATATTTTAGCTGCTGCACCAGCATCCATAGTTTGATAAATTCTAGCAAACTCCATGACTTCTTGTTCTACAGCTTCTTGTACAATTAGCTCCTCATATATTTTTTGAGCATTTTCCGGATTAATCATTGCAAAGTATTCTTTAAATTCTTCCATATTTCCAGAAGCTAACAATCTATCAGCTATTAATTCCTTTTCACTAATACGGCTTTTTTCATTTTCAAATTCTGTTTTTAATTTTTCATATCTATCTTCTAGTTCCTTGTAGTCATTCTCTGCNTTTTTAAGCTCAGAAATGGTTTTCTCCATTTCTTCTATTTCTTTTGTCAATTCAACATTTCTTTTTCTAAATTCTTCATAAAACTCTACTAATTCTTTATCCGTTAAATTTTTAGGATCATATGGATCATAATCCTCAGGTGCCTTTGGCAAAGCTCTCCTTAGAATAGGAATTTTTTTAATTTCATTTCTATTTTTATCTGCTATGCCATTAAAATTACTTTTTATAATAAGACTTAAAACTCCTATAATTATTACAGCTACAATAGCTAAAGCTGTAATAAAAGCAATAATTCCAAATAAGAGACTATTTTTATCTTTACCATTATTTTTATTTAATCCTTTATAAAGATTTTTAATTTTATTTGCCATTTTAATCTCCTAATTTAGTTAAAATTATCCCAAACCTTCAACATATTTGTAATTTGAAATTTCTTCACTAACCTGCTGATCCTTTTTATACTGTTCTTTTATATATTCTTCATATTTTTTTTCCCGTAACTTATCTATTATTTTCCTCTCCTGTGAAGCTTTGATAAGTTTTTCTCTATATCTATCGACATTATCCTGTGCATTCTTTACATTTACCATCTGCTGTTTAGCTTTATTGTTTAAAAATTCAATATATCTACTGTACTTTTGTAAATCTCCCACACTAATACCTTCCTGGGATTTAGCCTTTATACTATATACATGGTCTTGTTTTTCCTGTTCAATTTTATTGTAAATATCTTTTTGTTTTTCACATTCAACAACGGCTTTACCTAGATCATTTTTAAGGCCGTCCTCAATTTGTTTTTTTATATTTAAAATTGATTGTAATCTAAATACAAATTTACCCACTTAAACCACCAGCCTTAAATAAGCCTTTCTATTTTAAAATGTTTTTTATCATTTTAATTACTTCATCATATTGAAAATTTTCATTTACTTCCTGTTCAATAAAGCCGATTATATCATCTATAACATCTATTGCATAATCAATTTTCTCATTGCTTCCCTTCACATATGCACCAATATTAATAAGGTCTTCAGCATCGCTATACACTGCCATTACTTTTTTTATTTCTGCAGCAATTTTTTTGTGTTCATTAGTTACAATCTCAGGCATAACCCTGCTGACACTTGCTAAAACATCTATTGCAGGATATTGATTTCTATTAGCCAGGCTTCTTGACAAAACAATATGCCCATCTAGAATTCCTCTGGCGGTATCTGTTACAGGCTCTGTTAAATCATCTCCGTCAACTAATACCGTATATAAACCTGTTATTGAACCTTTATCAGAATTACCCGCCCTTTCTAATAATTTTGGAAGAACGGCAAAAACTGAAGGTGTATATCCTCTTGACACCGGGGGTTCTCCTATTGCCAGCCCCACTTCCCTTTGTGCCATTGCAAACCTGGTCAAAGAATCCATTAAAAGCAATACATCTTTTCCCTGGTCTCTAAAATATTCTGCAACAGCTGTAGCCACCAATGCACCTTTTAATCTCACCAATGCAGGCTGGTCAGAAGTTGCCACCACTACCACTGATCTTTTTAATCCTTCTTTTTGCAAGTCCTTTTCTATAAATTCCCTTACCTCTCTTCCACGCTCTCCAATTAGGGCAATTACGTTAACATCAGCTTTTGCATTTCTTGCTATCATACCCATAAGTGTACTTTTACCTACACCACTTCCTGCAAATATGCCCACCCTTTGACCTTTACCCACTGTCAAAAGACCATCTATACTCTTTATTCCTAAAGGCAACGGCTTTTTTATCCTGTTTCTGTCTAAAGGCAGGGGTGGAGAATTATCAACGGGATAAAAACACTCTGGTTTAATATCTCCTTTGCCGTCAATAGGGTTTCCCATTCCATCAATAACCCTTCCCACCAGGTTTTTTCCCACTTCTACACGTAAAAAGTCTCCTGTTGAAAATACTGTACTTCCCTGACCAATCCCACTCATATCTCCTAAAGGCATCAAAAGCACTTTATTATCTTTAAAGCCAACCACTTCAGCCATTATGGTTTTTCTTTGACCTTTTATTTTGCAAAGTTCACCTATATTAACTTCCGGACCAATAGACTCAATTGTAAGTCCCACAACTTTTGAAACTTTGCCACTGCTCTCAATAAAATCACTATCCTCTAGAGCTTTTTGGTACTTTAAAAGATTTATACTTGGCATAATAGCTCCTTTATATCATTAAAATCATTTTAATTATTTTAAGATTTTTTCCCAATAAGTTTTATAAAAGCATCCTCAATTTTTTTAAGTTTTGTAGAAACTCCTGCATTCACTGTTCCATAAGGCGTTTCAATTATTACATCTCCTGCATTTAATGAAGGATCTTTTTTTATGTCAAGTTTTCCTATCCCTTCAGTCAAAGAAAGAATTTTTTCTCTGTTATTAACTACAAAATCATGATCTATAGAGGCAACTTTAATTATTATATCTTCTTTATTAGAACACTTTTCAAATCCTTTCCTTAAGACTTGTAAAATATTTTCTTTATTTAAAGAAACTTCTTCTCCTATAACTTTTTTTGCAATATCCAAAATCACATTTACAGCATCTTTTTCAACTCCGTTTAAAAGTTCCCTGTATTCTTCCTCTGCATTCTTTTTTATAAGCTCTGCCTCTTCTATTAAATTTTCATACTGCCTTTTAGCCTCTTCATAACCCTTTTTAAAACCTTCTGTCCTTGCTTCATCTTCAATGGATTGTTTTAATTTGTCCCCTTCACTTTGGGCTACTTCAATAAGCTTAACTGCTTCACTCTCTGCTTCTTTAATAATAGCTTCTGCTTCCTCTTTTGCTTTATCTATAATATCATCGTAAGAACACTCACTTTCCTTAGCATCATCTATATTTGGCATTACATCGAACTTTAAATTCTTTGCTTTTTTAATATTATTGTAGTTAACTGGTCGTTTTATTTGTATAGGAACTCCAACACTTATTTGATTGCTTTTAAATATCCTGTTATACAAAGACTTCGTCGCCTCCTCCTCTGGAAATTACTATTTCGCCTGCATCTTCAAGTTTTCTTATTATGTTAACAATCTTCTGCTGTGCTTCTTCAATATCTTTAAGCCGCATAGGTCCCATAAATTCTATTTCCTCTTTAATCATTTCAGCCATACGTTTAGACATATTAGAGTATATTTTATTTTTAACTTCTTCTGATGCCGGTCCTTTTAGTGCAATTGCCAGCTGGCTATTTTCAACTTCTCTAAGAAACCTTTGAATTGCACGTGGATCCAGTGTAATAATATCTTCAAATACAAACATTCTCTTCTTGATTTCTTCTGCTAAATTTGTATCTTCAATTTCTAGAGTTTCCATTATATTCTTTTCAGTTCCTCTGTCCACATTATTTAATATATCTACTATTGACTGCACACCACCTGCAGCTGTAAAGTCTTCTGTAACAAGGGCAGATAATTTCTTTTCTAATACCCTTTCAACTTCTTTTATAACTTCTGGAGATGTCCTGTCCATTGTTGCAATTCTTCTTGTTACATCTGCTTGTTTTTCCTGTGGAAGTGCTGCAAGCACAACAGATGCCTGTTGTGGTCTTAAGTAAGCTAAAATTAAAGCTATTGTTTGAGGATGTTCGTTTTGAATAAAATTAAGAAGTTGTGAAGGATCTGCTTTCCTCACAAAATCAAAAGGTCTTACTTGGAGGGACACTGTAAGTTTATTTAGCACATCCAGCGCCTTTTGTGTTCCAAGAGCCTTTTCAAGTATTTCTTTTGCATAATTAATTCCTCCCTCAGCAATATATTCCTGAGCAAGGCAAATTTGATAAAATTCCTCCAAAACTTTTTCCTTTTGTTCTGGACTTACAGTTCTTATATTGGCTATTTCTAAAGTAAGCTGCTCTATTTCCTCTTCTTTAAGATATTTAAATATGTCTGCAGATTTTTCCGGTCCTAATGCAATAAGCAGCATAGCAGCTTTTTCCCGCCCTGTCAATTCTGTTTTTGCTCCTCTATGAGTCACTATGTACTACCCCCAAACTTTGTCTATAGTTGTTGTCCAATATAGTATTTCTAAATCATCTCCTTAACTAAAACCTTTAATCTTCTTATTTAACTTCTAGTTTGTAGCTAATAAGAATAATTCTAGAAACTATATGGATTTGAAATTTTTACAAAACTTTAATCATAATCATCAGCAAACCAATTTCTCAAAAGGTTTGCAACTGCATCTGGCTTCTCTTTAATGAATTTTTCAATCTGCTTTTTAACTTCTGAACTTTCTTGGAGGTTGATTTCTGGAAGCTCATCTTCAGATATTGCCAAATTCGGTCCATCTGCTGTAGCAAGTTCCGGTACAAACTCGGTATCTTCCTTTCTCCTAGGCATAACTGCAATCATTAACGCAATTATAAGCAATATCATCAATATAAAAAATCCATATGTATCAATAAACCTCTTTATCCTATCACCCCATGCTTCTACAACTACTTCTTCAGGAGCTAAGGGGTATTTGCTCACTGAAATTCTTGAAACTGGTATTCCAGTAGCATTACTTACATCTTCTCTAAGCTGTTCTATAAACTCAGAAGTAATATTGCTGTCATCGGGAACTCTTTGACCATACCACAGAGCTACAGTCATTGAAGATTTTTCAGGATTTAGTATTCCTATTGCTTTTTCTTGCTTTGTTAATGTTTCAGTAAAAGCTCTGTTTATTATTTCAGTTTTCTTTTCATATGAAGAATTTTCTCCCCCATCCATAGGGTATTCAGGTATCTCTCCTACCCCTGGGTTAGAATCCATACCTGGTGGAACATTGCCTCCGGCACCATTTTCTAAAGTCTCTTTAGTTATCTGACTGCTTACAATTGCTTCATCAATATCTGTAGGCTTTCCTATTTCATTTTTTGTTGTTGACACCTGATCAAAGTCTAAAACTGGATTGGCAACAACGCTTATAAAATCATAGTTGTTAGAACGCCCTGCATAAAGGTTTTTTATATTGCGTTCCATGTCTTCTTTTATCTTAGCAGTAAGTTTATATTGATTAGATGGAACATTAATTCCTTGCTCCATATCAGAATTTAAAATATTAAAATTGTTATCTACCACAGTTACATTTTTAGGTTCTAACCCTTCAATGGAAGATGCTACAACCCGGATAATTCCATTTACCTGCTCAGGAGTAATTTCCCCCTTTGGTGTAATTCTTACATATGCTGTTGCTTCATTGCTTGAGCTTCCTGAAAAAAACATAGAATCTTCAGGTAAAGCTAAATCCACATCTGCATCTTTTACATTGTCAAACATTTTAAGTTTAGCAATGAGGCTACTTCTTTTGAAATTTTGCCACAACTGCTTTTTATCACTTTCAGTAGAACTTATACTAAGTAAATTCCAGGCATCCTCAAAGGTCATCCCTGTAGAAGTTAATCCAGAAGAAGCAATTGCAAATTCTGCTTTGTTTTTATCCTTTGAATCCACTAGTATTCTACCTCTGTCCCCATGTTTATACTTTATATTTTTTTCTTCTAAAATTCCTTCTATTTCTTTTGCATCACTATAATCCTCAATCACCATAAGGGGAACATAAGTTGTTCTGGTAAGCATAATTATACCTATTGTAAAAACAACCAGAAGAACACCAGAGGTTATTAAAATTCTATTTCTTTGAGACTTGTCAAGTTTTTTCCATAGTTCGTTTATCTGATTTTGTAGCTTAGACAGAGATTCTGGCATGAATACACCACCTTTTAACGGTTACTCATCGTTGGTAAACTTAATGTTAAATCTGCATTCTCATTATTTCATTATATGCATCAAGAATTTTATTCCTTATCTGCATTGTAAACTGAAGAGCTATATCTGATTTTTCTGCTGCAATCATAACCTGGTGAATGTTGTCAGTTCTTCCTGCAGCAAAGTCCTCAGTTAATATTTGAGACTCTTTTTCAAGGTTGCTAACTTTTTTAAGGGCATTACTCAAATACTCACCAAAATTTCCTATTATATTTTCATTGGATTTATTTCTAATAAGACTTGTACCTGAAACAGACCCAAATTCCCTTCCTACAGAATTAACAATTCTTATATCCACTTCTCTTCCTCCTTAAAGCTATGTAATAGATGTTGCAAAACCTGTTATCTTCCAATTTCTAAAGCTTTTACTGCCATATTTTTAGAAGTGTTTATTGCAGTTACATTTGCCTCATATGCCCTTGTAGCTGATATCATATTTACCATTTCAGTAATAACATCAACATTTGGCATCATTACATATCCATTTTCATCAGCTTCTGGATGACCTGGATCATACATCCTCTTAAAAGGTGTCATATCCTCTACAATACGTGAAACTCTCACACCTTTACCAGCTGGATTTGCAGCATCTAAATACTCAGCAAAAGGAGAACCTTTAGATTTTTCTTCAAATATAACAGTTCTTCTCCTGTAAGGTTCACCATTTTCAGTTCTTGTAGTATTAACATTAGCAATGTTTTGGGAAATTGTATCCATTCTAAGTCTTTGAGCTGTGAGTCCTGACGCCGCTATATCAAGAGATCTAAAATAACCCATTTATTATCTTCTCCCTTCGTTTATTACAGACTTTATCCTGCGAAAATCAGAGCTTATTCTTTGAATTAATGTATCGTACTTAATTGAGTTTTTTGCAAGTTGTACCATTTCACTTTCTATATCCACATTATTACCGTCAAGCCTCATATCAAAATTACTTTTGTCTTCCCTAAGACTTACTTCAATATCGTCAAAATTTCTTACACCAATAGAGATATGCCTATGGTCTGTTTTTGTCCCCCTTATACTGTTTTTTCCCAAAGCATCATTAAGATACTCTTCAAAAACCACTGTTTTCCTATTATAGTTAGGGGTATCAGCATTAGATATGTTTTGAGAGATAGCCTCGTTCCTAAACAGTGCTGCATCTAGTGTTTTTTCTAGTGGCTTAGTTCGATACAATATTCTATCAAGCACCTAAGAACACCTCCTTAGTAGATATCCTAAAGGAAATTGCATAAAATTTGTTTTATATTTAGATATAAAGCTAATACTATATAAAATACTTTGAAATATTTAGTTTTTTTAAAAGAATTTACAAAATTATAATGTGACTTAAGAACGCACTTATACTGAAAAAAACTTAAGAATAGCTAAAAAATAACCTCCAGCTTATAACACTGCAATTTATTTTTTAGCCATCCTAAACCCATAATTTTAGACTTTCTCAACAGTTAAATGAAAATTTTTAAATTAATAATAAGGTAATCATCCATAACGGACAATAACCTTATAATGATATTATCACAATTTTTTTTAAATTTCAACAGTAAAATTTAAAAAAATTTCAACATCCTAAGAAAGCTAATTATAAAGTCAGGCATAAAAGCTTTATAATGCCTTTAAATCTGGCATAAAACCTAAAACTTATTCCAAATGCATTTTTAATATATTTGAAATATCTTTAAGGGCTCTCATTGAAATTTCATAATTTCGTTTTCGTTTGTCTTTTATTCTCACATGGAGACTATCCATTAAACCAAAGTTTACATTCATAGGCTGAAAATTCTGTATATTTTTATCTGATATATAATGACTAAGCCCACCTATTGCTGTAGTTGTTGGAAATATAACATTGTCCTTTTTTAGTATATCCATAGAAACATTTATTCCCGCCACCAAACCAGAGGATGCAGATTCAACATACCCTTCCACACCTGTAATCTGACCTGCAAAATATATATTGGGCTTATTTTTTAATCTATAAACAGAATCTAAAAGTTTAGGTGAATTTATGAAAGTATTTCTATGCATAACTCCGTATCTTACAAATTCAGCATTTTCAAGACCAGGTATCATGCTAAACACTCTTTTTTGTTCCGACCATTTTAATTGGGTCTGAAATCCTACCATATTATAAAGAGTCCCTGAAGTATTATCCTGCCTTAATTGAACAACAGCATATGCTTCTTTGCCTGTAGATGGATTAACTAATCCTACAGGCTTTAATGGACCAAATCTTAATGTGTCAACTCCTCTTTTTGCCATTCTTTCTACAGGCATGCATCCTTCAAAAACCATATCTTTTTCAAACTCTTTGACATCAGCTACTTGAGCATTTACCAGCTGATTCCAAAAAATATCATATTCTTCTTTTGTCATAGGACAATTTATATAATCCGCTGTACCTTTATCATATCTTGCTGCCTTAAAAGCCCTATTCATATCAATGGAATCAAATGTAACAATTGGTGCAGCTGCATCAAGATAATAAAGATAATTATCACCAATTAAGTTTTCAATGGCTTTTACAAGAGTTTTTGAAGTTAAAGGACCAGAAGCTATTATGGTTGTCCCTTCTTTTGGTATATCCTTTATTTCTTCATTTATCACTTGGATATTTTGGTTGTTTTTAATATACTCTGTCACCAACTTTGAAAATTCTTCCCTATCCACAGCCAGAGCTCCGCCTGCTGGAATTTTTGTCTTATCTGCACATTTCATTATTAAAGAATCCAGCACTCTCATTTCTTCTTTTAAAAGCCCCACAGCATTTTCCAGCTGGTCTGAACGAAGAGAATTACTGCAAACAAGCTCTGCAAAAGTATCTAAATTGTGAGCTGGCGAAAATACAATTGGCTTCATCTCATATAGTTTTACCTTTATTCCTCTTTTAGCAATTTGCCAGGCAGCTTCGCATCCAGCAAGTCCTGCTCCTATTACATTTACATAATCAGTCATATTTATAATCCCTACTTTTTTTTCTTTTCATCTTCCCCAACTTTGGTAAAATCACACTGCTCATTACTGCATTTAAACTGTGCCTTTTTTCCTGAATACTTTTTAGTTAAAAAATTACCACACTTAGGACATTTCTCACCAGAAGGCTTTTCCCATGTCATAAAATCACATTTGGGGTTGTTTTCGCATCCTAAATATTTTCTGCCTTTTTTTGTTTTTTTAATATATACTTTACCTTTACATTTAGGACAAGTTACCCCTGCATCTTCTAAAATAGGCTTTGCATTCCTGCATTCAGGAAAACCTGGACAGGCGAGAAATTTTCCATACCTTCCTAATTTTATAACCATATTTCTTCCACATTTTTCACAAATCTCATCTGTAACTTCATCTGGAACTTCAATGTTCCCAATTTTTTCTTCCGCCTCCTTTAGTACAGGAACAAACTGGTCATAAAAATTTTTAATAATATCTACCCATTCTTTGTCTCCTTCTTCTATATCATCTAGCTTTTTCTCCATTTCAACTGTAAACTCTATATCAACAATATCAGTAAAGTATGTTTTCATTATATCATTTACTATTTTCCCCAACTCTGTAGGCAACAGCACTTTAGATTCTTTTACCACATATCCTCTAGATTGAATTGTTGAAATTATAGGCGCATAGGTACTAGGTCTTCCAATGCCCCTTTCCTCCAAAGCTTTTACCAGTGTTGCTTCGGTATATCTTGGAGGTGGTTGGGTAAAATGCTGTTTAGGAATAATATTCTTTTTTTCTAAAACTTCACCTTCTGAAAGTTCAGGCAATGCAGAATTTTCTTCTTCCTCTTCATTATCCTGGCTTTCTTGATATAGCACAAGAAAACCTTTAAATTTAATAGTTGAACCGCTTCCTTTAAATACATATCCTCCTGCATTAATATCAACGCTTACAGTATCATAGATAGCAGAAGCCATCTGACTTGCAACAAATCTTTCCCATATAAGTTTATAAAGTCTGTACTGTTCTCTTGATAAAGAGTCCTTTATGTCATCTGGTTGGATATTGACATCTGTAGGTCTTATACACTCATGAGCATCCTGAGATTTTGACTTGCTTTTATATACTCTTCTTCCCTCTGGCAAATATTTCTTACCATATTTCTCCTCTATATAACTCTTTGTTTGCACCAATGCCTCATTTGATATTCTTGTAGAATCTGTACGGATATAAGTAATAAGTCCTGTGGTACCAATACCTTTAATGTCAATTCCTTCATATAATTGCTGAGCTACAATCATAGTCTTTTTGGTGGTAAAACCAAGTTTTCTGGATGCATCTTGCTGCATTGTACTTGTTATAAATGGTGCTACAGGCAGTTTTTTCTTTTCTGCCTTTTTAATTTTTCCCACCACAAACTTTTCATTTTTTATTTCATTTAATATTTTATTTACTTCTTCTTCACTTTTTAATTCAATTTTTTTCTTATCACTTCCATAAAACTTTGCATTAAAGTGTGTTTTTGCCTTTTCTTTTTTAAGCTCAGCTGTTATGCTCCAATACTCATCTGGTATAAAATTGTCTATTTCTTCTTCTCTATCACAAATAAGCCTTGTTGCTACCGATTGGACCCTTCCCGCACTTAAGCCCTTTTTAACTTTTCTCCACAAAAGAGGACTAATTTTATATCCCACTATTCTATCTAAAATTCTCCTGGCTTGCTGAGCATTAACTAAGGACATGTCTATTTCCCTAGGAGATTTTATTGCATTTTTAACTGCATTTTTTGTTATTTCATTAAAAGTTATTCTACATTTTTCTGTATCATCTAATTTAAGCAAATATGCCAAATGCCAGGAAATTGCTTCTCCTTCTCTGTCAGGGTCAGTGGCAAGATATATCTTTTTTGCATTTTTTGCTTCTTTTTTTAGTTTTGCAATCACTTCTCCCTTTCCTCTTATAGTAATGTACTTAGGCTGGAAATGATTTTCTATATCAATCCCTATTTGACTTTTAGGAAGATCTCTCACATGTCCTACAGAAGCAACTATTTTATAGCCCTTCCCTAAAAATTTTCCAATGGTATTTGCCTTTGCAGGTGATTCCACAATAACTAATTTATCAGCCATCTTTTTCCTCCAGTTAAAATTATATCCGATAACAATATATTATTATAATATTATATATTGTCATTACTCAAGTAAATATTAATGTTTTAATTTGTATATCTTTCCAGGAAGCTGTTCCACTATCCCTTTTAACTCTAACATAATTAATATAGAACTGACAAGTTGCACACTAAAACCTGTCTTTTTAGATATTAAATCTATATTAGAAGGCTCAAATTTAAGACAGGATGCAACTGTCCTTTCTTCGTGATCAAGTCCTTTAAAAAAACTTTCATCTAAAATATTTTTTTCAAAGAATTTTTCCATGTTTTCATCACTAAAACTTATATTTATTTCTTCTAAGATATCCTCTATACTTGTTACTATTTTTGCCCCTTCTTTAATTAGTTTATTAGTCCCGGCACTTTTTAAACTGCACACATTTCCAGGAAGTGCAAACACTTCCCTTCCCTGTTCTAGGGCAAAGTCAGCAGTAATAAGAGACCCGCTGCGTTCTCCTGCTTCAATTACAATCACTCCAAGGGATATACCACTTATTATTCTGTTGCGTGCAGGAAAATTATTTGCTAATGGAGCTGTCCCAGGTAAATACTCTGATACACAAGCACCATTTTCTATTATAGACTCCATAAGTTTTTTATTCTCGTAAGGATATACTATATCAAGGCCGCATCCTAATACAGCTATAGTCCTTCCTCCAGCATCAACAACACCTTTATGGGCATATGAATCCACTCCGCGAGCCATACCACTTACAACAGTAATTCCATAATTGGATAATTCCTTTGAAATGGTCTGAGCCATACTTAAACCATATGAAGTTGCTTTTCGCGAGCCTACAACTGCCAAATATTTTTCATTTCTTTTAAAGCTTCCCTTAACATACAGTACAACAGGCGGATCATATATATTCTTAAGGTAGGATGGATATAGTTCGTCATTAATAGTTAAAATTTTTATATTGTTTTTATAAATGTTTTCTAAATGTTTTTTGACCTGCTTCCGTATTTGAACATTCATTAAATTATACACATCACTGCCAGTAAGAAAAGTCAGCTCTTTTAGTTCATTTTCTTTTGCTTTCCAGATATTATAAGGGCTTTTAAAATGTTCTAAAAGCTTTTTTGACTTAACCGCTCCAATACCGGGAATTGAACTAAGCCACACCCAATACTGTATATCATCCACCTTATAGCACTCCTTTTTTTAAAAAATAAATGAAACTTTTTTGTCCATTTACCAAAAATCAATTTATCATGTATTTATATCATAGTCAAGTATAAATATCATTATTTTCTATCTAAACTTCTGTATTGTATGGCTTCTAGTAAATGATTGGCTTTTATGTACTGTGACTCCTCCATATCAGCTATTGTGCGGGCTACTTTAAGTATTTTCCCATGAGCCCTTGCACTTAATCCCAATTTTTCAAAAGCGTTTTCTAATATGCTTTTACATTTATCGTCTAATTTGCAATACTTCTTAATCATTGAATGGGAAAGTTCTGCATTAGAATATATATTAAGACCTTTGTATCTTTCCTGCTGAATTTTTCTAGTTCTATTAACTCTCTTTCTGATATCCTGGGATTTTTCACTTTCTTCTTTGCTGTCAAGTTCCTTATAGCTTATGGAAGAAACCTCTATATGCAAATCTATTCTGTCTAGCAAAGGTCCCGAAATTTTCCCAAAATACTGCTGTATCTGTTTAGGTGTACAGGTACACTCCTTTGCAGGTTCGAGGAAATTACCACATTTACAAGGATTTGCCGCACATATTAAAGTACTTCTTGCAGGATATGTTAAAGTTGCATTAACTCTTGAGATTGTAACAACTCCATCTTCTAAAGGCTGTCTTAGCGCTTCTAGTACGTTTTTGTTAAACTCTGGCAATTCATCTAAAAACAAAACTCCATAGTGGGCAAGACTTATTTCTCCTGGCTTTGGAATTCTTCCCCCGCCTATGAGACTTGCAGTTGATATGGTATAATGAGGTGCTCTAAATGGTCTTTGGGTTATAAGAGGAGTCTTTTCTGGCAAAACCCCTGCAATACTGTGAATTTTCGTTACTTCCAAAGCTTCTTCAAAAGTCATAGAAGGAAGTATTGTAGGAAGCCTTCTGGCTATCATAGTTTTCCCACAGCCTGGACCTCCAACCATCAGACAATTATGTCCCCCTGAGGCTGCTACTTCAAGTGCTCTCTTTACAGCTTGCTGTCCTTTTACATCAGAAAAATCAACATCATAAGAGATATTGTATTTAAAAATATTTTCTTTATCTGCAATATATTTTTCTATTCTTTCAATTCCATTTAAATGATTTACAACATCTTTAATGCTTTTTGCAGGGTAGATATTTATACCTGATACAACCGCAGCTTCATCTGCATTTTCTACAGGCAAAAATATATTTTCAATTGCATTTTCCTTAGCACTTATAGTCATAGGAAGTATTCCCCTAACAGGCTTAATTCCACCATCTAAAGATAATTCACCTAAAAAAACGCTATTTTCTATAATATCATCAACCTTTAATTGTCCAGTTGCTGCTAATATCCCTAATGCTATGGGAAGGTCAAAGGCAGAACCTTCTTTCTTTTTATCAGCTGGCGCTAAATTTACCGTTATTCTATTTATGTGAAATTTAAATCCAGCATTTTTAATGGCTGCCCTCACCCGTTCTTTTGACTCTTTGACAGCAGTATCACCTAAACCAACCATATCAAAAGATGGTAGTCCATTTGATATGTCTGTTTCAACCAAAACAACATAACCATCTATACCCATTAACCCTAGACTTTTAATTTTAGAAAGCATACTTCACCTCATAAGACTAGATTTTTGAATAGCTGTTTTACTAAAAAACATTGGTTAGAATAATTATATGAATATGCCTGTTTTGATAAACAACCTTCTTTAATATATTATATCACAAATTATAACAATAGTTATATTTTTTTATACAAAAAGCGAGGGGAAAACATTTACGCTTCCCCTCGCTTTTTGTATAAAATTTATGTACCTATTTTTTAATTATTACTTCACCTGGTGAAAGTGAAAATCCTATTGAGTTAAAATCATAATCTTCAAAATTGCCTGAATCTAAAGTAAGTTTAACAGTTCCATCTGATGCATTTTCCTTAACTTTAGCTTCTATAGTTATAAATGTTCCGTCTTTAGATATCATTCCTTTACGTTGTTGTTCTGTCTCAATATATAAAACAGTAATTGCACCCTTTTCATTCATTATGTTGGTTTGTATGTCGGTTTCAGGAGAATTCATTATCTCTCCCCCCACTATATCTAAAACTTCAAGTTTATCCTCATCAAATAAAATCTTTAAAAATCCACTATTTATTCCTTCTGAAGGAACATTAGAAAAATTCACAGGAATTTTTATTGTTTCTCCAGGTTTAGCTTCAATTGCATCAATTTTTATATTGATGTCTTCATATACAACTTTTTGAGGTTTTTCTTCCCCTGAATTATCGCTGACTCCCATATCCACAAGTACTTTTCTTGCATCTCCGTCCCAATAAATATCAACATCTAAAGCTTCCGCCATTGCCCTAAGGGGTAAGTATGTCCTTCCTTCAATAACCACTGGAGGAGGGTCAGATTGAAAAACTTCACCACGTACAAAAACTTGAAAATTAGGACTTACTGCAGTCCATTGAGCTGACGCAACAAAAACGCCTGTAGTTAAGACTACACCTGCAATTAAACCTAACATAATTTTTTTCATTGTTATGCACCTCGTTATAATATTTTTATGATTATTGCACCATAATAAATATTATACCATAACAGAAAGGCCTTGTCAGTAAAAAAATAAATTTGACTTTTTTTGTTACTTCTCACTTAACAATTTATTTAGTTCTTCCATAAATGTATTTATATCTTTAAATTGCCTGTAAACAGAGGCAAACCTTACATAAGCTACTTCATCAAGTCTTTTAAGTTTTGTCATTACCATTTCTCCAATATCTTTTGAAGTAACTTCCCTTTGAAGAGAATTGTAAAATTGACTTTCTATACTATCCACTAATTTTTCTAAATCATTAACAGAAACAGGTCTTTTTTCACAAGCTCTTAAAAGTCCTGTCATAATTTTTTCCCTATTAAAAACCTGCCTTGTTTTATCTTTTTTAATGACCATAAGTGGCAAACTTTCTACTTTTTCATAGGTTGTAAACCTTTTTTGGCATTCTAAACATTCTCTTCTTCTTCTTATGGCAGTGTTTTCTTCAGTTGGCCTTGAATCAATTACTTTGTCTTCAGCAAACCCACAATATGGACATTTCATAGCAATCCTCCAAAATACAGTTTTAAAATATAAAGTATAACTTCAAAGTTCATTATACTACATGCCTTACAAATCCGCAATAATAAGGAATTTTAAATCAGTCTTTCATCTATTTCTACTAAAATTATATCTTCCCCTATTTTTTTAATTCTTTCCCAGGGTATAACGTACTCACTGTCTTTTCCTAAAATTCCAAATAATCTGTTTCCCCCAGGAATCACAATAGACTCTAACTTTCCACTATTTAAATTAATTTCTACATCACATACAAACCCCAACCTTTTACCATCATTAATATTTATTACTTCTTTTTGTCTAAAATCCGATGTCCTATTCATAATATAACACCTCACAAAAATACACACTAACCCATTTTTACAAATAACCTTACCGTTAATTTACTTCTATAATAAATTATATATATTTTCTCATATGCATTAGAGCAGTCTTTTCTAAGCGTGAAACCTGGGCCTGAGAAATCCCAATCTCTTCTGCCACCTCCATTTGTGTTCTTCCATCAAAAAATCTTAAATTTAATATCAGCTTTTCCCTGTCATTTAACTTCCTTAATGCTTCATTTAATGCAATTCCTTCAAGCCAGTTTTCATCATGGTTTTTTTCATCCTTAACCTGATCCATAACGTATATAGCATCTCCACCGTCATGGTATACCGATTCAAATAAGGAAATAGGATCTTGTATTGCATCAAGGGCAAATACAATGTCTTCTTTTGGTATTTCAAGTTCTTTTGCAATTTCTTCTATTGTAGGTTCCTTTGAGTTCTTGTTTGTAAGTCTTTCTTTTGCCTGTAATGCCTTATATGCAATGTCCCTTAGCGATCTGCTTACGCGGATTGAATTGTTGTCTCTTAGGTATCTTCTTATTTCACCTATTATCATAGGAACTGCATATGTGGAAAATTTCACATTTTGGGAAACATCAAAATTATCTATAGCTTTGATTAAACCTATACATCCCACCTGAAAAAGATCATCAACATATTCTCCTCTATTGTTAAATCTTTGAATAACACTTAGTACAAGTCTCAAATTCCCCCGGATAAATTCCTCTCTTGCCGTGGCATCTCCTTTATGCATTCTTTCAAAGAGAACCTTTTTTTCATCATTTGACAGAACTGGCAGTTTAGATGTATTTACTCCGCATATTTCAACTTTATTGATTAGCATAAATAACCTCCCGGCAAATATAATTAAGTCAGTATCATTATTACCATAGAGGCTATTTTTATACTGTAAAAAAAGGCATAAAATTTCACCTAAACACCTTGACAAACCTTGTACCAATTGCAATTACTAGACTAAAAAACAGATGGTATATTCTTGTAATCTTTTAGTAAAATTTAGAAATTTTCACGCCCTTCCTGATAAAATATTCTCTTAATATAAATTTAAAATTAAATCATTCTGCTTATTTCTTTTTTTAACCTGCTTATAATCTTTTTTTCAAGCCTTGATATATATGATTGGGATATTCCCAACATATCCGCAACTTCCTTTTGAGTTTTTTCTACACCATCATTAGTAAGCCCAAACCTAAGTTCTACTATTTTCTTTTCTCTAATGGATAATTTTTTCATTGCAATTTCCAACAATTCTTTATCAACTTCATCTTCAATGGTTCTATGAATTAAATCATTTTCAGTGCCTAATATGTCAGATAAAAGCAGTTCATTTCCATCCCAGTCAATATTTAAAGGCTCATCTATTGATACTTCTGTTTTCATTTTATTATTTCTTCTTAAATACATTAATATTTCATTTTCAATACAACGGGATGCATATGTAGCTAATTTTATATTTTTAGCTGGATTAAAAGTATTTATAGCTTTTATTAAACCAATAGTCCCAATGGATATTAAATCTTCTACTCCCACACCTGTATTTTCAAATTTTCTCGCTATATATACAACCAATCTCAAATTTCTCTCAATTAAAATTGACTTAACACCATAATCACTTTTTCCAAGCTTATTTAAAAGATAGTTTTCTTCATCATTACTAAGAGGAGGTGGTAGTGCTTCGCTTCCTCCTATATAGTAAACTGGCGACTTTTTATGTAATTTGAACTTTTCCAAAAAATTTATGTACTTTATCATTGCAAAAAGTTTTACTTTTTTCAAAATATACATTACTAAGCTTCCCCTTTCATAAATAGTATAAATATTAGTGTAAATACTTTAAAACTACATATAATACATGGTGCTGTGGTTTTAAACCAGTTCCGGGCTTAAAAGTGCATTGTAATTATTGTTGTTTGATAAAGTTCTGTTGTAAATTCCTATAATAACATCGGATACCCCCTTTTTGTCAGTATTCTCCCCAATCTCAATATAGTCAGGTTTAAAACCTATAAGCATTCCATTTTCTTTACCAAGAGATGTAAATGGTATAAGCCTGAACCGTGAAAACCATTTTGAATCTGAAATTATTTTTGTAGCACGTACTAAATCCTCTTCTTTTGACTCTTCAAATATATTTTGAATGTCAGAAGGTAATATATTTTTTATTGCATTAAACTCAACTACCACAACAGGAGCATTTGTTAGTGGGTCATGCAGAGAATTTCCTGTATCTACCAAAGCAAACAAATCAATCATTCCATTTTCAAATACAACTTTTAAAGGAATACATAAATTATCTCTTATTAATCGTTCTTGTATTAAATCCCAAAATATTTTTACTATTATGAAAACTGTTACCGCCGAAAAAAATAACATAGACCATTTTGAATCATCAAAAATATAAAATATACCGTTTTGAACTAAGCCGTCTGTATTATTAAAGTATAAAAATGCAAAGGCAGCACCTGCAAATATAAAAGTTGATATGTAAAATATAGCCAAAATTCTCATAAAACTTTTAAATTTAGGAGGATAGAAGGTTACTGCAACAATAAAAAATGAAAGAATTATTTTTGCTGCTGTAGTATAATATATTTTAATCTCTGGAAACAAAAGCAAAAACACAACATAAGATGCCCCCACTAAAGAACCTAACAATAAACGCAAATTAGATATTTTTGTTTTAGATAGTTTAGAAGTCATTAATAATATTAAATAATTCATAACAATATTTTGAAGTATAAGTACATCAATGTATATTTCCATTTTAACCCTCCTCACAACAAGCAATATAATAAAGCTTATCTTTTTTAAAATGGCTTTATCTTTATCTAAATATGAATATCTATATTTATGTCTATAAAGTCTATGCCCTAATAAGTTATATGCAAAAGCATGTTTATTTATTATTAATTATACATTTAAAATTATATTTATTTTGTCAAAGCTAGTTGTAGAAAAAAAAGCAAATTTCTCTAAAAATTCCGAATAGGCATAATTAAAATTTAGATAAAAATAAAGACACATGAAAATACACCTTTGTACTTTCATGTGTCTTAAAATTACTTTAATCTATTTTAAATTATTATTTGAATCTATTTCTCCTTAAGAATGTAGGGATTTCCAATTCATCTGTCTCTACCTGACTTGGTTCTGGCTCTTCTTTATTAACAGCATTGTATAATTTTTCCTTTTCAGTTGTTGCAGAATTTTCAGGTTTTTTTAATGCAGGTACTTTTTCAAATCCCGTTGCAATTACAGTAATCAATATCTCATCTTTAAGGTTCTCATCAATAACAGCACCAAAAATAATATTTGCATCTGGGTCTGCAGATTTTTGTACTAATTCAGCAGCAGTATTAACTTCAAATAAACCTAAATCCGCTCCTCCTGTAATGTTCAACAGAACCCCTCTGGCACCTTCAATGGAAGTTTCTAAAAGAGGACTTTGAATAGCCTGCTTTGCAGCCTCTTCTGCTCTGCTGTCCCCTGATGCTCTTCCTATACCCATATGTGCAAGTCCTGTATCCAACATAATGGTCTTAACATCTGCAAAGTCCAAATTTACCAATCCTGGTACAGCAATTAAATCAGATATACCTTGAACACCTTGTCTTAACACATCGTCAGCAATTTTAAATGCTTCCACAATGGATGTTTTCTTTTCAGCAATCTGCAAAAGCCTGTCATTTGGTATGGTAACTAATGTATCAACAGAATTTCTTAATGCTTCAACTCCTCTTTCTGCTTGTTGCATTCTCTTTCTGCCTTCAAACATAAAAGGCTTGGTCACCACTCCTACAGTAAGAATTCCCATTTCTTTTGCAACTTGAGCAACCACTGGAGCAGCTCCTGTTCCAGTACCTCCGCCCATTCCTGCTGTCACAAAAACCATATCTGCACCTTTTACTGCCTGTGCAATCTCATCCCTGCTTTCATTAGCAGCCTTTTCACCAATCTCAGGATTAGCTCCTGCTCCAAGTCCTTTTGTAAGTTTTTCTCCAATTTGGATTTTTGTATTTGCCTTAGATAAAAACAAAGCTTGTTTATCAGTATTTACAGATATAAATTCAACTCCACGAAGCCCAGCTGTAATCATCCTGTTAACTGCATTATTTCCACCGCCACCTACACCTATAACTCTTATTTGTGCAAATTGCTCCATATCAACATCAAATTCCAGCAACTTAAGTCCCCCTTCTTCTCATTTGTAATCGCACTACCCATCCATACTATTTTATACAAAATTTTAAGTTATTATTTTTCGCATATAATGTCACTTGCATACACTCTCTCAATTTAAATAATATATTATTATTAAGTGTAGCGCAAGATTGTATTTTAAATTTCAATGCACTTTTTTACACTTTTATTACATTAAGGCTACTTCAAAAACAAAACCCTATCATTATAACTATTGATTGCACATTTATGGATTATTCAAACAAATAATCTAAACTTTTAACCTATATCGGCTTATTTTCTTTTTACATTACAATATTTTATTAATAAATTTATTATAATCTAAAAATAACAATAAGTATATTGGAAAAAACAGTCCTAATGTTAAAACAGTCCAGTGAAAAACTTGTAAATCTTTTCTAAAATTCCAAATTTTCTTTTTGATTTTTCTGGTATTTTATTTTTATTCTCACTTTCTTTTTTACTAAGTTTCATTCTCTTAGCCGCATATTTTATTATACCAACACAAGTGAGAAATTCAGGTTTTGAAATGCTGGTCACTTTATGTGTCGCCACTTTCACAGGGAAACCAAAAACTTCATATGCCAGCTGCATATTGCCATCAACATATGAAATACCTCCACCTGCTAAAACAACAGTTCCATCAAAACCATTTAACATCCCGTTTTTATCCAACAATTCTTTGCATAAATAAAAAATTTCATGAACCCTTGCTTCAATTATTTCTATAACTTGAGAAACTTTTATTTCTCTTTTTTTATTTTCATTTATATCATTTATAGTAATTTCATAATCATTTTTAATTAAGGAAGTAAGAGCTAATTCATACTCCCTTTTTAGTTTTTCAGCTTCGTCTAAAGATATTCTAAGACCAATTGATATGTCATTTGTTATATGCGCTCCTCCAACAGGTATAGAATCATTAAAAACTACTTTTTCATTTTTATAGACTGAAACATTTGTTATGCTTCCTCCTACATCAATTAAAATAACTCCCATTTCCTTTTCCTGTGAAGTTAAGGATAATTCACTTATAGCCAAAGCTTCAACAATAATACCATCCACTTCTACATTAGCTTTTTGCATACTTTTTACTATGTTTTGAACAGAAGTAATTTTGCCAGCTATAATATCAGCTTCAACTTCAAGCTTAACCCCTGTCATACCTAGTGGGTCAACAATTTCATCACAACCGTCAACAATATATTGGGTAGGAACAACATCTATAATCTGACGGTCTTGAGGAAAACTCACCTTCTCTACACCGGATAAAACTCTTAAAATATCTTTTTTTGTAATTTCATGCTCAGCATTTGAAGTTTCAATTGAGGCTCTGTTAGAAATTATACTAACTTGATTACCCATTATATTTACATATGCAGAATTAATCTCAATATTTTTAATAGCTTTAATCTCTGCAATACAACTACTTATTATACTAGAGGCTTCATCAATGTCAACAATTACTCCTTTTTTTACACAGTTAGAAGGTTTCATTGACTTAGCTAAAACTTCAATATTCCCAAACTTGTCCACTTTAGCTACTACAGCACATACCTTTGATGTACCAATATCAATAGCACATATTATATCATCCACTTTATGTAGGCCTCCTAAACTATTTCATCTAATTTAAAAAGAATTTTAAAATTTTTAATCAATAACTCTACTATAAGATTATTTAAAAAATTTATAGCTAACATATTTAATTTACAAAATTCTATATTTATCATTTATTTTAATTATATCTAATTTAAAATATTTTATCACTTAATATTATAGTACTACAAAAAATATTATGCATTTATATTATACATTTTCACTTTCTATATTATCTTTTTTTCTGTCTTTATTCAATAGAAATCTTCGAATTCCAGCAAAATTCAAAAATAATCTATTTCCAAAAGCAAAAACTGCCGCTAAATATAATTGTATACCCAATTTATCTCCCATGTAAGCTAAGCCTGCTGCAAGCAAAGCATTTCCAAAAAAGCCTGAAAGAAATATTTTCATTTTAAATGTTCCCTTAAGACTTGAATATACTCCTCCAAAAACTGAATCTAATGCAGCAAGTATGGCTATAGCCACATAACTTGAATATTTAGGAGGAATGTCAAAAGGAATAAAAATCCCCAATATAATCCCAATTATTAATCCTAGCAGTGGAATCATTATTTTTCCTCTTTTCCATTGTATTTTTTTAGTTTATTGTAATAACTAAATTTACTCTTAGTCTATTCAGGTATAAAAGTAGGATTCTTCCCTGTTGTTAAATCTAAATATCCCTTTTCATTTTCATCAATATTATTAAAAAATATTTCTTGTAAAATCATAATTTTATATTCATCTAATTGATTATATGCACCTAAATTAACTTTTACTCTCTTATCCAGAAAAATCAAAACATTGTCTAAATCTGAAACATCAACTTTAGATATACACTGATCTAAATTATTAATATAGCTTTTATTGTTGCCTTTTTTTTGTGTAAAATCTATTACATTAAAAATTTTGTTAAAAGCATTTATGCCTTTTATATTGTTTCCACTAATCATTTTACCCAAGCTATATCCATTTACATCCAAGCCTTCGATAATGGGTAGGTTTTCCCAATGTTTTTCATCTCCTGCATCGACAACAAATCCTTCATTATCAATTATAAGACTTGTGTTAATATAGGGCACTACAGCAACTGGCTCTCTTTCAGTAATTGTTATCTTCACCTTCCCGGGGTAAACCATCCGCACAACAATATCTTTTACATAAGAGCATCTTTCTAATATATTTTCCTCCGAGTTTGTTGACCTAAATGTCAACATACCTTTAATATCAGCATTGTAAGCCAGCTCTCTAAACCAATTGGCACCAAGCACTATCCTTGATGCATTAATTACTTCAATGTTATTATAATGCTTATTGCCATAAACTTCAATGCTATTTATATAAAATAATGGTGATAGTGCAATGCCAACCAATAACACAGCTAAAAATACAATACTAAAAAGTCTTTTAATAATTTTTTTATTCTTTTGTTTCTTTCTTTTTTTCTTAACTACACTTTCTCTTTTTTTCATTTGTATTCCCTCAATCTTTTCTTTCTATCAAAGCACCTACATTAGAAAGCTTTAACTCAATATCTTCATACCCTCTGTCTATATGCTTTATACCACTTATAACTGTTGTTCCTTCAGCTGCAAGAGCAGCTAAAACCAACGCAGCTCCTCCTCTTAAATCCCTGGCACAAACATTTGCTCCAGTAAGCTTTTCTACCCCTCTTATTACAGCAAGGCGACCTTCTAATTTAATATCCGCTCCCATTCTAAGAAGTTCTTCAACATGTTTATATCTGTTGTCAAAAATAGTTTCTACAATAATGCTGGTTCCCTTAGCAATTGATAAAAATGACACAAATTGCGACTGCATATCTGTAGGAAAACCTGGATAGGGCAAAGTTCTTATTACATCTATAGACCTTGGTCTTGCTGGTCCATAAATATGTAATGAATCCCCTCTAAGGTCAATACAACAACCTGCTTCTCTTAAATAGGATACAATAGATGTTATATGCTCTGCTACAACGTTTTTTAAAGTAAGATCCCCTCCTGTAATTCCTGCTGCTATCAAATATGTACCTGCAACAATTCTATCAGGTATCACATTATGCTCTACATTATTAAGTTTTTTTGTACTTCCAGTTATTCTAATTACACTTGTTCCTGCTCCTGAAACTTTAACTCCCATTTTAATNAAAAAATTTTGAAGGTCAACTATTTCAGGTTCTTTTGCTGCCTGGCGTATTATCGTTTCACCTTCTGAAAATACAGCTGCAAGCATTATGTTTTCTGTTGCCCCCACACTAGGGAAATCTAACTGTATATCGCAGCTTTTCAATTTATCAACTTCACAGTACAAAAAACCATGATGCGCATCATGCACCTTAACACCCATTTGTCTCAAAGCTTTAATATGCATATCTATTGGTCTTGGACCTATTTCGCACCCACCTGTATAGGTAAGCTTATTGGCACAAACAACATATTTAAGATATCTATATCCTTTAATATCTATCTTAATATTTTATCACTTCATAAAATAGGTATCAAATATTTTTATAGGGGAAATACTTCCTTATAAAAATACTTCTTCACAATTAAACTGTTTATGTTATAATCTTTAAAGATAAAAATTTTACTAAAAGCAGGGATGTAAATGAATTTAAAACTTACTTTTACCATTATGGTTACTAAATTGTTAATTTTTTTATTAAGACTTTTAAAGCGTGGGGGCACTACTTTGCCTGGTAAAGTTGCACAAAAAATTTTCCCAGGCATAATTAAATATATTTCAAAAGATCTTAAAATCATAATGGTTACAGGAACAAATGGAAAAACTACTACAACACGTATTATTGGTCAAATACTGGAGAAAAATAATATAGACTATATTACAAATAAATCTGGTGCAAATCTTGTAAGTGGAATAATAACCACATTAATTGATTCTGTCAACTTTTCTGGAAAAAGCAAATATAAAACTGCACTAATTGAAGTTGATGAAGCAGCTTTTAATGTAATAACTAATGACATAAAACCAGATATTTTGGTGGTAACAAACTTTTTCAAAGATCAGTTAGACCGCTTTGGTGAGCTGCACACAACTTTAAACAACGTAAAATCAGGAATAGAAAAATCCCCTGAAGCTAAACTTATTTTAAATGCCGATGACTCCCTTTGTGCTTCGTTAGCTAAAGACCATAGGGGGCAAGTATTATATTATGGATTTGACGAAAAAGCATATGAAGGTACTGATAATCTTTTAGCTTCAGATGCTGTCTTTTGCATTTATTGCATGGGCAAATATGAATATAAAAACAGGGTTTATGGACATTTAGGAACATTTGAATGTACTTCCTGTGGTTATAGCCGTCCTACTTCTGATATAACCTGTTTAAAGGTTGATGAATTAAATAGTTCATATACACAAATAGAATTTTCAATAGGTGAAGAAAATTACAAGGCCAAAATTAATTTACCCGGNCTTTACAATGGATACAATGCACTTGCGGCAATATCCTGTGGACATATTCTAAACCTTCCGCCTGAAAGTTTCATATCTTCCCTTGAAACTTTTGAAAGTGGTTTTGGAAGAATGGAAACCATCAAAACTGATGGCAAAGCTATAAAATTAATTCTTGTAAAAAATCCTGCAGGATTTAATCAAGTGATAAATTTTCTTTTAACTGAACCTAAAAAAAATCAAATAGCCTTTTTAATAAATGATAAACCTGGTGATGGAATAGATGTTTCTTGGCTATGGGATGTAGATTTTGAAGAGTTTATAAAAATTCAAGAAAATATTTCTTCCTTTTACGCTTCTGGAAGCAGGGCAGAAGACATGGCACTAAGACTTAAATATGCAGGAATTTACAGTGATAAAATAGAAATTGTTAGAGATTATGAGGAACTAATTAATAAGGGGCTTTCAAATACTGAGAAAGGAAATAGCTTTTACATACTCCCCACTTATACAGCACTCTTAGATATAAGAGGTGTTTTAAAGAAAAAATTTGGGTTAAAGGAGTTTTGGAAATAATATGTATAATTTAAGTATCTGCCACTTATATCCTGATATTTTAAATCTCTATGGCGACCGTGGTAATGTAATGGCTTTAGAAAAACGTTGCTTTTGGAGAGGAATAGAAGTAAATATCTCAAATGTATCTTTAGGTGACTCATTTGACTGTCATGAATATGACATTATATTTTTAGGCGGAGGACAAAATTTTGAGCAAAAAATTATTTTGGATGATTTAATAAATGAAAAGGGAAATGAAATTAAAAATGCAATAAATAATAATAAAGTATTTTTGGCAATTTGTGGAGGCTATCAAATGCTAGGAAAGTATTACATTACCCAGGACAAAAAAGAAATAGAGCTTTTAGGTGCATTAGATTTATGGACAATAGACGGAAAAGAAAGGCTAATGGGTAACTTGGTATTTGAATGTGATTTTTTAATAAATGAAAATTGTGATGGAAAAATAGTTGGTTTTGAAAATCACGCTGGAAAAACCTATCTTGGTAAAGATGTAAAACCTTTAGGGAAAGTCATAAAAGGATATGGAAACAATGGTGAGGATGGCTTTGAAGGAGCAATTTATAATAATGTATATTGTTCATATTCCCATGGAAGTCTGCTTCCTAAAAACCCTTCCCTTACAGACCATTTAATAAGTATTGCACTAAAACAAAAATATAAAGATTTTGTATCTCTTCAGGCTTTAAATGACGATTTTGAAATAAAAGCCCATAATTCAATGCTAAAAAAAATCATTTAAGTTTAAGGCAGGGCATATAATTTTATACCCTGCCTTAGATAAAATGCTTTTTTATTTTTACAAAATTTTTGCCATAGTTGATTCTATACATAATTCTATAGCTTCAAAATCCATATTTGGTATATAATAAGCTTCTATATCATCATGTATGCTCTTTGCTTTTCCAATATTTTTAATTGCCAATCCCAATAAAAAGTCAAAATTTTGCTTATTTTCTTCTAGCACCAATTCATTTATATGAAATTTATCAATATACTGGTCAAAATCAATACATTCTTCAAATTTAACATTTGCAAAGTGGTATTCATTTGACGTTGTAAATGAAATATTTAAATCTTTTATTATTAAATGTTCAAGCTTTAAAGGATTTAATGCACAATAAAAAGACTCTACATCAAATCCTCTCTCTATTGCTGCAGCTTTTATTTTTTTAAGAAAGATTTCAGTTCCCGTGCCAGTTTTTCCACTAACACAATAAACTTTGTCTGTATCTAAAACTGTAGAAAGGTAATTTATAAGCCCCTTTGGAGTAATAGCACTTGCAAAAAGTTTTCTCTCCTTTCCCACTCTATCTGATACTTCAATATCTTTGAAATTAATATTTGTAAATTCTTGACTTGTCTTGTTGATTTTAGAAATATCAATAGACTCTTTTATCATCTCACTACTGTCTTCATAAATTAAATAGGCGGCTTTTATATATCTATACGCTCTTTTAAAATTTTCTCTAACTTCCCTATTACATTTCAT
>JGI24712J26585_10000612_pt1 | contig 30600 bp, 26 predicted proteins | sample BioPla3DNA2_FD_26585 | JGI IMG/M metagenome (IMG submission 26585)
TTTATTTTGAAATGCGGATGAAGGGAGTCGAACCCCCACGCCAAAGGCGCTAGATCCTAAGTCTAGTGCGTCTGCCAATTCCGCCACATCCGCATATGATATTCAATTTCTAATAAAAGCTATGAGCTACCCGGGACTCGAACCCGGGACACCTGGATTAAAAGTCCAGTGCTCTACCGGCTGAGCTAGTAGCCCATAAAAATGGCTGGGTAGGAAGGATTCGAACCTTCGCATGCAGGAGTCAAAGTCCTGTGCCTTACCGCTTGGCGACTACCCAACATTGCTTAAGGGTGAATAGTGGGATTCGAACCCACGGCCTCCAGAGCCACAATCTGGCGCTCTAACCAGCTGAGCTATACCCACCATAATCATCCTCTATAAAAAGATGGCGTGCCTGCAGGGATTCGAACCCCGGACACGTGGCTTAGAAGGCCACTGCTCTATCCTGCTGAGCTACAGGCACATATCATGGAGCGGGTGATGGGAATCGAACCCACGTATCCAGCTTGGAAGGCTGGTGTTCTACCATTGAACTACACCCGCAAGTGGTCGGGGTGACAGGATTCGAACCTGCGACCTCTTGATCCCAAATCAAGCGCTCTAGCCAAGCTGAGCCACACCCCGCGGCACCGACAACGATTATTATATATGATTCACTTTTATTCGTCAATACTTTTTTTAAAATTTTTTAGATGATATTTAATCTGTTGATTTCACCGTTTTTTCCTAAAGTCATAATGGCAGGTTCCATCCTGCCATCCTGATCGATGTCCAGTATGCCAAAGGTGGGAGTGATCGTTCCCCTTGGCTGGCTGATACTTCCCGGATTCAAGAGAAGGACGCTTCCGTAATATTCAATGAGAGGTATATGGGTATGTCCGAAAAGTACCGCATCAACCTCCTTCTCTTCTCCGTAATAGCTTATTCTGTCATATCCCCATTTAACATTCTGTTTATGACCATGAGTAAGCAGTATTTTCCTTCCGCAGACATGAATAATCTTTTCCTTTGGAGATGAACTAAAATCACAATTTCCTGCAACATAATGAAGAGGAATGTCAGGAAACTCTTTGCCAAGCTGTACAGCATCAAAATCGTGATCTCCTAAATGAACGATCATATCCATTCTGTCTTTAATCCTTTGAATGACTGTTCTTGCATAATGAAGTGAATGATGGGTATCGCTTAAAATCAAAAGCTTCATTTATTCTATTTCCCCCAGTCGCATTTTTAGCTCACTTTTCATTTTCTCTAATGCCTTTCCCCTGTGACTGATCTGATTTTTTAAATCCCTTGGCATCTGGGCTGTTGTCATATCGTATTCTGGAACATAGAAAATAGGATCATATCCAAAACCGTTTTCCCCTTTTATTTCATATCCTATGCGTCCTTCTATGACTCCCCTTGCAGTGATGATCTCTCCATCAGGAAATCCTGCTGCAATGACACAGACGAATCTTGCAGTTCTCTTCTCATCGGGAACCCCTGATAGCATATCTAAAATCTTTTTATTTTTGATATCATAAGGAGTATTTTCTCCTTCAAATCGAGCAGAATGAACCCCCGGCGCTTTATTGAGAAAATCAATCTCAAGGCCTGAGTCATCTGCCATAACGATGTCATTGGTAATTTTCATAATCTCTTTAACTTTAATAATGGCATTTTCCTCAAAGGTAGTTCCGTCCTCTACAATATCAACATCAATGCCTGCTTCTTCCATAGATACAACTTCCACATTGAGATCCTTCATAATTTCATTAATTTCTGCGATTTTTCCTTTATTCTTTGTTGCAAATATGATTCTTTTCATTGATTACTTCCCCCGATAAGATCAGCAATTTCTCCCAGTGCTTCTTTTTGTTTTTCAATGAGTTCTCTGGTGCCTTTACTGCCTAATTGAAGTAAGTTGTTGAACATTTCAAAGGAAAAAGGATATTTCTCTCCTGTTCCTTGTACTTCTATATATTCTCCTTTGTCTGTCATGACGATATTCATATCTACTTCCGCACGACTATCTTCTTCATAGCATAAATCTAATAAAGGTGTTCCTTCCACAACCCCTACACTAATGGCAGAAACAAAATTTTTAATGGGCATCTCCTTAATTATTTCTTTTTGTAAAAGGTTATTACAAGCATCTGCCAAAGCAACAAAGCTTCCTGTAATAGAAGCTGTTCTGGTCCCTCCATCTGCCTGTATGACATCACAATCCAACGTGATGGTCCTTTCTCCTAATGCCTTAAAATCTACTACAGAACGCAGAGCTCGTCCGATCAGTCTTTGGATTTCTACGGAACGGCTGTTCATCTTCAGCTTATTAATATCTCTTTGATTTCTTGTTTCTGTTGCTCTGGGAAGCATTGAATATTCTGCAGTAATCCAGCCTTCTCCGGTTCCTTTTTTAAAAGGCGGCACTCTGTCCTCCACACTGGCATTACAGATTACTTTTGTTTCTCCCATCTCTATAAGTACAGATCCTTCCGGATATTTGATATAGTTACGGGTAATTTTTACAGGTCTGATCATCCCGTGTTCTCTTTTGTCAATTCTCTCCATTCACTTTTCATCCTTTCTTCTAGCCAAACCTCTTTTTTGTATCCATCTATTATAGTTCCCTCAGGAAGATAATCTTTTCGTCCTTCAATCAATACAGTAATACTTTCTACCTCTGGAATGGAAAACCCCGTGGATAAAATTTTGTATACAATCCACTGCTCTGTTGCTGTTCCGCCATAATTTTTTATGTCTTCTGAGAAGTTTAAAATCAAATGATGATTTTCAAAAGAATAACGAATGAGTTTTGTTCCTTCCGGAATAAGATTATCTTCTCTAGAAGTATCTCCTAAAAGTGCTTCAAATAATTCTTCCACTTTTTTTTCTTTTACAGTCGGATTGGATAAACTCTGCTGTGAAAATGCCGGCGAAACAAACATTAAGCCCATAAATAGCAAAATAAAAAAATATGTTGATCCATTCATTGTACCTACCCCCTTATTATTTTCCATTTTATACCATAAAGAAGGTAAGTACAAGCTGTTTTGATTGTGCCTTTTCTACATAATACTATACTATCATATTTTTTACCAAATTTGAATTTCATTTTTAGAAAATTATAGACATGTTTTTTAGAGGGTTTTTTATTGCATAGGGAATCCGGAGGAATTTCCTATGCAACAAGAAAGCGACTACGTCGCACTTGTGAAATAAGAAAGTTTGGTCCCTTGCAAGCAAGACGAACTTTCTTATTTCATAAAAAACAGGGTGCCGTAAACGGCTACCCTGTTATCTGCTGGTAGGATAGTTTTCAAAGATTGTTAAAATGCCTTCATAAAGTGCCTGAGCTGTTTTTTGTCTAAATGCATCTGATTTCAGAAGGGCAGCGTCCTCCGCATTGCTTACAAAAGCAATTTCTACGATCACCGCAGGCATTCTTGTATTTTTAAGTACATAAAGCTCCGATCGAGCTTTAATGCCTCTATCCTTAGTACCCAGTTTTTGGACTAAGGTATTTTGGAAAATTTGTGCCATTTTCTTTCCAGTTAACCCAGGACCATTATCGTTGCTGGTAGGGAAATATAAGACCTCGGTACCCCTGTGTTCACTGGTAAATGAGTTATTATGGACACTTAAGAATATATCTGCCCCAACTTCATTTGCCAGTGCAACTCTCTCCTGAAGAGTCGGATAAGTATCACTTGTTCTCGTTGTATATACTTTTATATCCGGACTATTTTTAAGCAGTGCATTGAGCTTTAAAGCGATATCCAAATTAGCTTCTTTCTCAACAACTCCGTTTCCTGAAGCTCCGGGATCTTTTCCTCCATGGCCTGCATCTAAAACCATTATCTTTTTATACTTTTGGGTTGGCTTTAGAATTGAAATGATGATATATTCTCCGTTCTCACTTACATTATAAGCATAAATACTGTTTTCTTTAAAAGTAAGCTCAGTCTTACCCTCGCTGTTTTTCCCAATCTGAATGGTATCAATTTTGCTATCTCCAATATGGAAAATACCCTGTCCGTATGTAGAAGAATAATCTCCAGGCAAAATGATCTTATAGACCTTATTAAGGTAATCGTCTTTATGAACAATACCATTCACATTAAAAGTTGATGAAGGCTTCTTTAAAAGAACCTGCGTACTGTCTCCGTTGCTGTACTGGATGTTCTTATAAGTTGGAGTAAGTATTTGAACCGATAGTCCGTTGCTTCCTGCCTGAGATACGGTATACTCTGGTTGTCCGTTTAAATCCAATACAATTCTATAGGTATTCCCATCAAACTGTGCCGTTCTGATTCCCGTAACATACTGACCTTCTACCGATTTTTCTATGGATTTTATGGTTGTCTCGGAGTAGGGAACATCGATGACTAATCTGTCAGGATTGGTGAGTCGGAACACATTGGCAGTGGGTCTCGTGCTGCCATATATGGTCAGTATATCTCCCACGGTATTCTGACTTAATTCCACTTTCTTTAAAATCGACTTTTTCATTTGTACAATAAAACTCATTCTGTCCGATGCCATAATAATGTCGTAAGCTGCCGGACTCTTTAAATCAAAGACTACTCTTACAGTTTTCGGGCTGGAACTATATTGGCTGGATCTTATGGATTTAACAAATGGATTATTCGATACTTCTATGTTTGTTTCTGAAAGCTTTAAATTGGCATTAACAATATCTACAACTATTCTGCTATTGTCTAAAAGCATATCTTCTACCGAACTAATAGGTGAACTTGCCGATACTTTAAACTGATATAATCCACTCGAATTATCTAACGCTTTAACAGCCACTATATCTGTTGTAGGATTCGGAACACTGATAATCGGAGCCGCCGGTAATGCTTCTGCTATACTTCCGTCGGACTCCAAAAGGATTGGCTTGGATGCCAGCTTAGTTGGCAGCTTTGGCACATTTGTTTCAGGAATTGTATCTTTTGAATCTTGATGATCTGTTTCATTGTCTGTTTTATTGTCTGTTTTATTGTCTGTCTTATTATCTGTCTTATTGTTTCCATCCTGAGGTTTCCCGTTCTTTTGAGGAGCATCTATCCTGATTTCTCGAGTAGCTTCTGACCATTCAACACTAAATCCTATGGTTTCAGCAACAAATCTAACAGGAATCATAACCTTATCATTAATAATTTTCGGTGCCATAGGAATATTTTTTGTTTCTCCATTTACCCAGGCCTGATTGCTGTTGATTGTAAGAATAACCAAGGTATCTTCCATGCCTACATAAACTTGTTTTGTATCAGGTTTCCACTCTACAACCGCATTCATTGCTTCAAATACTTCTCTGGTAGGTACTAATGTATTGCCATTAAAAATAATAGGAGGCATTACCGAGTGAATTTCTTTTTCTTTTACAATTAATTGAATTGGTGCTTCATCATAAATATGCAGTTGTCCATCATAATTAAGCGCCAATGGGCTTGCATAAGCATTATGTACCATTGATAAATTTAAAAAAAGTGCCAATCCTAATATAAATGTTATGTATCTAAAAATCTTCATTCTTCTACCTCCATACCTCTCATTTTAGTCTTCCTTAATTGTCATACTGAATTTACTATATATGTAATAAAAAAATTATAGCAGAATTTGTTGCTTGATTAAAGCAAATAGGAAATTTGAAATAATCTTGTAATATTTAAATATTTCCAAATGGTGTTTTGTCGAATTTGATTTCCATGCTTATTTCTCTTTTTTCTGCGCAAACTATTATGAGGAGGTGTCTCATATGAGTGATATAAACTGTACCTATCAATGTCGTCATCAATCTGATGGAAAATGTACATTAAACAGAACTGCCAGTGTGTCTCAATGCATTGATGACGATTTCTCTATTGATTGTCCTTATTTTGAGACTTCTCTCAAGGAAGAACTCTCTAATCCCAAAGAATATCTTAAATAGTAAAAAGGAACAGAGTATTTCTGTTCCTTTACTATCATTAAGGCAAGAGTTTCATGAATTCTTCTTCCGTAATAATCGGAATGCCTAATTCCTTTGCCTTTTTATTTTTGGATGAATTGGAGTTTATATCATTATTGATCAAATAATCCGTATTGCCAGTCACCGTACCCGTCACTTTTCCTCCCAAAGCTTCGATTTTGTCTTTTAATTCTTTTCTGTTTTTAAAATGCTCTACGCTTCCTGTAATTACAAAGGTTTTACCTTCCAAAGCCTGAGCATTTTCATCTTTTTGTTTTTCCTTGATGCGTAATACGGTCTGCAAATTCTTTATTCTTTCTTTATTCTCTTCCTGACTGAAATAGCTGAACAAAGAGTGCGCAATGACTTCTCCAAATCCCTCTATTTCTAAAAGCTCTTCCATTTTACAATCAATAATTCTATCTAGATCATATTGATAATGTTTGCATAATAACTTGGCATTGCTTAAACCTACATGATTTAAGCCCAGAGCATATATAAAATTAGGCAATTCAACTTCTTTTGATTTCTCTATGGAATTGATCAAATTATTATAGGACTTTTCTCCAAAGCCCTCCATTTTCTTGATTTCTTCTTCATGGGCATGCAAATGATAGATATCAATAAAATCCTTTATGAAGCCTTTGGCAACAAATTTTTCAATGGTAGCTTCTGAAAGTCCCTCTATATTCATAGCATCTCTTGAAACAAAATGGGTCAATGCTTTGATTCTTTGGGCACTGCAATTAGGATTTGTACAGTACAGGGCTTTACCTTCCCTAAGCTGCCTGATTTCGGTTTCTCCTTTACATACAGGGCATTCCTTAGGTATTTCAATATTATTGCTTCTGGTTAAATTCTCTGCTACTTGAGGAATAATCATATTCGCCTTATAGACTTTAATGGTATCTCCAATACCCAATTGAAGTTCCTCTAATATGCTTAAATTATGTACACTGGCACGGTTTACAGTTGTTCCTTCCAGCTCCACACTTTCAAATACCGCCACAGGATTAATTAGTCCGGTTCTTGAGGTATTCCACTGAATATATAAAAGTTTTGTTTCTTTCATTTCATCCGCCCATTTGAAGGCAATAGAATCTCTTGGGAACTTTGCAGTTGTCCCTAAGGATTCAGAATAGGATAAGCTATCATAAGTTAATACTAAACCATCGGAGCCAAAATCATTTAGTGGAATATTTTTTTCAAATTCATATACCTTTTCTTCAATTGTTTCTTTGTCTACCAATCTATGTTCAACCACATCAAACCCTATGGCTTCCAGCCATTTTAATTGATTTAATTTGGAATCTTCAAAATCCTTCCCTGCTGCATTCACGACGCTAAATGCAAAAAAGTAAACATTTCTTTTAGCGGTAACTTCATTATTTAACTGTCTTACGCTGCCGCTGCATAAATTTCTGGGGTTTTTATATTGTTCTTCCGGTGGAAGATTCTCATTGATTTTCTCAAAGTCAGAGTACTTAATAACAGCTTCTCCCCTAAGGGTAAGCTCTTCCTTAAAAGGAATATGCAGAGGAATATTTTTAAACACCTTTGCATTATTCGTTACGTCCTCGCCTACTTCACCGTTTCCTCTGGTAACCGCCTGATGTAAGCGGCCTTCTCTATAGGTGAGCACAATGGTAAGCCCATCAAGCTTCCAGGAAAGAATCCCTTTTTGATTGCCTAAAAAGCTTTTTAACTTAGAAATATCTTTCGTTTTATCCAGGGATAACATCCTCTGATTATGTCTTACCTTGGGAAGACTGCTAAGAAGCGCATATCCTACCTTTTGGGTAGGGCTGTCCGCTAAAACAATACCTGTCTCCTTCTCTAATTGTTCTAACTCATCATAAAGCGTGTCGTATTCCTGGTTGGACATGATTTCTCTGTCTTCTTGATAATATGCTCTGGACGCCTCATTTAAAATCCGAATTAATTCTTTCATCCTTTTCATAGTCTTTCTCCTTATATTCAAACATTCTTATGTAATCTTATTATGAGCTTAATGTAAATACATTTCTTTTATGATACAACAAGATATAAAAAAAATACAGACATCTTGGTCTGTATTTTTATTTACTAATTGATTTTCTCTCCATGTCATTAAGAAAACGAAATTTATTCTGAGTCATAGCAGTATACTGCTCCTGTGTTATTTTCCCGGTATCCAGAAGTTTCTCCGCAAATTCAATAAACTTCTTTGTAACTTCAATTAATCTTACTATTTCAGGACTATTTTCGTTCTTCATGACATCCCACTTTCTTAGTTTAAAATAATCTCTAAAGAGAAAATACAATTCCTTCACTTTCATCTACTAACTGAATGCATTATAACATATTTTACTTTTTATTACAATTTTTCCATGAGTTCAAATCCGTCAAATTAATTAATTAGACGAATTTATCTTTAATTATCTCTGTTTTTTATAGAATTTCTTTAAATTACTGCATTTTTTATAAATTACTCTTATTGAACCAGCTTTAACTTCGCAAGTCTCGCCATTAATTTTTTACTTCCAAACTTAGGGAAAGTTACTGTCACTTCATAATCGGCTCCAGCGTAGCGAATATCTTCCACCGTTCCTACTCCAAATTTTATATGTTTCACCAAATCACCACATTCAAATTCCAAAGGCGTATTTTCAGAAGAACTATTGTCCGCCTTCGATACGGCTCCTTGATAAGGGGTATAAGTGTGTAGAACTTTATTCCTGGATCTAATACCGGCTAAAGGATCAACTGCTTTTTTTACCTTGTTTCCAATGGAAATCAAATCTTTTGGAAGCTCGGAAATAAATCTGGAGCATCTGTTGTATTGAGTAAGTCCTCTAAGCATTCTGGACTTGGCATAACATAAATAAAGCTTTTGTCTTGCTCTTGTGATTCCTACATAACACAATCTTCTTTCTTCTTCTACTGCATCTTCATTTTCCGATACAACACTCATATAACTTGGGAAAATACCTTCTTCCAAACCAGTTATAAATACATAAGGAAATTCCAATCCCTTTGCACTATGAAGAGTCATTAATACCACTGCATTATTCGCTTCATTGTAATTGTCGATATCCGCAACTAGAGAAACTTCTTCCAGGAAACCTTCAAGGCTTGGTTCCTCTGCATTCTGATCGTAATCCGCTGCTTTAGATATTAATTCCTTGATATTTTGTATTCTTTCTTTTGACTCTTCTGTGTTTTCATTTTCCAGTTCTTTCAAATATCCTGTGCGTTCCAAAATATTTTCAACAAGTTCCATAACGCTTCCTGCTTGGGCCTCTACCTGAAAAACCCCAATTAAATCGGCGAATTTTTTTAACTTTGAAGCGGATCGTCCAAATTGGGAAACAATTTCAACATCTCTGATAGCATCAAAGAAGCTCATATCATAATCGGAAGCAAAAGCTTCTACCTTGCCAATGGTTGTGTCTCCAATCCCCCTCTTTGGTACATTAATAATTCTCTTTAAAGATAAATCGTCTGAAGGATTTTGGATCACCCTTAAATAACCTAATAAATCTTTGATTTCTTTTCTCTCATAGAATCGCACTCCCCCAAGCAGTCGATAGGGAATAGCATGTTTTATGAAATGTTCTTCTAATACACGGGACTGAGCATTGGTACGGTATAAAACCGCAAAATCCTTATATTCTCTTCCTTCTTCTTCGATTTGTTTTACGATTTCATTTGCAACAAATTCTGCTTCGTCATGTTCATTGTCCGTTTCACGAACATCTATTAAATCTCCCTGCTCATTTTCCGTCCAAAGCGCCTTTGACTTTCTTCCAAAATTATTCTTGATTACTGCATTGGCTGCATCCAATATCACCTTGGTAGAACGATAATTTTGTTCTAATTTAATTACCTTGGCGTTTTTAAAATCCTTTTCAAAGTCCAATATATTTCTTATATTTGCACCTCTCCAACCATAAATGCTTTGGTCATCGTCCCCTACAACACAAAGATTGTGGTGTTTGGAAGCCAATAATTTTACCAGTTTATATTGGGCAGTATTGGTATCCTGATACTCGTCCACCATGATGTATTCAAATCTATTTTGATAGTATTCTAAAACCTCTGGATGATAGATAAATAATTCTACGGTTTTAAAAATAATATCATCAAAATCCAGAGCATTATTGCTTTCTAATTTTTTCTGATACAGTTTATAAATATTGGCCAATTTTTCTTTCCTAAAATCCCCTGCACTATTTTTCTCATAGTCACTGGCGGATACCAATTCATTCTTTTGATTGCTGATTTCCCCCAAAACATAACTCACCGGATAATTTTTTTCATTATAATTTAATTCTTTAAGACATTCTTTAATAAGAGATTTTTGGTCCCCTGTATCATAAATGGTGAAATAACGATTGTATCCAATTTTATCTATATCTCTTCTAAGGATCTTTACACAGGCTGAATGGAAAGTGCTCACCCAAATTTCTTCAGCGCCTTTGCCTACTAATTGATCCACTCTTTCTCTCATTTCCTTTGCCGCTTTATTCGTAAATGTAATCGCAAGAATCTTCCAGGGAAGAATATTTTTTTCCTGGATAAGGTAAGCAATCCTATGGGTCAGTACCCTTGTTTTCCCTGAACCTGCCCCGGCTAAAATCAATACCGGTCCTTCTGTCTGCAATACCGCTTCCTTTTGTTTTGGATTCAAACCCTCTACTAAACGCATACGTATTCTCCTTTTTCCTCTTCTAAACAAAATCCTTTCCAACAGAAATGTGGAAAGGATTTATTATTTATTATTTTTTTCTAATCGATCAAGTACCATATTATATCCATCCGAGCCGTAAGTCAATGACCTGTTGACTCTGCTGATTGTTGCTGTTGAAGCTCCGGTCTTCTCAGTAATCTCCGAATAGGTTTTATGCTGCCTTAACATCTTTGCCACTTCCAGTCTTTGTGCCAAAGATTTAATTTCATGAATGGTGCATATGTCTTCAAAAAAGGAATAACATTCATCTATATTTTCAAGCAGTAAAATTGCCTCAAAAAGACGGTCCGTAGCATCATCTTTTATTTTCGAATTCATTGGAGTACTCCTTTCCAACTTTAACATACCGACTCTTTATTATTGTACAGTATGAAAGAAGCCCAAGTCAAGCTAAAAAACTTTTTAGCAGTTCTACAGATGTATTAACGATTAAATGCTCCGGCACTTCCAAATCTTCAATGAGTTTTTCAACATGTCCAAAATTCCCTACATCAAAAGATATATGGGCATCGCTTCCCATGATGAAAGGCATATCCATTCTAACACATTCTTTGATGATCTCACGAACCGTATCGGTCCCTCCTGCTCTAAAACTATCGGGCTTTAAAGAAGTATTATTCATCTCAAGAAGGGTTCCATATTCTTTTGCAGCCTCTACCACAGCCTTAATATCTATAGGATATCTTGGATCTCCCGGATGTCCGATAATATCTATGTGGGGATTTTGTATGACTTTAATTAAAGCATTGGTATTTTCCACAATGCTCCCCGGTTTTATGCATGGGGGATGAAAACTGGCAATAACGATATCAAGCTGTTCTAATGTTTCTTGACCTAAGTCTACCCGTCCTTCAAAATCCAATATATTGACTTCTGCTCCCCTTAAAACTTCTACGCCATATAACTTTCTGGGAATAACAATTAAGTTATGAAAATGGAATAGGTGAGCTCCACCGGGTAATGTCTCGGCATGGTCTGTAATCGCGATAAGTTCTAAGCCCCTATTAGAAGCTTCTTTTGCTATTTCTTGTACTGTACTATAAGCGTGTCCACTGGAAACCGTATGGCAGTGGGTATCTAAAACAAATTTCATGAAATGACATCTCCTTAAAATCCATTCTTATATTGCTTCAGTAGTTTTACTGATTACATCCATGAACTATTGTAACACATTCGATTAGATTTGAAAAATTAAGTTTATTTAATAACTCTGTTTCGTCCCTGCTCTTTGGCTTGATAAAGTTTATTGTCTACATATTTAAATAAATCGTTAACTGCAAATTCATTGCTGTCTATCGTAGATAGTCCAAAAGAAGCGGTTATATTGATCTTCTTATCTTCAAATCTAATTACAGTTTTTTCAATGGTTTTTCTGATTCTTTCAAGCGCTTTATAAGCTTTTTCATTATTGGTATTGGGAAGGCATATTAAAAATTCTTCTCCTCCATACCTTGCAGCCCAATCCGTTTCATTTCTAATAGAGTTTAATAATATGGCGCCTACTGTCTTTATTGCAATATCTCCTACATTATGACCGTAAGTATCATTAATTGTTTTAAAATGATCAATATCAAGCATGGCAATAGATAATGGATGTTTTGCATTGCATTTACTAATTTCATGAGGCAACATTCTATCCATATACCTTCTATTATAAAGATTGGTTAAAGGATCTTTCATAATCAGCGTGTTTAAATCCTGCACAATATTCTGCAGTTCATGTTCCTGGCTTCGATAAACCGTTTCAATCACTAATCCCTCGGTAATGTCTTTAATCAATTCCAAAACCAGGTTCCCGTTACTGCCTTTGATAAGACTTGTGAACACCAGCAGCATTTTATCTCCTACATGCTGTATTTTCATTAGGGTTTTTTGGTTTGTTAACGTCTCAAGACCAATACAATTTGAACACTCTTTATTATCCAATACCCCTGAATAACAAAGTATAGAATCCTCTATAATTTTTCCATCTTTATATTTAATGATTTTTTTAGTAATCGGCTCTACAATCCTTACAATATCAAAGATTTCCTCATATGCTTCTATTTGCTGCAATATTTTATAGCTTAGTATATCGTTCATGCCATACCTCTTCTCTTACAGTCCATTCTCTTTTAGCATTTATTTCTTATTCATAATTAATGTTAATACATATACTAAATTATTTCAGCATAAAATACAACTAATTATTTAAACTAAACATATCATTTTATACGAATTAAAAAATAAATACCCTATAAGAAGCCTTTATTAGGTCTGCTTATAGGGTATATTTTCCACTATTTTCTCTTTATATACTTTCTCATATCAATGGCAACTGCTATAACGATAATTAATCCTTTTATAATATATTGAATATAAGGACTAACATCCACATAGGAAAGGCCGTAGTTTATAATCTGGAACATGATTACGCCTGTGATAATACCGGCTATACTGCCCACCCCGCCATTAAAGGATACGCCTCCAACTACACAGGCAGCGATAGCATCCAGCTCATAGCCGTTACCAAGGTTATTGGTTGCACTGCCGGTTCTTGCTACTTCTAAGAATCCTCCGAATCCATAGAGAATACCTGCCATTAAATAAACAAGGACAACGGTTTTAATGATATTTACTCCTGACACTGTAGCTGCTTCTTCATTACCACCTACCGCAAACATGTTTTTACCAAGTTTTGTTTTATTCCATATAAACCAAACAATGGCTGAAGTAATTGCCGCATAAATAACCAGCTTAGGGATTTCTATAATGCCTAGGTTAATGCTTCCCTGAGCAAAAGATGTAAATCTGGTATCCAGACCTGCTATTGGGGACGCCCCAACAGCGTCATAATATAATGAGGTAATACCATAAATCATCAGCTGTGCCCCTAAGGTTACAATAAATGCATGTACTTTGAACCTGGCAACCACATAACCGCTAATGGTAGAAAAAAGTCCTGTCAAAACAACAACTAATAAAATAGGTATGATCAAAGGAAGCTGAGACATTTCCGGGTATATTCTTCTTGCATAATCTGGTGCTTGCAATAAAGATGCAGATATAACGGCAGAGAATCCCACCATACGACCAACCGAAAGATCTGTTCCTGCCAATACTAAAAGTCCAGCAACTCCAAGAGCCAAAATAACACGGGTAGACGCCTGTGTAATGATAAATCTAAAGTTTTGCACAGATAAGAACGAGTTATCCATCGCAATAATAACTCCAATTAAAGCCAGAATAACAAAGTATATCGCATTATTAACCAATAAATCTCCTATGCTCTTTCTATCCCATTTTCTATCAAGTATTTTTAAATTCATAACCACCCCTCCTATAAATACATGGCTGCAAGCCTTAGAATTTCCTCTTGATTTGTTTCTTGTGTATTGACAATACCTGCAAGCCTACCGTTACTCATGACCAAAATCCTATCAGTAATCCCTAATAGTTCCGGCATTTCGGAGGAAACCACAATGATTCCTTTTCCCTTGTTTGCAAGGTCTATAATAAGTTGATATATTTCATATTTAGCACCAACATCTATTCCTCTTGTTGGTTCATCCAGCATGAGAATTTCAGGATTTGTAAGCAGCCATCTGCCTAATATCACTTTTTGCTGGTTACCGCCGGATAAATTTCTAATAAGTGCTTTATGAGAAGGGGTTTTTACAGCCATTCTCTCGATCACCCAGTTTGTGTCTTTTTCAATAGCTTTGTCGTTTAGTACACCCATTTTATTGGTATACTGAGATATATTCGCTATCATAGAATTGAATTTTATATTCAGTACGGCAAATATTCCTGTTCTTCTTCGATCTTCAGTTAAAAGAGCAAAACCATTTTTAATAGCTTCTCTAGAATCCCTGTTTTCCATTTCCTTTCCATGTAAAAGGATTTTTCCTGATTCTTTCTTCCTGATGCCGAATATGGTTTCTAAGATTTCTGTTCTTTTTGAGCCCATAAGCCCTGCTACACCTAATATTTCTCCTTCTCTCAGTTCAAAAGATACATCTTCAATGGACGGTTTATAAGTCGCCGTCAGATTTTTTACCTCTAATATAGTTTTTCCAGGCTTATTGGTTTTCGGCGGGAAACGATGGGTAAGGTCCCGTCCTACCATAAGATTAATAATTTTATCTGTAGTTAATTCTTTCGCAGAATGGGTTGCTATCCATTTTCCATCTCGCATGATAGTAACCTCATCAGATATTTTAAGGATTTCTTCCATTTTATGAGAAATATAAATAATTCCGCAGCCTTTGTCTCTTAATCGATTGATGATTCTAAATAAATGCTCTACCTCTTTTTCAGTTAATGAAGATGTAGGTTCATCCATTACAATAATTTTAGCATCATAAGATACTGCTTTTGCAATTTCTACCATTTGGCACTGAGATACTGAAAGGTGCTCGATTTTTTGTTTCGGGTCAATGTCTATTTCTAAATCCTCAAATATTTTCTTTGTTTCTTGATACATCTTTTTCTCATCAATGGTGATTCCCTTATGTGGAAATCTTCCAAGCCAGATATTATCCATCACCCTTGTCTGCCTTACTTGATTGAGCTCTTGATGTACCATGGATACTCCTTGCTCCAAAGCCTGTTTTGGGTTATCAAAACGAATGCGTTTTCCTTGTAAGTAGATTTCTCCTTCATCTTCTATATAAATTCCAAACAAACACTTCATAAGCGTCGACTTCCCTGCTCCATTTTCACCCATGAGAGCATGTACGCTGCCATGTCTAAGCATTAATTGGGCATGGTCTAAAGCTTTAACCCCCGGGAACTCTTTACAAATATCTTTCATCTCAAGCAAGTATGTTATATTTTCCATGAATTCTATCACCACTCTTTGCTCTAAATATTAAGTAAATAAGCCTCCTTTGAGGCTTATTTACTTTGCTTGGTAATAATTTTTTCTCAGGTCTTATTTCATACCGTATGCTTCTTCAGCAACATCTAAATTTTCCTCTGTAATAGCAACATAAGGTACACGAACTGCTAATGTTTCATCAAGTTCCCAGCTTGTTCCTTCTAAAACATCTTTTCCAAGAGCTGCGTTAACAGCCAATTCTAAAGTAGCTTTACCTTGGTTAAGTGGGTCATTAAGTACTGTTCCTACCATTTTACCTTCTTTGATTAATTCAAGGGCTTCAGGGATAGCGTCTACACCTACAACCGGCATAAACTTATCTCCTTCAAAATAACCTGCAGCCTTTAAAGCTTCTATAACACCTAAAGCCATGCCGTCATTGTTGCATAATACCATTTCGATTTTGTCTCCATGGGCTGCAAGCCATGTTTCCATAAGTTCTTTACCTTTTGATGCATCCCACATACCGGTTTGTTTTGCTAATTCTTCTGTGGTTATACCTTTTGCTTCAATGGTAGCAACGGATTCTTTTGTTCTTGCTTCTGCATCAGGATGTCCTGGTTCTCCCATCAGCATTACATACTGCATTTTACCATCGCCGTTTTTATCCCATTCTGGATGCGCTGCCCATGCTTTAGCAACAAGTTCCCCTTGGATAATTCCTGATTCAGCAGAGTTTGTTCCAACGAACCATGCTTTATCGTAACCTACATTATTAGTACCATCTGGATATTCTTTGTTAAAGAATATAACTGGGATGCCTGCAGCTTTAGCTTTGTCTGCAATTGCTGGGGCTGCACCGGGATCTACAAGGTTAATAGCAAGAGCCTTAACCCCTTTTGCAATCATTGTATCTACCTGGTCATTTTGTTTGGATTGGTCATTTTGTGAATCGTTCATAAGAAGTTCAGCTTTTCCCTGAGCTGCAGATTCAATGGACATTCTTGTATAAGACATAAAATTATCATCATATTTGTAAATCGTTACCCCAATAAGTGGTATATCCCCCGCAGATGCTTCTGTAGCTTCAGTTGTTTGTGCTGTTCCTGTCGTTTCTGTTGTTGTCTTGGTTTGGGAGCCACAAGCTGTAATTCCCATTACCATCCCCGCCATAAGTAATACACTTAGTAACTTTTTAACCTTCATTAAATACCCTCCTCAATTTTCTCTAATTATTTTAGATTTCCAAGAGATTTTTTGGTCAGTATTTCTTTTGGAAATCTACATGATTCATTTTAGCCGTTATTTCGCACAAAATGAATAAACTATTTTCCTATGTTTTTATAAAAATTTATCAAATTAAAAAATACCTAAGGGATTTTTTATCCCCCAGGTATTATTTTTTAAGAATCGAGGTATGTTTTTTTACTGTATCTACATTTTCTTTCGTAACTTTTTTATGTTTTACCCAAAAATAATTATCTTTTTCTTCTGTACTTATATCAATTTCTAAATCATTAACACCTATACATTGGTACAATTTATACACAATGCACTTTGCCTGCTCATCATAATCATTTAAAATCGTACCGATCATCGTTCCATTTTCTATAGCTTCTAAAGCTTCATCCACACCGTCTACTCCTATTACGGGCATCCATTGATCTCCGTTAAAGTAGCCGTATTCTTTTAAAGCTCCAATGGCGCCTAAGGCCATTTCATCATTATTAGACAGTACAATTTCTATGTCATCTCCAAATTCTTTAAGCCAGGTTTCCATCATTGCCTTGCCTTCATTTTTAAGCCAACTTCCCGAATCCATACCTAGGTTTTCCATCTTTAAGCCATTTTCCTCCAGTACCTTTATACAGTGATAGGTACGTAAAATGGCATCTTGATGTCCATGTTCTCCTTCTATCATGACATACTGAATCTTCCCGTCCTTATTCTTGTCCAGATCCAGTCCATTATTGATAGCCTCTACCAATATTTCGCCCTGCATTCTTCCTGCCTCTTCAGCACTGGTACCTACATAATAGATTCTGTCCCATTTTTTCATGTCCTGAGGAACCGGCTCTCTATTAAAGAAAATGGTATCTATCTTTGCTCTTTGTGCCTTATCAATTATCATTGAAGCATCCGCTCTGTCTACGGTATTCGCAAGTATGACATCATAACCTTCTTTAATAAAATGATCGATTTGGCTATTTTGAAGTTCTTCATTGTTGGCGCTGTCTAACACCTCTAATTCTATTTGAACACCTGCGTCTTCTTCATATAATTCTATATAGTATGCTACCATATCTCGAAGATAACCGATAAAGGTATCTTCGGCATTATAAATGACCATTCCCACTTTAAATCCTTTTTTTCCTGCCTGACTTACATTTGAATACTGATTTACAGCAGTGCAAGCATTTAATAATGTAGCAATGAAAGTAATCATCAGCAGTATACTGCCTTTTTTCACATACCTCCGCATATAAATCCCCCCTACTCATAGCACAATGGCATCTTTATATAGACTGTAGTTCCTTCTTCCAATTCACTTTCAATTCGCATGCCGTAGTCTGGTCCATAATATAATTGAATACGCTGGTTAACATTTTTTACTCCTACTCCCGAGCCTTTTGTCTTTACTTTATAGTCCGCGTCAAAAATTCTATTTTTGGTTTCTTCCGTCATGCCTACACCATTGTCATGAATCTTATATATTAAATTGTTGTCTTCTACATAAGCTTCTATGAGTATTTCTCCTTTATGCTGTATATATTCTATACCATGATAGAGTGCATTTTCTATAAGCGGCTGAAGAATAAGTTTTATAGTCTTTGCTTCCAGTGCCTTCGGATCGGCTTCTATTTTGAAATCAAACTTGTTTTTATATCTTATTTTTTGGATAGCTAAATAATTTCTGACATGTTCTAATTCTTCCCTGACGGTAATGACCGTTCTGCCGGAGCTGATTCCTATCCTGAAAAATCGAGACAGGGCAGTAATCATCTGGGTTGCCTCACTGATACGCTCATCTTCAACCAGCCATATAATCGAATCTAAGGTATTGTATAAAAAATGAGGATTAATTTGAGACTGCAGGACATCTAATTCTTTTTTCCTTTTATCGTCTTGTTCTTTTACGATTTCATCCATCAGTTCTCGAATACGCTGTACCATTTTATTAAAGGTCTTGGAAAGTTCTCGAACGACATATTCCCCGCCTTCTTCTATGCGTATATCAAAATTCCCTTGTTCCACTAATTTCATGGACTTTTGAAGCTTATATAAAGGAGAAGATAATCGGTTGGAAATATAAAAGGTCCCTAAAATACACATCACTAAAACGGCTAAAATACTTAACACAAGAAAATTTCTAATTTCGCCGTAATTTATTATGACTTTGTCCAATTGCCAAACACCAATAATCTTCCAGCCCGTATACCCTCCCGTTTTAACACTGAGAAGTCTTTGCTCTTTATCTACTGGATAAATACCGTCTAATAAATTGTCTGCCTTCGTCTTATACTCATTGAGCAAGTCATAATTTTCTTCCCCGTAGATCACCCCTCCATCAGGAGCAATGATATATACATCCCCTATATCTCCTTCTGAAATAGGCTCACAGATCGCTTCTATTCCTCTTAGATTCATATCTACTAATAATACCCCTCGAATAATCCTGCCGTCTTCATTAAGGGATATTACCCTTGAAAGAGAAACTACTAAAGGATCATACTCTTTAAACAAGTTCTGTCTATGGGCATTGGAAAAATGTATGTTTTCCGGTTTATCAATGGCCCGTTCAAACCAGTCCTGCTGTGTTACATCAACTTCGTCCCTTAAAACAACATCTTTGCTTGCTGCAATCAGCTCCCCGCTCTCATTAAAGATTGCCAGGGTCGCAATATTATTATTGGTGGTCTGAATAACATCCATTTCAGTTGAAAAGCTGTTATTAACAATGTTTTTATTTTTTATAATCTTATAATAAAGGGTGTTAGAAACGTCCATCATATTTCTGGTATAATTGTCTAAAGTATATTTGACCTGCATAATCAATTGGTCCACAGACTTTATGGCATAATCCTGAGCTGTACTCTTAAATTTCTCGTAGAAGATCACAGCGACAAAAACCATGCCTATGGTTATGATGGTTGTAAAATATAGGATCATAAGAAATTTGATACTTTTAAGCTTTTCCATTTCTGTACTCCGTTGGGGTTAGACCTGTAATTTTTTTAAATACATAACTAAAATAATGTCCTTCTGTATACCCTACTTTATTGCCTATATCAAAAGCTTTCATATCTGTATTTCTAAGAAGTTCCTTTGCCTTTTCAATTCTTACTTTCGTTAAATAGCTGGTGAAGTTAAGCTTAGTTTCTTTCTTAAATAAAGCCGAAAAATAGTTGGTAGAGATATGAAGATAATTGCATAATTTTTCTGCATTCAGTTCATCATCCCAATAATTAGAATCAATATATTTTTGAGCTCTTTCAATAATATCGCTTTTGCTGGAAGAACGTTTTAAAGAAAATTCCTCCGTCACCTTAAAACACACTTCTAAAAGCCATTCTTTTACCTCTTTTTTACTTCTAAAACCATTAATGATCGTAAAGAAATTCACATTATCAGGAAATATTTTATTAATATCCAGATCCATGTTTTTGATGAGCCGCATAATACTAGAAAAAACTTCTACTATATAGATCTGATAATCGCTTAAGGAGACTTGTGTTTCTTCCACCTTTGCCAATACTCTTGAAACCGCTTCTTCAATTTTCTCCTTCTGTCCTACCCTAATCGCACCTAATAATTCTCTTTCATCCCCTTCTTCAAAATTAATGTCGTTTTGAGCAGGCTCGATATCATCTATATAAATAATCTTATTGCTTCCCAGCATAATCGTATAATCTAAAGCCGCTAAGGCAGAGGCATATGTCTTATATAGCATGGACTTATTCGTGCATATGTTCCCGACACCAATCGTCACTGTGGTTTCTAAATATTTTTGCACAGCAATTCTTATTTGTTCTAATGCTACAGCAATACGGCTGCTGGATTTTACTGTTTCATGATCTTTTAAAGGAATAATAACAACCATTTCATTGATTTTCATAAAAATGGTTCCTAAGTTATGCTCCTTCACGACTTCTTCACATATATTAAATATTGCCATCTTTAATAAATGTTTGTTTTTTAATGTTTTAATGTCTTTTTCCTCTTTACCCAGTTCATCCGGCCTGATCACAGCCAGAGCCAGGTGTTTTTGAGCAATATCTAAATCTAAAATATGAATATTTTCTTCTATTTCCTCTTCTGCAACATAATCTTCGATCCAATGATTAAGAAATCTTTCTTTAAGCAGGGGTAAACTTTTTTGATAATTTATTTTTAAAGTCTCCAAATCGTTTTTAGAGCGTATCTCTTCATCTAAAAGATGCTTTACTTCTTTTAAGAGCTCTGTAAATTCTATAGAATTAATAGGTTTAAGAATGTACCGTATAACACCTAGTTTTATGGCTTCCTGGGCATACTCAAAGTCATCAAAGCCTGATAGAACAATGACCTTATTGGTGGGAAAACGATATTTAATGTTTTCAGCCAACTTAATGCCATCCATAAATGGCATCCTGATATCCGTAATGACTACATCAGGCATGGTTTTATCTATAATATCCAGGGCTTCAATACCATTCTCCGCCTCTCCCACTACAACAAAGCCGAGTTCTTCCCATTTGATTTTTTTTATAATGCCTTTTCTAATTTCTTCTTCGTCGTCTACTAAGAGTATCTTGTAAAGCTGCATAAATTTCCCCCTTGGTTATTAAGCAAGTCCTCCAAATAAAATATTAACATAACCAATACAATTATAACATATTACAAATTTTTGTAGTCAAAAAGATTTTAATTTATAAAAATTAGCTACTAATTAAAAACCGCCAATTTCAGTATTATGCACTAAAATTGGCGGTAACTTCTGATTAATGTCTAAAATGTCTCATACCTGTAAATACCATAGCTATTCCGTATTTATCACAAGCTTCTATGGATTCCTGGTCTCTTATGGAGCCTCCTGGCTGAATGATGGCAGTGATTCCGGCTTTTGCTGCTTCTTCAACACAGTCAGAGAACGGGAAGAACGCGTCAGAAGCAAGAGCCGCTCCTTTTAAAGCCTCTTCTCCTATTTGCTCGATGCAATGTTCTACAGCTTGTTTGCAAGCCCAGATTCTATTCACTTGCCCCGGTCCTATACCTAAGGATTGCTTATCCTTTGCAATAGCTATACCGTTGGACTTAGCATATTTAACAATTTTCCATGCGAATAATAAATCTTCCATTTCTTTTTCTGTAGGTTGTCTTTTGGTTACTACCTTTAGTTCTTCTTCCGGTAACAATACATTGTCTACTTCTTGAATAAGCAATCCCCCGGCTACCTTTTTCATATCGTAGGAGCCTTTTGGCTGTTTTACAGAAATGTTATCCAACTGCAATATACGAAGATTTTTCTTTTGTTTTAAAACTTCTAAAGCTTTTTCCGTATATGAAGGAGCTACGATAATTTCAATAAAGATTTTATTCATTTCTTCGGCGGTTTTTTCATCTATTTCACGATTGGCTACGACAATTCCTCCGAAGATGGATACAGGGTCAGCGTTATAAGCAGTCATATATGCATCATAAATATTATCGGCACTGCCTACGCCGCAGGGATTTGCATGCTTGCAGGCAACTACAGTGGGTTCATCAAATTCTTTAAGAAGCTCCAATGCCCCATTGGTATCGTTGATATTATTAAAGGAAAGTTCTTTTCCATGAAGTTGAACGGCAGAACTGAGGCATCCTGTATTTTTGCCGATTTCCTTATAGAATGCAGCCTTTTGATGAGGGTTTTCACCATATCTCATGTCCTGAACCTTTTCAAAGGTTAAGCTTAGAGTTTCAGGGAAGTCCTCAGCGCCTCTTTGCTTTCTAAGATAATTTGCAATGAGGGTATCATAGCTTGCTGTATGTTCAAAAACCTTAGAAGCTAAATAAAATTTCGTTTCCCTGGATACTTCACCATTTTCTCTTAATTCTTCTATTACTTTATCATAATCTTTTGGGTCCACGATCACAGCTACATCCTGATAGTTCTTAGCTGCAGCACGAATCATTGTAGGCCCGCCGATGTCGATATTCTCAATGGCTTCTTCCAATTCTACATGGTCTTTTAAAATGGTTTGCTTAAAAGGATATAAATTCACAACGACTAAATCAATGGTTTCCACATTTAACTCTTCTAATTGCTTCATATGTTCTTCATTATCTCTTATTGCCAATAATCCGGCATGAATATTTGGATGCAGTGTTTTTACTCTTCCGTCTAAGCATTCTGGAAATCCTGTAATCTCTGAAATTCCAATCACCTTAATGCCTGCGTCGGTAATCGCTTTAGCAGTTCCTCCGGTGGAAATAATCTCAAAACCTAAATCACTGATTTTCTTAGCAAATTCTACAACTCCAGTTTTGTCAGAAACACTGATCAGTGCTCTTTTCATACTCAATCTCCTCCCATATTTTATAGTTTGCCGTGGAATGTTCGACTAATGACTTCTTCTTGCTGTTCTTTGCTTAATTTATGGAAATTCACTGCATAACCGGATACACGGATAGTTAAATTCGGGTATTTTTCCGGATGTTCCATTGCTTCAATGAGTTTTTCTCTATTGAGGACATTTACATTTAAGTGATGGGCGCCTTTGGCAAAATATCCATCCAATATCGCTGTAAGGTGATCCATTCTGGCTTCTTCTGTTTTTCCTAAAGTATTGGGCTCGACACTAAAAGTACAGGATATCCCGTCCCTGCAGCATTCATAAGGAAGTTTCGCCACTGAATTCAGAGAAGCCAAAGCGCCTTTTTGATCCCTGTTATGCATGGGATTTGCCCCCGGTGCAAAGGGTTCGCCCTTCTTTCTTCCGTCAGGGGTGTTGCCTGTCTTTTTGCCGTAAACCACATTGGAGGTAATGGTTAATATGGATAAGGTATGCTTCGCATTGCGATATGCAGGAATTTTCTTTAATTCATTGTAGAAGTCTTTTACTAAGTCCTTAGCGATGCTGTCTGCTCGTTCGTCATCATTGCCGTACTTAGGGAAATCTCCTTCTATTTCAAAGTCAATAATCATGCCGCTTTCATCTCTAACTGGCTTTACTTTCGCATATTTTATGGCACTTAGGGAGTCTGCAACAACTGAGAGACCGGCAATCCCAAAAGCCATAAACCTTTCTACTTCTGTATCGTGCAGCGCCATTTGTAATTTTTCATAGGCATATTTATCATGCATATAATGAATCACATTCATAGTATTTACATATAGCTCACAAAGCCATTTGCGATAGAATGAAAATCTTTCCATCACTTCTTCATAATTTATAACATCTCCTGAAATCGGCTGCCTGCTGGGACCGATCTGCTCTTTACTAATCTCATCCACACCGCCATTTAAGCTCATCAATAGTACTTTTGGAAGATTACATCTGGCTCCGAAAAACTGCATTTGTTTGCCTATTTTCATCGCCGACACACAGCAGGCAATAGCATAGTCGTCTCCATAGATTTCCCGCATGATATCATCATTTTCATATTGAATAGAATCTGTTTCAATAGAAACCCTGCTGCAGTAGCGTTTAAAAGCTTCAGGCAGATCTTTAGACCAAAGTACGGTCAAATTGGGTTCGGGTGCAGGTCCTAAATTATAAAGGGTATGTAAGAATCTAAAGGAAGATTTTGTGACTAAAGTTCTGCCGTCTTCTCCCATACCCCCTATAGATTCTGTAATCCAAAGAGGATCTCCTGCAAACAGCTCATTGTATTCAGGGGTTCTAAGTTCCCTTGCCATTCTAAGCTTAAGAACAAAGTCATCTACAATTTCTTGAATTTCTGTTTCCGTAAAAGTATTCTCTTTTAAATCCCGCTCAAAGTAAATATCTAAAAATGTGCTTACTCGTCCTAGAGACATAGCCGCTCCGTTTTGCTCTTTGATAGCCCCTAGATACGCAAAATATAACCATTGAACCGCTTCTTTAGAATTGGTCGCAGGTTTTGAAATATCGTATCCGTACATTTGGGCCATTTTCTTTAGCTTCTCTAAGAAGTCTATTTGGCGATACAGTTCTTCTGAAAGCCTTATATTTTCATCGTCCATCAAACGCTTGCCAAGCAATGCTTTGTCTTTTTTCTTTTCCTCAATAAGATAATCTACTCCGTATAAAGCTACTCTTCTATAATCTCCAATAATTCTTCCCCGACCGTAGGCATCGGGAAGTCCAGTGATCACACCACTTTTTCGGGCCTTTCGCATCTCATCGGTATACACTCTAAAAACACCGTCATTATGGGTCGTTCTATATTCGAAATGCTCTTCAACCTTCTTATCCAATTTATATCCGTAGGCTTCACAGGCCTGTCTTGTCATCCGAATGCCGCCAAAAGGATTGACACCCCTTTTTAAGGGTCTATTGGTCTGAAGCCCTACGATGATTTCATTTTCCTTGTCAAGATATCCCGGAGCATAGTTAAGCAAAGAAGATACCGTGGAGGTGTCAATATCCAGTACCCCTCCCCATTCTGATTCTAACCGGCATAAATCCGTATATTTTTTTAAAAGGTCTTGGGTTCTTTCAGTCGCTCCTTCTAAAAAATCTTCATTTCCTTCATAAGGACTGTAATTTTTCTGAATAAAATCTCTAACATTTATCTCTTCCTGCCAAACGCCTTCTTTAAATCCTCTCCATGGATTCCTATCCATTGTTTCGCCTCCTATTTTCTACTATAGAAAAGACCGCCTGAGCAAATAGATTCCAAACGGTCTATTTGCCCAGGCGGTCGGCGTTTTCGCTTTGTACTCCCTGTGGGTGCTCCCACTGTCCGCCAGTCATACAAAGCACTATATCGGATTACCCTATTTTTTCGATAATAAACTTTAATACGAATACAATTGCTAAAACATACATTACAGGATGTACTTTCTTTGCTTTACCTGTCGCAGCATTAACAACTACATATGAAACTGTTCCGAATACAATTCCTTCTGCTATGCTGTATGCTAAAGGCATTGCTATTAATGCTAAGAAAGCTGGAATACCTTCACTGGCTTCTGAGAAGTCTAATTTATTTACAGATTGCATCATCATAAATCCTACAATGATAAGAGCAGGTGCTGTTGCAAAGCCAGGTACTGCTAAAAAGATTGGTGAGAATAATAATGCAATAGCGAAGAAAGCTGCTGTAACGAAAGATGTTAATCCTGTTCTCCCACCTTCCGCAACCCCTGCAGCACTTTCTACATAAGTAGTAGTTGTAGAAGTACCGAGAAGCGCTCCAGCAGTTGTTCCAATTGCATCGGCTAATAATGCTTGTTTAACATTTGGAAGTTTTCCATCCTTGTCTAACATCTCAGCTTGGCTAGATACACCGATTAAAGTACCTAAAGTATCAAATAAGTCAACAAATAAGAATGCGAAAACTACTACAAAGAAACTTAATGAAAATACTTGAGATAAATCAAGTTTAAAAGCAATCGGAGCTATACTTGGAGGTAAGGAGAAAAGTGTTCCTGGGATTAAGCTATATACTCCTGCTTCTGGATTTGGAACATACCATCCAACTAATTCTGCTATAATTCCTAATACATAAGTTACTATAATTCCAATAAGAATAGATCCTTTTACTCTTTTAACAACCAATATTCCTGTAATCAAAGTTCCAACTATTGCCAAGAAAGGAACGATACTTGTTATATCTCCTAAAGTAACAAGAGTTGCTGCATCGTCTATAATGATGCCTGCATTTTGGAAACCAATAAACGTAATGAATAAACCAATACCAGCACCAACTGCATGTTTTAATGATTGTGGAAATGCGTTAAAAATTGCTTCACGAACATTTAAGAAAGTTAAAACGACAAATATAATTCCTTCAACAAATACTGCTGCTAAAGCAACTTGCCAGCTGTATCCCATTGTTAAACAAACAGTATAAACGAAATATGCATTAAGTCCCATACCTGGTGCCAGAGCAAATGGATAATTCGCTAAAAATGCCATTGCCAATGTTCCGATAATGGATGCTAAAACAGTCGCGGTGAATACTGCTCCTTGATCCATTCCTGCTGCCGCTAACATTCCAGGGTTTACAGCTAAAATATAAGCCATGGTCATAAATGTTGTAAATCCTGCAACAACTTCTGTTTTTACAGTGGTTTTGTTCTCGCTCAATTTAAATACTTTTTCTAACAAGCTATTGTTATTAAGCTGTGATTTTTCTTGTGCCACTTTAATATCCCCCTTAAGTAATTTAGATTGGAAAATCAATAGCCTTATTTTTAAATTTCATTGCATAGGAAATCCAGAAGAATTTCCTATAAAACAAAAAAGTTCGTTTCCACGCACAATGGGAAACGAACATAATAATCCTGCAGAATTATTAGATCATTCGTTTCACCCATAGCCAGACAATTTACGGTTGTCGGTAGAGACATCTAGACCTTATTTCTAGATTTATATAAGTGAATTCATTCGTTATTTCTTTTTACAGAGGTATTGTAGCAAATTATAGTACTTCTTGTCAACAGTTTTTCGAACTTTTTATTGTTTTTTATTTCTAATGTTCGATTAATATGAGCTGCTGCTCTTTTCACCTTTAATAATTGCTACAGAAGCACTGGCACCAATACGGGTTGCTCCTGCTTTTATAAGGGCTTCTGCATCTTGACGGGTTCTCACGCCACCGGATGCTTTGACTCCCATGGTATCCCCTACGGTTCTTCTCATCAGTTCAATATCTTCCTTTGTAGCCCCTCCTCCGGAGAATCCAGTTGAGGTCTTTACAAAGTCCGCTCCGGCTTCTTTTGCGAGTAAACAAGCTTTTTCTTTTTCTTCATCGGTTAAAAGGGAAGTTTCTATAATCACCTTAACCACTGCTCTTTTATTAACAGTATGTACTACCGCTTTAATCTCATCTCTTATATAGTCATATTTTTTATCTTTTAATGCACCGATATTAATAACCATATCCACTTCCGTAGCACCATTTTCTATGGCTTCCTCTGCTTCTGCGGTTTTGGTGGTAATGGTATTAGCCCCCAAAGGAAAGCCTATTACGGTTGTAATGCCCACATCACTGTCTTGTAATAAGTGTTTTGCCATCGGCACATAGCAGGGATTGACACAAACCGTAGCAAATCCATATTCTATCGCTTCTTCACATAACTTTTTAATATCTTCTTCTTTTGCATCGGGCTTTAAAACTGTATGGTCGATCATAGACGCTAATTGTTTGTCTTCCATATTCATTCCTCCTATATATCAAATATTACTTTATATGATTTGAATAGTCTTAGTTCTCTATATCAATACTCAAAAATTTTCTTCTTCAAAAAAAGACAGCCAGTATATACACTAGCCGCATAATTATTGTTCCTTTTTGGACATATCTATCAATTTGTTTACATTAATTGCTGGAAGAATTAACGGTTGTACGTTAGCATTTGCAGTATAAGTACTTATTAAAGACCTAACGTATGGAAACAGTATAGCTACTGCATTAATATTTAATAATTTTTCCGTATTATTATCATCTTCAGTATCTACTTCAAATATTCCAGTAAGTTCAATTTCAAGAGAAAAAGGATAATTATTCTCTGTAGCATCTTCAAATACCTTTGTTATTAACTTAACATTCCAAACTTTTTCATTTTCATCAAACATAACTTGCTTTTTTATATTTAAATCGATATCAATCTTCTCATTTTTATAATTTGGATTTAGTTTAAACTCAATTTTATCTACCTTATAATTAGTAAATCTAAGAACACTCTTAATATCATTTATCATGCCGCTTTCTCCCCCGTATTACTCTCTTCAAAAAAATTATATTTATCTATATTTGTTTGTCTATAATTATTCATTTTCATTTCATAGCTAATATCATTAAAACACCAAACACTTATCTCATTAAGATAATCATACAATACTGCAAATTTATTTTTATCTTCTTCATCTAAGAACTTTTCTACGAGGTCACACACTCGATCTAAATAAATTATATCATCACACAGTTCTTTATTATCACATAATAATTGTATACTATCTTGTTCTTCTATGATATCGAAATTGACATTACGATAAATTCTTCTTAATTCATTAATGATACTTTTATACTCATATTTCATAATTTCATCTCCTTGTCAATATATATTATGAACCAGAAATAATATTAGTGACTTATATTTCTAATCAATTATCTCATCTAGCACATTAAATGATTTTACTACATCATTTACTTGTTCCTCAGTTATACTATTAACTGTATAGTCAGCAATGTATCTAAGTTTTTTTAAACTTTGAAAATTACTGTTAAATTCAATTATTTTCCTTGTTTTTTGTTTCCCTGTTGGTTTTCCAATTTTTTTATTTAAAATTTTTTCTCTGAATATTGTAGCTGTACGATTATGAGTTCCTTCACTTTCAGATGTATCTATTGATATACCTTCAGTATATAATTTATTTAGCATCTTCTGAAAAATACTATAATAATATCTATTAGTTGCAATATCATATTGTGATACTTTATATGCACATGATGCCCATGTTTTATTTGTATTATACTTATCTATATAAGTCAACTGTTACACCCCTAGCTAATATTACCACATATGTAAATATTACCATTTATGTATCTTTGAACTTTTAATTATAAAAAATAGCTTAATTCTATTTTGTTTATGTGTTATAAATAACTCCCTTTATAAAAAGCTTATAATACTTATTATCTCCTGTCAATATTTTATCTCAAACTATATATATTCCTGTTTACTCCAATAATTTACACATATCCTAACAATCGAATAGTTTAACGTACACATTTATTGTATCAAAAAATAAATCCTATAAGCCTTTATTTCTTTAAGCCTATAGGATTTATACTGTCCCCCTCCACTCCCCCTTTCCCTCTTTTCCATCAAAAAAGGCAAACTCGCTTTCCCTCCCAAAAACAGGCTCCCAAAATCAAGAGGCTCTCTACATTTTGGGGAAGACGGGTGGCAGGTCACTCATCAAAAAAGCCGTAACGTCTGTAATATCAAGGGTTTGATACTCCATACAGATAAACAAAAAAGACCCTGAAACAAGTCTAAATGACTTATCTCAAGGTCTCATCTTCATTTATTTCTTTTGTTTTTGGGGGAAGCCCATTTTGCCCTTTTCAGGGAAAGGTGGGTTGCCCTTGGACATTAAGCTTTATTCCCACTCGATTGTTAAAGTTTTATTCGTCGTTATTCCTATTGTTTTCTGTTATTCCTATTATTCATATTATCAAAATTATTGCCATTTTTATAGTTTATAAATTTTTTTGCTGCCATATTGCTACCACGATTTATGCTTGGTTACAGTTTAAATAATGAACTTCCTCCGATACCATTGGTGGAGGTCCTCTGTGGTTTTTATCTTGTTCGCCAGCGCCTGGCCACCTTCGACCAGCTTGTAATATTTGCGCTTGAACTCTTCGATTGTTAGCACCTTGAACTTCCATTCTCCCGGCATGTATCCTTCAGATATGAAGGCAAATCCCTTCTCGGTCTCCTCTGTAATCTTTCCTGGGATCTCATGGCCTCTATTGGTATCAAAATAGCGGAGGTTCCCTTTGTGCATGTGTACGTCCAAAGCTATTCCGGTGAAGCTTTCCTCGTACGGAAGCTTGTATATATAAACGGCTTGTCTGTCCATGATCTTTGTTACCTCCTCTTTCCTGAAAATAAGCACTTTGCACCGTGCCGGCACTGTGCTATTACTGTGCTTTTCCGGTGCATTTCTGGTGCTCTTTTAGTGCCCTGTATTCTGCTATTATACTACATCAGACATCTGATTAAAATACCTATTGAAACTCTGGCGCTGGGATTTGACTGCATCTTCTGTAAAGCTGCGGGTTCCCGTATTTCTTAAAGTTGTTTACCTGAATGTAATTGCTGCCGTTTACGCTGTATCGCACGATAAAGCGTCTATTGTGCAGGCTCTGCAGCATTTCATCAACCTGGCCGGCGCTCACGTCGTCATATCCCATTATAACCTTCTTAATCTTCCTGGGTTT
>JGI24712J26585_10000613_pt1 | contig 30582 bp, 27 predicted proteins | sample BioPla3DNA2_FD_26585 | JGI IMG/M metagenome (IMG submission 26585)
AATGTGAGTAAATATACACAGGTACAAATAGCCGCCATAAGCGAGTTACACGGAGATTTTATGCGATTGCTAACCCCCGACGGACAGCAAGTACAAACTATTGATACTCACTGGCCTACCTCTATACCGCTAACACAATCGCAGCGTGATTTATTGACTCGCAAAAATTCTTGTGTAGCATGTCATATAGATATTCCAAAAGGCACTATTCCTAATCGGATGTTGACAAAGATTGCAGAAATAGCGAAATTATCTTTTGCCACACCTGAACAGCATACTAAGCTATTGCACAGCAATAATCTTATGATTGCGTGGATTAAAGCAGTTGGCGTTGTGGCACTTATAGTATTAGCAGGGCTAATAGTTTGGGGAATTATTGAGCGGAAAAAAGTGATTCGTTTTTGGAAAAGATTTGTAAAGTTTTTGAAAACGCCGGCTGAGGCGAAGTAAAAACTTCAAAATTGCATTAACCAAGTTAAAGAAAGAGAATAATATGACACAGCGAGAAGCTGTACAACTGTTTGAGGAGAAAAGGGTTCGCACCGTTTGGGACGAGGAGCAGGAAAAATGGTATTTTTCTATTGTAGATACCGTTGCTATACTCACGGATAGCGTAGATCCTACCGCCTATTGGCGAAAACTAAAGCAACGTTTAAAAGAAGAGGGCAATGAAACCGTGACGAATTGTCACGGTTTGAAAATGCGTGCTGCAGATGGCAAAATGAGATTAACAGATGTAGCTGATACAGAGCAACTTTTTCGATTAATTCAGTCTATACCATCTCCTAAAGCTGAGCCGTTTAAGCTGTGGATTGCGCAAGTAGCCCGCGAACGCTTGGATCAGCTGCAAGATCCTGAATTGTCGATAGATCAAGCAATGAAAGATTATAAACGTTTGGGTTATTCTGACAATTGGATAAATCAACGCTTGAAAAGTATTGAAATACGAAAAGATCTTACCGATGAATGGAAGAAACGTGGGTTGCAAGAGGGCGTTCAGTTTGCTTCCCTAACCGATATTATCTACAAGACATGGGCTGGCAAAACCGCTAAGGAGTATAAGAAATTCAAGGGGTTGAAAAAGGAAAATTTGCGAGATAATATGACAAATACCGAGTTGGTTTTGAATATGTTAGCAGAATTGTCAACTACACGTATATCAGAAACCTCAAATCCAGAAACAATGGAAGAACACAGCAATGTAGCGCGTCAGGGTGGGGAAATAGCGCGCAATGCACGTCTTGAATTGGAAGCAAAAACAGGCGAAAAAGCAATCTCTTCGTTAAGTGCTAAACAAGGAGTTCTGTTAAATAAAAAGAACCTGAATACAAACCAAGACAGTAGCAAAGATAGTTGAATCTACCTACTTCTTTTTATTGTATTTAGTTTGGTTAGTCTTTACAAGTTTATTGGACAGTATCTGTTTTGGATTATATAAGTGTAAAAAAACAATAACAACAATGAAAAAAGCAATAAAGAAAATTCTCAAGTGGTTTTTTATCGTAATAGGTGTGCTCGTGATATCTTTAGTGGGCTTATTTGTTTATTTGAAAATTGCATATCAACAAAAGTCATATCCTTGGGTGTATATGAATGAACTTATTCTTTCGGAAAGTGAGCGAGTGAGTGATTTTGAAGAAGTTTGTAAAATACTGAAAGGAACAAACTCTTTTGTTATTCAGCGAATAGATTTTGATAAACTCGCTGAGAAATATGCTAAACAGGTGGAAAATACCCAAAGTTCAATTGAATACACCAATTTATTAGCTCAGTTTTTTGCTGAATTACAAAATGGGCATACATCTGTAAATTTTTATTGCTACAAAGGTAATTATTGGGCAACGATTATAGATAATCGCGTTTTTGTGGACGGCGTGATAAATAAGGAGTTAAATCCAACAATAATTAAGCCTAAAGATGAGATAGTAGCCATTAATAACATTCCTATTGGTGAGTGGCTGGATGCAGAAAAACTTTTTGCAGGGTCATCAACTCTAGAACACCGACTTACAAAATTAACATATCACATTTTTACCAGCTATACGGATACGGTTCGTACCTTTAAAATTCGGAATGCAGAGGGTGAATCAGAGGTTACTATTCCATTGTATAAAGACTTGAAATCAGACATAGACACACTATATGTTATTGGAAAAATGTTGAATGACAGTGTTGCTTATCTTAAGATTATAACTATGGGCGGAAATCGTATTTTTCCACAATTCCAACAAGTCTATCCAAGTTTGAGTAATGCTTCACATATAATAATTGATGTGCGTGAAAATGGTGGTGGGAACAGTGGTACGAGTGAAAAAATTGCAAAATATTTTATCGCCAAACCTCAAACGGCTTGTGTCTCTGGTCAACAATTAGAGCCTGTTGTAGAATCTTTCAAAGGAAAAGTTTATTTATTAATAGGGAATGCAACATTTTCTGCTGCTGAAAATTTTGTTATAGACTTGAAAGAGAGTGGAAACGTAACTGTAATTGGCGAACCCACAGGCGGAGATACAGGAAATAGACCGCGTGAATTTCAAACCTCGCACGGCATCGTTTTCAGAATACCTACGCGCAAAAAAATGCAAATATCTCCACAGGGCTTTCCGATGGAGGGAGTTGGTATAGAACCTCACCATTTAGTCCGTCAGTCTGCCGAAGATTATTTAGAGGGAAAAGACACAGTGCTTGAATATACCTTAGATTTGTTGTCAAAATAAAAATAAAAGCTGAAAGCAACTGGCTGTTAGTTAATTGCCAACATTGAATCATTAAGATTTGTGCGACTACAGCAGTCTCACCAACATTAAATCTGTGATTATCTGTCTAATCTGTGTGTTCTGTGTTCCAACTACTTTCAACACTTCGGTGGTTATTGAGCTTACCGAAATGCTGCGCTCAGTGCACCGCTTTACAAACTTTTAACACTTCGGCTACGCTCAATGCAATGCATTTAACTCAATTGTTCATTGCACATTGCTAATTGCAAATTGCCTATTCTTCTTCCAAATCAAAGTCATCCATATACAGCTCGTCATCATCTTCTTCATCGTCCATTTTCGGATTTTCAAGTAATTGATTGATTTCCTCTGTATTTAACTTTTTAACGTTTGTAAGCAAAAAGTTATCTTCAATAAATCCGCCGTATGTATTGCACTCTTTGACAGCTCCTTTTACGACATCTCCGACGTTGAGTTCTAAAGGTAAAAGACACATTATTTGAGCATACTTATCATTGAACTCAATCTCTTCAATTTCGCCATTTTGCTGTCTGAACTGAAAGTCAAACTCTTTCTCGATGATTTCGCGTTGCGCACTATCGAAAGGAGTGCCAGTTTTGTTTATAATAGCAGCAAAAAATCGCAAAGATTCGCCTTTGCCTCCAAGTCCTGTACTGATATACAGCTGTTTAGTATCTAATAGCGATGACTCTAACAACATTTTACTCTCTTGAAGAGCTAAAGTTGTCCAATCTTTCAACTCTTCTGGTGCATTTTCTTTAAATGTTTCGATAGCCCTGAAGTATTTGGGATCATCTATAGAAGCAAGAGTACATAAAAGCAGTTTCTTTCTTGATAAATCCACCTCAGGATCGTAAAGTTGCGCCACATCTGACAGATAATCAACATCTTGCTTAATGTTTTTCTTCGCCTTTCTTGTTAATTTATAATACGACATCTGCTGTAGGACATCAACAGATTCCTGCAAAATATTAACCCTTTGATCTCCTTCAGATAAAATCAAACGCAATTTTTCGTATAAGTTTTCTCTCTGTATTTTCATTAATTCAAGATATGTAAAATATAGCATGCAAATACCGTGCTTGTTTTACTTTTATGCTACTTTGTCATCTAAGTTGCTGTTTTTTAGTGAAATATTAATTCGGTAAGTAGGTTTTGGCAGTTATAATTATTTAAACATTAAATTAACTATTGATGCTCTATCATCATCGGTTAGTTTGTGAACATACCCTCCGGCACGGTTTTTATTCAGACCATCGATAATTTGTTGTTTGTGTTCTTTCGTTATGTTTCTCCATGGGAGTGATGTAGGACTACCAATTGAAGAAAAGAATTTTTCTAATAACTCAATGGTTTTCATTGTGTCTGGTTGATTGAAAAGGTATGTTCCGAGTTGAGATATCTCTTTGTCGAGATGTTTGGCATGATGTCTTAACCAAGCTGGCAAAACTATACTTAAACTTGCACCGTGGGCAATATCAAACTGAAAACTAAGCTCATGCCCTATACTGTGCACACCCCAATCTCCATAACTGCAGCAAATTTCGGTAATTCCGTTAAGAGCGCAGGTTGCAACTAACATAAGGTTAAATCTGTATTCGTAATTTTTAGGGTCAGCTATAGCTAGAGGTCCATAGTGCATGGTTTCTGTGATAATCGAGGATACAAACTTTTTAGTAAGATTTGGCATTCCCGTTCCAAACCACGCCTCTATAGCGTGAGCAATTGTATCAACAACTCCGTAGGCGGTTTGTTCGACCGGTACTGTGGTGGTAAACTCAGGATTTAGAAACGAGTGTTTAGGATAAATTAAAGGGTCAGTTAATCCTATTTTTTTACCTGCATTTTGACTTTGAATTACTGCAGAATTATTCATTTCGCTTCCAGTAGCAGCTAATGTTAATACAGTAATTAAAGGTAATGCTTTGGTTGCCTTTTGCTTACGAGTCATTACTAACCAAGGGTTTAACTTTTCGGGAACACAAATTGATACTATTTTAGCAGCATCTATTACGCTTCCTCCGCCAAGTGCCACAATGCATTCAACCGATTTTTCTATTGCAATTTGTTGAGCCTCGGCAACTTGTTCAACTGTCGGGTTTGGTTTAACACCGCTGTATTCAAAAACTTCAATTTTATGATTGATTAATTTGTTTTTTATTAAATCGACATAACCGTGTTTTGTAGTTGAAGTGCCTCCATAAATTAGCAGAACAGTTTTACCGTATTGAGCAACAGTTTGTTCAAAATCATTGAGGACGTCTTTTCCAAAATGAACATTAACAGGGTTGTATATATTGAAAATTTCCATTTACTTATAGTTTTAATCAATTGTTATTCAGTGTTCAATCTTTTTCAATCTATATAGATAGTACCTTTTAAATACGTTTTTGCCCTACCTCCGATAATTACCCTCTCTCCTCTGTTTTCGCAAAATAGTTCGCCTTTTCGTTCGGAAATTTGTGTGGCAGAAAGTATGTTCTTGTTAAGTCTTTTTGCCCAAAAAGGAATTAGCGAGCAGTGAGCAGAGCCTGTTACAGGGTCTTCTAAAATAGAGGCTTGTGGTGTAAAAAATCTTGAAACAAAATCGCAATTATCACCTTTAGCAGTAACAATAACGCCGCCCGGATCAATGTTTATTTGGTTAAAAATCTGTTTGTCGATTTTTATGTTTTTAACATCGCTTTCACTCTTATATACGAGCAGATAGTCACGTGATTTTAACACCTCTTCGGGTTGAATATTGAGTGATTGTTTAATAGTTTTTGGCAAATTTTCTGGCTGTGGCACTCTTGCAGGGAAATTTAATTTGTATATATCTCCTTCTACATTAACAGTCAAGTCTCTGCTCAGAGTTTCAAAAACGATACTCTCTTTTTTGTACCCTATAATTGTTTTCAAACAGTGAGCTGTCGCTAATGTTGCATGACCACATAAATCCATTTCAATATCGGGAGTAAACCATCTTAAATGGATTTTCTCTCCTTTGTCGACAAAAAAAGCAGTCTCTGCAACTGCATTTTCTTTTGCTATTTTAAGTAAAATCTCGTCAGACAGCCATTCGTTGAGAGGAACAACACAAGCAGGATTGCCACCGAACAAATTGTTTGTAAAAGCGTCAATCTGAAAACATTGTAGCTGCATTATTTAACTTTTGGGTACAGTTTTATTATTCTTCAATAACGATGCCTGAAATAGAATCGCAGATTGCACCAGTTACACTTGCTAATGTGTTAACACGGCTCGTGGTTTTTAAATATCCTAAAAATGCAAAAATTAGGGCCTCTTTATATTCAATTATATTTTTTTCAGGTATAACTAATTCATGTTTACATAATTCTTGTAACCGATTTATTAAGAATGTGTTGTAAGTTCCCCCTCCGGTAACGAGTATTTTTCCTTTTGGAAATTTCGAAACAGCATTGTTAATCTGGATACAAATATGTTCGACATATGTTCGCAACATATCTTTTACATTGATATCGTTTACTTCAATTAATGGATTAATATTCTGTTCTACCCATTCGCGTCCCAAAGATTTAGGAGGTTTTTTGGTGTAATATTCTAATAAATTTAATCTTTCTAATAACTCTTCATTTGTGTGGCCACGTGAGGCTTTTTCGCCTTCTGCATCATATTTTAATCCAACACTTTGAGCGATACCGTTAAGAACGATGTTTACAGGAACAATATCGTAAGCAATTCTGCCATTGTCGCTTGCATATGAAATATTAGCAAAGCCACCCAAGTTTAGGCATAATTCATAATTGGAAAAAAGTAAATGATCGCCAATTGGGACTAATGGTGCACCTTGACCTCCCCGATAAATGTCTAATCGTCGAAAATCGTAAATAGTTTTAATACCAGTTTCGGCATAAATCGCCGAGCCGTCACCAACTTGTACTGTTATGTTTTTGTCTGGAGTATGAAAAACAGTGTGACCATGTGAGGCAATGAAAGCGATATCTTTCTTATTTATACGGTGTTTTTCGATAAAAGAGTTTACTTGTTTGCCAATAAATTGTCCGTATTGGTTATTTAGCAATGAAAATTGGTACGCATAAAAATAATGCATATATAAGAGCTTAAAATACCAATCGTTTGAATAGTTAACGGTTTCTGCTTCAATGATTTCAAATTTTGGCTTATTGTCTTCTTCCCAGAAGCTGCATAAAGCGATATCTAAGCCATCGAGTGATGTCCCCGACATTACTCCTATACAATAGGTTTTCTTTTTAGTCATTTTGCATCTCTTTTATAAACTTAATTTCTCGTTCTGATATGTTTCCCACATTATCAGAAACTGTAATTCTTAAGACGTGCTCTATACCGCTGGGGAATCTAGAATCAAAGGTGTATTCTAATAAATCGTTTTTAGCGTCATAATCAAACATAACCCATTGGTTGTCAATAAAACCGTCGTACCTTTTTATGCCGCTCAAGTTATCAATAATTTTTAATTTTATTGACTTTTTTGAGGTAATATTTTCATTGTTTTTGATGTTGAGAGGAGTAATAGTTGGTGCAATTGTGTCGTAAGCTATTGATATATCAGTAAACACTCTGGTTTTTCCAATAATTTCATTGTCATTCACAGTAGGTTTGGCATCAATCGAAGTGATTTTTTCTGTAGAACAATCTACTAAAACAACTTTGTCTGATAACTCTACCGGTATTGATAAGTTTTTTAGTGCAATTTCAATGGGTCTATGCAAAGGAGTATTAGGATTTCCTATTCGATATACAGACGTTGCTGTATTAGATTTTTTAGGCAAAACAGAATAGTTAAACAAAACGGTATCGTAAAGAGCATTAGCAGGAGTAATTATTTTTAATATACTATCTTCAAATATGTTAGAACTGTTTGGAACAAACTTTTGAATATATGTTTGTTCGTGAACTTTTCCAGTAACTTGTTTTGAGCCGCAAACTACAAACTTTATTGTTGAACGATTTTTATTGCTATCGTATGCTGTAATCTTGACATCCAATGTGTCAGTAGGCCCAACTTGCATATACCCGTTTCCGTTGATTTTGGTGTAATTGGAAAACTTATTGCCAGGTTCAATAAAACATTTGTGTACTAAACGTTTTTGTTTTTGGTATAATTCGTAGTCGATATGCGACTGCACGTATCGTACTTCGTTAAATGATATTTCAGATATGTTTAACTCAAACGTTTTAATGTCATCTACTTCTACAATAAGATTAACAATGCCACAAATATTATTACTGTTATTTACCCTATCGTTAACGTGTGCCGCAAATCCTATTCGATTTAAGGCTTTTATGGTATCGTTATTGGCAAGTTGAAATGTATTACCTTTTCTAACAATGTGTTTTCTAATGCGTTGAGTTTCACCGTCGACATGGCTGTTTTCCCCAAATGGATATAGATATAGATTGTAAAATCTTGGTGGAATATTATCAACTATATTGAAATTAAATTTGAGTGGATCTAATGCCTTCTGTGTTCTTGTATCGCGTATTTCAAAGTGTAAGTGCGGTCCCATACTTGTACCGCTATTTCCAGAAAACCCAATAATGTCTCCTTTTTTAACGGGCATTACATTTGGCTCTAAAAACAGATTGACAGCAAACGACTGTTTTTCATACTGTTCTCTTTCAATGTAGTCCGAAATTTGCAACACAAAGCCGTCTAAATGTGCGTAAACAGATGTGTAACCGTTAGGGTGGTCAATATAAATTGCTTTCCCATATCCAAAAGGGGAAATATTTATGCGACTTACAAATCCGTCAGCAATTGCGTAAATATTATGACCTGTTACACCATTGGTTTTTATATCAATGCCGGAGTGGAAGTTGGAAGAGCGAAGTTCGCCAAAACTGCCCGATAAGGTTTGATTAATATCTAAAGGGTTTGAAAAATACGGCTGGGATGTTACGCTGTTTACAGTAATTAAAAGTGATAAAAGGCAAATTGCCAATAGTTTAAAAAACATAATAATTAGATTTTTATCAAAACAGCGTTAATTAGAGCAACAAAGATAATAAAAACCATTGTTGAATTAATTCCAAATACTGATTTTAGGCAATAGAAAACTTTTCTATACTTAAAAAGAGTAAATTTGCCACTACTTCATCAGTTTATTATGTTTAAACAACTAGCTTTTACTTATTTGTTTTTGACAGTAGTGCAAACGTTTTTTTGCAATTCAAAAATCAGCATTTACTATGAAGCTGTTTTGTCAAATCAAATTAGTCAGGATTCTATTTTTAGCGATGTTTCAGCTTTTCAAAATGCTGATTTTCCGATAGTTCTGGCAAACGATAAAACAATACTTTTTCAGCAAACCGTAACACATAAAGGTATTGACACAGAGTTCCCTATTAAGTTAAATATTCCATTTGTTTCGGCATTTGTCGATTCTGTTTGGGGATTGCCTGAGTTTCGCACGCCTTATATCTATAAAAAAGAGAAATTAGTTATTGTGGGTTCAAGTCAGACAGGCTCAATAATTTTGTTTACAGATGAAAAAACAAGAACATCACTCTATACCTTAAAAACCAATAAATCGCGCAACTCTAAACCCACACTTATAAAGGGTTTTTCTAATGGTGGATTCCCAATTCACTCGGCAACTATTGACATGAAAGGAGAAACTGTTGTTTTTTCGAGTCGGCGTGTGGGTAGTGTGGGAGGTTACGATTTGTTTTATGTAATCTTGCAGGATAATCAAAACTCGTTATCAATCAAGAGTATATCGCTTGAGATAAACACAACTTACAATGAAATTTATCCACAATTTACTCAAAACGACTCGGTTTTACTATTTTCAAGTGATAGGGAAGGAGGCTTTGGAGGTTTTGATATTTATTACTCAACCAGTTCATTTGCTGGCAATTGGAATAAAGCCTTAAACATTGGCTCAAACATAAATACAGAAAAAAGTGACGTTCGCCTTTTTACATTTGATGATGGAAAAATGGGAATTATCACAAGGAGAGATATAGATGCCACATTGCAACAGAATGAAGTTATTGACGTTAAAGTTGAATTTAAAACATCTAGTAAGTTGAATATATCTCGGTCGGCAAAAAACAAGAGTGATTTTTATCCTGAAGTCAAAGGGATAGTAGCTTGTAAGTCTGAAAATCAGAGTGAAAATATACAAGTTTCAGTTTTAGATTCGCTTGGGATTTTAGTAGAAACAACAGTTATAGATGGCATTTCCAAAGTTTTTGAAATAGATAACAACAGCGATAAAAACTCTTACGTTACCATTTCTGGCAACGAGATTAGAACTATCACACGTGATATAAAAATCCCGCCAAAATATAATTACCCTCTTTATATTGTTGATTTCGCTGCAAGTTTTAACAACAAAACAGATAATTCCTTCGACGTTTTTTTTAATCAGAATGTAGGTATCATTGATAATATGCAACTTAGCGAATTGCAAACATGGCTACAGACAACAAAAATATCGGAAGGGAATTATTCAATCAGTAGGAGCAAGGCGGTAAAAAACAGCAAATCGAAAATTGCTATTGAGCGATGGAATTATATTGGAAAGTTGCTGGTTGACAATGGAATATCTGACAAAAATATTTCTATTAAAGAGACTGCTAATTTTTCAAATAGTGTAAATGCAATTAATAGTAACTTGGATATTTTTCCGGAAAATAGAATTTTTACAATATCTTCATCTGTGCGCATTTATCCTGAATATTCTGTTATTGATATTTCAGATGCAAAATATTTTAGAAACAGTGCCGAGAATCAAAAATACACAATTGTCTTATCTGATAATTTTGAAGATGTTAACGCATTGCGATATCATAAAATAAACATATTAGGTTACACAAATGTTTGGATTGATAATTCAGGAAGGAATCCACGTTATTGTCTTGGAATATTTGAAAATTATTGGGAGGCGGCAATCGTGATGTCAAAATTATCGAATGGTAATTTTAAGCGGGCTTATATTGCTGTTTATGACGAATATAGAGAAAGAATAAAGCCCATAAAAGAGGGTCAAATACCAACAAATCAAACTGAAAATCAGATCTTTTACGTTCAAATTTGGGCTTCGGCTCAACCAATAGATATTTCTATACTGCCAGAAGTTCAAAATATTTGTACGATAATAGATCGCAATGGAATTTATCGTTATATTTATCCGTTTGAAGATTTAAACTCAGCTAAGCAGATGCAAAAACAGCTGAAAATATTGGGATTCAGTAGCACAGCAATTTTAATTATAACAAAATAGTTTTTATATGAGCATTTCATTAACAGGTAATTCAATACGTTTGCGAGCAGTAGAACCTGAAGATGCTGAAATTATTTTTGAGTGGGAGAACAATACAGAAGTTTGGCTTATTAGCACTACATTAGCTCCATTTAGCAAAGATGAGATAATTCGATATGTTAAAACAGCAAATAGAGATATTTTTGCAATGCGACAGCTCCGCTTAATGATAGAAACTAATGACAATCAAGCAATAACTGTAGGTTCTATTGATTTGTATGATTTTGACCCACAGCATCAACGTGCAGGAGTAGGAATCTTAATTGCTGCCGATGAAAATCGTAGAAAAGGCTACGCTTCAGAAGCTCTTAAACTGTTGGTACGCTACTCTTTTGACATATTACTACTTAAACAACTTTATTGTACAATCCCAGCTGATAATGAACCTAGTATCAAACTATTTGAGTCGCTCGGATTTGTTTCTTGCGGTCGTAAACACCAATGGCTAAGAACCAAAACAGGTTGGATTGATCAAATATCAATGCAATTAATAAACAGCTCATTGTAAGATAATTTTATTAATAAAGTTTTATACATTTTTCGTGATACAATCGGATACAAATTTTTGTTACTATATAATAATGGTTTACAGGAAAATCATAAATCTGTTGAAATATTAATTACCTATTAATTATAAACAATACTATATATTTAAAAAATCAAACTAATGGGTTTAGCTATTTTTATGGCTAAATGTACTAAAACAAAGTTTTTAACTCAATCAGTCAAATATTATTCTATAAAGTGCAGGATTTAATATTCCCTCCTATTAATCCAAAAATAAAAACGGAGGATAATCGACAATACATACTCGATCCAGTTCGTAAAACATGGGTTGTATTAACTCCAGAAGAGTGGGTACGACAACATGTTGTTGACTTTCTGATTAGTCACAGAAATTATCCATTGGCTTTGATGAAAACAGAAGCCGCTCACAAAAGTAATGTTGGATTGCGTAGGACTGATATTATTGTTTGTGACAAAACTGGTAAACCAGTTATGATTGTTGAATGTAAAGCTCCAGTTGTAAAAATCACTCAAGAAACCTTGGAGCAGATTGCAAATTACAACTTAACAGTTAAGGCAGAATACCTATTAGTTACCAATGGATTGGTTCTATTTGGTTATAAAGTTAATTTTGATACAGGCAACACATCGCAATTAAGCGAAATTCCCAATTATTGTGATATGTTTTAAAACATCATAAAAAAGCCGGCAACCAAATTATTATTTGTGCCGGCTTTAGTTATTAAACTACAAAACTATTTTCCTAATTTGTGTTTTTTAATGAAATCGTTAATTGGTCCTGCCAAATTTGGCTCTCCAATCTCTTGAAGCTCGTATCCAATTTTTATGGTTGGTTTGTTAATTTTAACAACACGGCTTAAATCGATAGGAGTAGCAATAATAACGGCATCACAAGGAGTAGCGTTAATAGTTTTTTCAAGGTCTTTGATTTGTTGTTCTCCGTAGCCCATTGCTGGAAGTAGTGTTCCAATATTTGGATATGTTTTAAATGTCTCTGCAAGTTTTCCAACAGCGTATGGTCTTGGGTCAACAAGTTCACCAACACTAAATTTGCGAGCTGCGACAATACCAGCACCAAGTTTCATGTCACCATGTGTTAAGGTTGGACCATCTTCAACTACCAATACTTTTTTACCTCTAATCATTTCAGGCTTATCTACAGTGACTGGAGACGCTGCATCAACCACAACAGCTTTAGGTGCAGCCATTTGAATGTTTTCGCGTAGCGTTTGAATATCTGCAGCATCAGCGGTGTCAATTTTGTTAATTACAACAACATCAGCTAATCTTAAAGTGGTTTCGCCAGGATAGTAATTTAGCTCATGACCAGCACGGTGTGGGTCAACTACTGTAACCATAAGGTCAGTTTCATAAAATGAGAAGTCGTTATTACCACCGTCCCAAAGAATCACGTCGCAACCATCGGGATCATTTTCTGCTGCACGAAGAATAGCTTCATAATCAACGCCAGAGTAGATAACATTGCCTGCTACTACGTGTGGTTCGTACTCTTCCATCTCCTCGATAGTACATTTATGTTTAGCTAAGTCTTCAATTTTTGCAAAACGTTGTACTTTTTGCGCTGCAATGTTTCCATATGGCATTGGGTGGCGAATGGTAACAACTTTTAATCCTTTTGCTTCAAGTAATTCTACAATACGACGAGATGTTTGCGACTTACCACAACCAGTACGAACTGCACAAACAGCAATTACGGGTTTTGTTGATTTTATTTGTGTCCCTTTAGTTCCTAATAGTACGAAATTTGCTCCTGCAGCGTTAATTTTTGCAGCAAGGCTCATAACATATTGATAGGTAACATCACTGTATGAAAACACACATACATCAACTTTAAATTTTTTGATTAAGTCCATTAATTCGCTCTCAGCGTAAATTGGAATTCCCTGTGGATATAAAGGTCCTGCTAGTTCTGCAGGATATTTTCTGCCGTCAATATCGGGAATTTGAGCAGCTGTAAATGCTACCACATTAAACTGATCGTTATTGCGATAGTAAGTGTTAAAGTTGTGAAAATCTCTGCCAGCAGCACCAATAATAATCACATTTTTTTTAGACATAAGTAAATCCTCCTTTATTTTTTTAATTAACTTTGTTTTTAGCAAATTTAAGAAAATTAAACACTATTAGTGTTCATTTTATTAACACAGCGTATATGTTAAGAAACATATTATACAACATTAGATATTGATGAACAGTATTTTATGAACTATTTGGCACATCTATATATAGGACACGAAGATGAAGATTTGATGATTGGTAATTTTATTGCCGATTTTGTTAAAGGAAGCAAATATAAGGAATACCCTTCTGAAATATCGCGCGGGATACTTATGCACAGACAAATTGATTTTGTTACCGATAGAAACAAAGAGTATAGAGAAGTAAAGAAGCTTTTTGTTGAATCACATGGACGATACAGCGGAATAATTGCCGACATGGCATATGATTATGTGCTGGCAAAACATTGGAAAGAATTTTGTGAACTATCATTATTTGATTTTCAAAAAAAAATAAACACTATTTTGTTACAAAATTTTTCCATAATACCACTTAAAGGTAAAGTAATGTTGCCCTTTTTTGTTCGCAACAAGTGGTTGACTCTTTATAAAGACTTAAATACGCTAAAAAATGTTTTTGTTGGACTAGGTAAATATAGAGGGGTAAAAGGGGATCCAGATAGAGCCATTGAAATTTTAGAAAGTAGTGAAAATAAGGTATTTAGCAATTTTTTAAACACTCTATTGGCAGTCTTAACAAAGTTAAAAACAAATTATCATGAGGTTAACAACATAAAAAATAATGTAATAAAAATGATAAGATAAATAGATTTTTTGCTCAAAGTTTTTGTTATTAAAAATGATTTAATAAATTTGTACACTGGTATTAGTAATCATGTACTTGAAAATAATTTTTTAAAACAATAATTTTTGATATTAATCACATAAACACCAAATGAATATGAGAAAAATCAGACTAATTTTACTATCAGCTGCAGCACTTTCAGTTGTTGCACTTGGCGGTTGTAAAAACCTTGAAAAAATGAAAAAGCTAGCCGACGATGTTAGATTTGAGGTAACACCACAAATATTAGAATTGCACGGCGATAGCGTAAAAGTGAAAATCAAAGGAACATTTCCTCCGAAATTCTTCATTAAAAAAGCTGAGCTTGAAGTTACTCCAGTGCTAAAATTCGCTGGAAAAGAGGTTACTATTCCTTCTAAAAAATTCCAAGGAGAAGATGTCCAAGGAAACAATCAAACGATATCGTTTGATACAGGAGGAAGCTTTGAAATCGAAGGTGTCTTCGCATATGAAGAAGGCATGATGCAAGCAGAACTTTTTGCAAGAGGAGAAGGTTCTATGAAAGGTAAAACGCTTGGAATTTTCGACAAGAAAATTGCTGACGGTGTAATAATTACACCATTGTTGCTTCAAGCAGATGCAATGGTTGTTCGCGCTTCAGATAATTTCGTTCGTACAACAAGCGAAGAAAAAGGAGCAAAAATCAACTTCCTTATCAATCAATCAGACATTCGTTCTTCAGAATTGAAAAAAGAAGAGATTAAAGCATTGCAAGATTATATCGTTGAAGTTTCACAAGCAGAAAGAGTTGAAATTCAAGACATAATCTTAGAAGCTTACGCATCTCCCGATGGTCCAATAGAGTTGAACACCAAACTTTCGGAAAAACGTAAAGATGTTTCTCAAAAATTCTTGAATCAAACATCTAAAAAAGCTAAAATTGAGATTGCTCCAGAAGCATATAAAGCTCGTTCTACTGCAGAAGACTGGGAAGGTTTCCAAAAATTAATGCAGGAATCTGACATTCAAGATAAAGATTTAATCTTGAGAGTTCTTTCAATGTACACCGATCCCGTTGTACGTGAAAAAGAGATTAAAAACATAACTGCTGCTTTCGAAGAAATTAAAAAACAAATTTTACCCGACCTTCGTCGTGCAGAATTTAAAGTTATTGTAACTGTAAGTGGTTATACAGATGAAGAGTTGAAAGACTTAGCAATCAATAATCCTGATACACTAAAACTCGAAGAAATTTTATTTGCAGCTACTTTATATGAAGGTGATTTAGACAATCAATATAATATCTACAAAAAAGCAGCTGAGCTTTATGCAGATGATTGGAGAACACACAACAACTGTGGTTGGGCAGCATTTAAACAAGGTAGATATGACGAAGCTGAACAATATTTTAAAGCTGCAGGTGATGTTGAAAAGAATGCTACTGTAACAAATAACGTTGGCGCATGCCAATTGATGCGCAAAGATTATGCTGCAGCTAAAGAAACTTTAAGTGCAGGAGGCTCAGGCTCGAAAGAAGCTAGTTACAACCAAGCTGTAATAGCATTGAAAGAAGGAAAATATGAGCAAGCAGGAAATCTTTTCAACTCAGCAGGATTTGATACTTTCAACAATGCATTACAAAAAGTAGTAAGCTACAGTCAAACACAAAATGAAAGAGCTTACGACTCTGCTCTTGAAATTCTTGATAAAGTTGAAAACAAAGAAGATGCTTATGTATATTACTTGAAAGCTATTATTGGTGCTCGTCGTCAAGATTCAGATCTTACAATGAACAATTTACGCACAGCGTGTGAAAAGTTACCAGAGCTTAAAGAATATGCTAAAAAAGACCTAGAGTTTTTCAAATATTTTAGCGATGCCGTATTTACATCAATTGTAGGTTAACGGGAAAGCAATTTATTTATAGATTAAAAGCAGCCGACAGGTTCGGCTGCTTTTTTATTAGATTTAGTATTATCGAGGATTAATCAATACATTGGAATGCTGTTTCCAAAGGTGCATAAAAACACGTCTTTATTGCCATAATGATTAATTTAATGATATAAAAAATTACACTTTGCACGATTTTTGAGACGATACCAAGACAGTGATACTATTGAGATGATTAAGTCTGTAATTATTTTTATTATCATATCTTTTCCTCTTCTTGTTTGTTCTCAGAGCGAAGATGCTTATTCGTTTGTTAATATAGGGAAATCAGCTCCAACTTTCACTGTCAGAACCATTGATGGGAAAGTTATAGATATTGACAAGTTGAGAGGGAAAGTGATTCTTATAAATTTCTTTGCAACGTGGTGCCGCCCATGTATGGAGGAAATGCCTCATATAAATTTACTTAGGCAAAAATATAGTGATGATGAGTTTGTGATAATCTCTATAGGCAGAGAGCATCAAATCGGAGAACTTGAAATATTTAATCGTAATAAGAAATTCTCCTTCAATATTGCAGCTGACCCCGACAGAAAGATTTATAGTATGTATGCTGAGAAAATGATACCTAGAAATTATATTATTAACAAGAAAGGAGTTTTAATATATCAGGGCTATGGTTTTACTTTAGATAGCTTTAACCAAATGGTAAAAGTGATAGAAAAAGAGTTGAAAACTAAAAAGTTGCGTAATTAATTAAAAAAATATATTACAGAAATATTGTCGATTTCTGATGCGTAGTTTGTTATAACTAGCTGCATTTTTTTTGACCCCCTAATTTTTTCCGCTATGTCAATAATTTCTTTGTTTTCATATCCTTCGAAGCGCATAATATATTTTACATGTTTCCATACAGGAAGTAATGTGTAATCTTTTGTTGTGATAGTTATTTCATTAGCGTAAAGTGATGATGTGGGCGATTTCTCGAATGTATCAAAGCTTTGAATATTGGGAATAACTAAAATTTTTTTACCCTTAGTCTCAGAACTCCATTTAAAATATTCAAAATATATAGTTTCGTCTGATGATTCATTATCTTCATAATAATGTATTGATAAGTGACAGTTCATTATTGAGCTTATTTGATAACACGCCATATATGAGACAATGTCTGTCACAAGACCTATTATAATGTTGTCATCATTAGTAATATCGGGTGTTGTTATTATGTTCCTTTTTGCCATGCTGTTTGTTCAGTAATTTTGCAATTACTTATTATTGAAAAGCGTAGAGAGCTTCGCGTGAGGCTGCCTGTTCTGCATCTTTTTTTGAGCGTCCAACCCCAACACCCATTATTCTATCGTTAATGTAAATATTTGATATAAAAAGCGGTCTATGGTTGTTTGATGTAGGATGTAGTATAGTGTCGTATCTGAAATCAATTTTTTTATGTTGACACCACTCAATCAATTCGCTTTTGAAGTTATATATTGCATTATTTCTGTTTTGAACAGATATACATGAGGGTAAAAACTTGTTTATTATAAAGAGTTTTGCTTTACCAAATCCTCTATCGAGAAATATTGCACCTATCAGAGCCTCAACAGCATCACCCGTTAAGTGAATAGATTTTCGTAGATTGGCACGTGTAACGATTATTTTATCAATCCCTGAATCTTTACTAAACTTTTCTAAATTAGTGCCATTCACATATCTTGAACGTATTTTAGTTAGTTCTCCCTCTGTCATATCGGGATATTTGTTGTAGAGATACTCGGCTACGGTCATACCAAGCACAGCGTCGCCAAGAAATTCAAGGCGTTCGTTGTTTATTGTAGTGCCGTCTGATGAAACGAAGGAAGCCGATTTGTGAATTAAGGCTAGCTTGTAATACTCAATGTTTAACGGATTAAATCCAATTATTTTCTTTAACTTTTTTCTTAATCCACTATTACTGCAATAAAATATTGAAACTAAAGCTTTAATACTTTTATGCATGTAAGAGAATGTTACATGTTTTTGAATATTATGGTAGCATTGTGCCCTCCAAATCCAAAATTATTTGAAAGAGCTACTTTAATATCACGTTTTTTAGCTTTGTTAAAAGTAAAGTCAATCTTCGGATCTATTTCCGGGTCAAGATTGAACAGGTTGATTGTGGGTGGTATAATGCCTTCGCGAAGAGCATTAATACATGCTAATGCCTCCATTGCTCCAGCTGCACCTAACATGTGTCCTGTCATTGATTTTGTAGAGCTTACACTTAATTTATAAATGTGTTCTCCGAAAGTTTTTAGCAGTGCTTTAGGTTCTGCTATATCACCTAATCCTGTTGAAGTTCCGTGAGTATTAACGTAGTCAATATCAGTTGGTTTTAACCCTGCATCCTGAATAGCAAGACTCATAACTGTAGCAGCTCCATCTCCTTCAGGATCTGGGGCAGTCATATGGTGTGCGTCGCAATTCATTGCACCACCAATAACTTCTGCTAATATGGTTGCACCGCGTTTAACAGCGTGTTCGTACTCTTCAAAAATCAGGCTAACACCTCCCTCTGCCATAACAAAACCATCACGATCTGCATCATATGGGCGTGAAGCTGTTTTTGGATCGTCGTTTCTGGTTGAAATAGCTTTCATGCTGTTAAAACCTCCAACGCCGGCTTCGTTAACAGCTGCTTCTGAGCCACCTGTTAATACCACGTCGGCTTTGTTCCAGCGAATATAGTTCATTGCATCGACCATAGCGTGGCTTGAACTGGCACATGCAGATACGCAAGTGTAGTTAATGCCTTTGAGTCCGTATTCAATTGCTAATAATCCCGATGCCATGTTTGTAATCATTTTCGGAATGAAGAATGGGCTAAAGCGCGGAGTTCCGTCTCCTTTTGCCCATTCTGAAATTTCCGAAGTAAATGTGTCTAAACCTCCAATTCCAGAGCCCCATATTACACCAGCACGGTCTTTATTGATTGTTTCAAGATTGATACCTGAATTTTTTACCGCTTCGGCAGCAGATATAAATGCAAACATGGTGTATAGATCATATTTTCTAGCCTCTTTTCTATCGAAATAGTTGCTAGGATCAAAATCTTTAACCTCGCAAGCAAACTGGGTTTTGAATTTTGAAGCATCAAAACGAGTAATTGGTGCGCTACCGCTTACCCCATTGACCATATTTTTCCAAGTTTCTTCGGCAGTGTTGCCTAATGGCGCAATTGCTCCAATTCCTGTTACTACTACGCGTCTGGTTTTCATGGTGCTGAAATTAGTGTTTAATGTTTTTCAAGTTTTTACTTGGCGTTTTTCTCGATGTATGAAATAGCATCGCCAACTGTTCCAATTTTTTCTGCTTGATCGTCTGGAATTGCAATGTTGAATTCCTTTTCAAATTCCATAATTAATTCTACAGTATCAAGTGAATCTGCTCCCAAATCGTTTGTGAAGCTAGCTGTTGGTGTTACCTCGCTTTCGTCAACACCTAATTTGTCAACGATGATACTTTTTACTCTTGATCCAATGTCTGACATAACCTTAATTTTAAGTTAATATTCATTTTTCAATTTCACTCTGCAAAGAAACGAAATTTATGAAAATTATAAAAGTTTTTGAGGCAAAATCATACGTTTTTTAAAAACGGATAGGTTTTTATTTTGAATATGTTCCAATAAAGCATTGACATATAGCCACATGTGACTATATGTCAAAAAGTAGCTATGAAATAATATTTGATTTGATAGTTTATTATCTATTTTTTTGCTATATTTGCACTCCAATAGTGCGGGGTAGAGCAGTTGGTAGCTCGTCGGGCTCATAACCCGGAGGTCGTAGGTTCGAGTCCTACCCCCGCTACCTAAAAAAAGAGACAGGCTTCTGCACTGTCTCTTTTTATTTGGAACTAATCACTATTCAGTCATTCGATTGACGGCAATAAATTATTTGAAAAAGTTATATAAATTAGTTTGTAGTGATATGTGGTTAGAAGCTTGAGAAAGGTGGAACTGTTGACGAGCATAGCTGATGTTAATTTTTTTTGCTCTAATGCCTATTCCAAGTGAAATCCCGGCTAACCCTTTTTTGTTTATTGTTTTAAGTTCACTACGTTGTTGAAAATTACATCCTAATTGCAAATAAAACGATTTGGTTGGTATAAGCTCGAACCCAAAAATTGTGTGTCTAAGAATATTTTCTAACCTGTCGTGAACATAGTCCTTCTCTATTTCTTCGGGTTTGAGGTTTGTATTGTTCGGTTCGCTGACATTATTGTTGCTGTAAATTAGGCTGGGTTGGTCTAAACTATGAAAAACAAATGAGAACCTAAATGGGGCGTGCTTAAGCTTTGTGCTAATTCCAAATTGTATATCATATGGCAAGTCCTCTATGTGATTATCGTAAAATGGTCTTATTTGTTTTCCTATATTTTTGAAAACTAAGGAAACCATTGTATTGTAGTCGGGATTATAAAAATGTGCTCCTAAATCAAAAGCAACACCGTATGATTTGTAAATATCTATTTTCGAGGCCATTGGTTTAAACGCAGCTCCAATATGTATATGTTTGAACAACTCTTTTGACCATATTAAATTGAAATAGTAGTCATTACCTCTGTACGTGCCCAAATTGTATCCAAAATCGTCCATACGGTCGAAGGAACCGTAGTTTAAATACTGAATGCTTATGCCCAAGTTACCCATATCTTTGAGTGAATAACCCCATGTAAGACTGCCATATTTTATTTTAGCGAGATATAGTGCAGTATTAATTGAAAAAAGATTGCTCATTGTATCTTTTAGGGCAGATGGGTTTACTGTTGCAAAATTTATATCATAGTCTGGTATTGCAATGGAATTTCCGCCTAATCCAGCTATACGCGCCGATTGAGGCAAATCATAAAACTTGTATATCCCGATATATCTACTTTGAGCCGATAAAGTGATTGCGGACAACAATAAAATTAACGACAAGTATATTTTTGTTTTCATTCAAAAAGAGATTGAGATATTATTTAACGCTGTTTTGTCATTTGTAGTATGTATCGGTTAGTTATTGAATATACTTTAATTATTTCTGTTTTTTCGTATTGATGTGTAAATGTGGGGTATAACTAATCCACAAATAACAATAAAAATTCCGATAATGCTTTGCAAATATATATTTTCATCTAAAATAACAAAGGCAAACAGTGCGGTTAACGCAGGAATTAAATAGGTAAACATATTTGCAATTGTAATTCCTATACGATTTAAACTGTACACAAACAATGCAAATGCTACGACTGATGCAAATATCCCTAATTTCAAAATTGGATAATATGATTCAAAAGTAAATGGTATGTTTCTAACGGTGTTAACATCAGACAACAAAAAGAATGGCAAAAATAAAAACCATGCAATAATATTTTGGTATACCATAATAGTCATGGTATTGTAGTTTTCTAGCAGCTTTACTAATGTGATTGAATAGCCTAGTGCTGATATAACAGCTACGAACATTAGAGATATGCCTAAAGGGCTGGCAGAAACATCACCAGAGCCTGCAAACACAACCATTCCTACGCCAACAAAAGAGACAATTAACCCTATTAAATGTGAAGGCTTTAGTTTTTGCTTTAGAAACAGATAAGCTGCAAATGGTGTTATAAGTGGTATAAGTGCAATTATTACCGAAGCAACTGTTGCCGATACATGTTTGAGTCCATGTGCTTCAGCCATAAAATAGAGAAATGGTTCGAAAAATGCCAGTATAAAAAAAAGTTTGTAGTGTTTGCGAGCTACCTTTTGTCTTTTAAATACTATTGAGATTATAATGAACAAAATTGTTGCTATGGTCAATCGCAAAAAAATAACTGAAATGGGTGAAAACTTGTTTTCGAAAGCCTCTTTGTACCAAACGAACGACAGTGCCCAAAGAATCATTGCTGTGGTGACTGCAGCATAGGCTAGCAAGTTTTTTTTGTTCATATTGATACTTTTTTCAGTTTAAGGAGTCGTAGGTGTTAAGTTGTTTATAGTAATGTTATGTTTTATGAATCAGCAAAGTTTGCTTTAATGGTTTTAATAATTCCGTTTGTGTCAAATCCACATTCTTGATGAAGTTCTTGAGGTGTACCATGTTGAATAAACCTATCTGGTATTCCAAGACGAATTACTTTTGCATTGTAGTTATTATCAGCCATAAACTCTAATACTGCAGAGCCTAATCCTCCTATTATTGTTCCGTCTTCAACAGTTATTATTGTTTTGTGATTTTGGAATGCATGATGCAACAACTCCTGGTCAATAGGTTTTAAAAATAGCATATTGTAGTGTGATGGGAAAATATTTTCTTCGTTTACCTGTTTTATAGCTTCTGATACAAAATTACCAGGATGTCCGATACTTAAAATTGCAATTTTTTCTCCTTTGACCAATATATTTCCTTTACCTATTGGAAGTTCTTCAAGTTTGTTTTCCCAATTGATATTAACACCGTTACCACGTGGATATCTTATTACAAAAGGTTTACCATTGGGTAGTTGTGCTGTGTACATAAGATTACGTAGTTCAAACTCGTTCATTGGAGCTGCAATAGTAAGATTTGGAATACTTCTAAAATACGCTAAATCGAAGGCTCCGTGATGTGTTGCACCATCTTCGCCGACTAAACCACCACGGTCGAGACACAAAACAACTTGAAGGTTTTGCAATGCAATATCGTGAATAACTTGGTCGTATGCACGTTGCATAAATGTTGAGTAGATGTTACAGAACGGAATTAATCCTTCGGCTGCAAGACCTGCAGAGAAAGTTACTGCATGCTGTTCAGCTATTCCTACGTCGAACGATCTGTCGGGCATTGCTTCCATCATAATACATAAAGAACAGCCGGTAGGCATTGCTGGCGTTATTCCAACGATTTTATTGTTCTCTTTGGCGAGCTCTAGCAGTGTTTCACCAAAAACATCTTGGTATCGGGGAGGAGTGGGGTAATCTTTTTTTGTGCTGATTCTTTCTCCTGTTACCTTATCAAACAGTCCGGGGGCGTGCCATATGGTTTGATTCTTTTCAGCATTCGGGAAACCTTTTCCTTTAACTGTTTTAATATGAAGAAGTTTAGGACCGCTTATGGTTTTCAAATCTTCCATAATAGCTACAAGGTGTTCTACATTGTGTCCATCAACAGGTCCGAAATATCTGAAATTCATTGCTTCGAAAAAGTTAGACTGTTTCAATAGTATAGACTTAACTCCGGCATCAACTTTTTGAATTATATCGCGAGTTTTAGGGGCTAATTTATCGAACTTGCCGAGTAGATGCCAAACCTCTTCTTTTAATCTATTGTATGTCTTTGATGTTGCTATATCTATTAAGTACTCTTTAAATGCTCCAACACTTGGGTCAATAGATATGTCGTTGTCATTTAGTATAACTAACAGATTTGTGTTTTGAGCCCCAGCATTGTTTAATCCCTCAATAGCCATTCCTCCTGTTAGTGCTCCATCTCCTATAATCGCCACTATGTTACGATCATGTTCGCCTAGATGTCGTGCTGCGACTGCCATTCCTAATGCGGCTGAAATGCTTGTTGAAGCGTGTCCTGCACCAAAAGCATCATATTCGCTCTCATCGCGTCTGGGAAAACCGGAAATACCGTCCTTCTTACGATTCGTGCAAAAAAGGTCTCTACGACCAGTTAGTATTTTGTGTCCATAAGCTTGATGTCCAACGTCCCAAACTATTCTGTCGTAGGGAGTATTATAAACGTAGTGCAAGGCAACGCTCAGCTCAACGGTTCCTAAACTTGCGCCGAAGTGACCAGGGTTTGTCGATACTTGTTCAATAATAAATTGTCGAAGCTCGTCGCAAACCGCTGATAATTTGTCAATCGGTAGTTTTTTTAAGTCATCCGGATTATTAATTCCTTGAAGTAGGTTCATTTTGTTTTCTACCCTTTGCTTTTACAAAATATCTGTTAGAGTCTTTTAGCCTGCGAAATTATAGTTTTTTTGGCTTAAATCAAAGAATTAAAACATGGTTTGGAGAAAATGATGTTATGTTCAATTATTGTATTAAAAAAGTAATGATATGATGCTGATTTTTTTGCAAGCATCCTCTTTTAAGGGTTAGAGTAATTTTCAGCGATAGAAAGGTAAACACAATTCTTATTTCTACTCAATCTTTGTTACGTTTAAACTTTGTTTTTATCCAGCGTGGGAAAATTATAGCTCCAATAAATAGATATGGATAATAGGTTATAACTCTCCATAATAGAGCCATTGCGATTATTACAGGTCCAATTAGTGTGGGATCTACCGGGATAACATCTGACAGATATCGGGTAAAGATATACTCAGCAAAACCGCTTCCACCGGGTGTTGGGCTAACTAACATCATTATCCACATAACTAACTGTCTTGCAAATATTAACATATGGTCTTTTACAGTAAAAAACGCTAAAAGCATTGCATTTACAACCCAGTATCGTGATGTCCACGAGAAAAATGTAGCTGCAAAAGCTCGCAGCCACCAGCCGAAAGGTTTTCTTATCAATTCTTTACTGCTAGTGATTATCTCGGTTCCTGCTTTGTTGGCACCTTGTCGCCAGCGTCTGAGTACGGGTAATCGGAATATTTGTAACAAAAGCCATTTTAGACCACGAGGGTTGAAAAATAATCCATAACTTAATAGTATCAGATATGCAAGCTTTAGAGAGTATCCAATTATTGCGAACAGAAGAAATTCGTTTCTAAAATTAAGTCCTGTTTCTTGCGCTAAAAATAAAACTTGACTATCAAGAAATAGTACTAGAAGGGGAAATATTAGTATAAAATATAGTTCATCGAGAAATGATGTTGCCATAACTACTGCCGAGCTTTTGCCAACGCTAATGCCCTCTTTGTGAACGTACAAAATAGCAACACTTGTTCCGCCAACGGCTGAGGGAGTTATTGCTGATGTGAACTCCCATAGCATAATAACTCGGAATATTTGCAACCATGTTAATCTGCCATCGGTCAATATTCTCAAGCGAATCATGTATCCTATATCTCGAAAAGCCATACAACAAATGGCAACAAAAAGCCAGAAAGCGGTTTTTGCAGTAAACGTAAGTACGCTAAAGGCATTGATATCAAACTCTTTCCAAAATAAATATAGTACAACGCCAACCCCTATAATTATCGGGTAAATGACCTTTGATGAACTTATTCCTTTGAAAGGGTTTTTATCCTTATTTTGTTTTTCTTTCACGTTGTTTGGAACGTTTGGTTTTTTGATGTTTTATAGAAGTCCCAACTCTAATTTAGCCTCATCGGTAATGCGCTCCGAGTCCCATGGCGGATCGAAAGTCAAATTAATAAAGACTTCGGCTATACCTTCAACCATCTCTACTCTGCTTTTGACCTGAGACAAAATATCGCCTGCAACCGGACAATTTGGGTTAGTAAGAGTCATGTCGATCATTACACTTGCATCGTCATCAATATCAATATTATATATCAAACCTAAATCGTGGATGTTTACGGGAATTTCAGGGTCGTAAATTGTTTTTAGGGTTTCAACAACTTTTTGATGCAAACTGTTTTTATCTATCATGGTTATTTAAGTTAAAAGTTAAAAGTTTTAAAAGTACGGACATTACACTTGCTCTTTGTTCCTTTTATCTTTACTTTGGTATGTTCGTTTCAAATTTAACTTTATATGCCATTGCATATAGTTTTATTTGTTTAATCATTGAGTTTAAGCCATTTGAACGTGTGGGGCTTAAATGTTCTGACAGTCCGATTTTTTCAATAAATGTGGGTTGGTTTTCAATGATATCGGAAGGTGTTTGATTTGTGTAAGCTCTGATAATCAATGAAATAAGTCCTTTTGTTAGAATTGCATCACTATCACCACGGAAATGTACTTTTCCATCTGAATAATCAGCCAAAACCCAAACTTTTGATTGACAGCCTTCAATAAGATTTTCTTTGGTCTTCATCTCTTCGGGTAGTGGCTCTAAATCTTTTCCTAGCTCAATGATATATGCATATTTATCCATCCAGTCGTCAAAGAGGGCGAATTCATCAATAATAGCATTTTGTTTTTCTTCTATTGTTGTCATTTCGAGATAGGGTACAAATAATAATAGTTATTGTTCAGTAATTTTCAATAATTGTGCAAAAGTAGGGAAAAAGTAATGTTATGTAAAATATTTTTTTAAAATTTGAAATTGAATATAGAGAAAAATGGTTGTTTGAATTGATGGACTAATAATGTCATCCCTTCGGGGTTTGATAGCTCTTTGTATTTGTTTGTGCTATAATCATTTCACCCCTTCGGGGTTTTGATTTGCCTTTTGTCTTCACTATGATATACATTATATTGTGAACGTCTTGAAAAAGTCGGCAATTGAAGCATGTGTGTTTTCAATAAATATGGTTTTGAATTTCGGAGCAAGCCAAAATGCATCAACAATATCTTCAGAGGTTTGAGGTGTGAGAGGCTGTTTTTTACAACTCATTCTATACCAAAAAGTTTTTTTTAATATTGTCTTCGTCTTGTACTGATAAACGTGGTATGTATAGCCGGAGAAATTGACAATAACGGGATTGTCGATGCCGCACTCTTCAATCACTTCGCGTATTGCGGCATTTTTACGACTTTCCTTCTTCTTGATCTTTCCTTTGGGCAAATCCCACTTACCAAGTCGGTCAATTACCAAAAATTCGTTGTTTTCGTTAAAAACCACTCCTCCAGCTGCTTTTATTACTTCGAAATTTTTTTTAAACTTTTTAAATGCTTTTTTAGGTTTACGAGTAACGATCAAAATTTCTCTTTTTTGATCATCGTTGAGCAGTGAATTTATTATGTTAGTCCAATCGAAACCTTTACGGAAAGAATAAAAATCCCTATTTTTGTCGTTAGATAACGAAAAGTTGTCTGTAATTTTCAAAAAACTGTCATCAAAAAAAATTTTAATATCATGCATAATGGTAATAATTTAGCCGAAAATTTGGCAAAAAAACTTTTGCAAATTAATGCAATAAAACTAAATCCCACAAATTATTTTACATGGGCTTCGGGCATTAAAAGTCCTATTTATTGTGATAATCGGCAGACACTTGCATTCCCCGAAGTTAGAAATCTTATTTGCGAAGGTTTTACAGATTTGATACGCGGAAAATATCCACAAGCAGAATATATAGCGGGTGTTGCTACCGGTGCCATAGCACATGGAATGTTGGTCGCAGACAGGCTGAATTTGCCATATATTTATGTGCGTCCCAAACCAAAAGATCATGGTTTGGGAAACCAAATAGAGGGGTTGATAGAAAAAGGTAAGAAAGTTGTTGTTGTGGAAGATTTGATATCGACAGGGGGAAGCAGTCTAAAAGCTGTTGAGGCACTGCGTGAAGCAGAGTTTTCGGTTTTGGGGTTGGTGGCAATTTTTACCTATGGTTTTGATTTAGCTAAGGCAGCATTTGAACAGTCGAAATGTGAATGTAGTGTGTTGACAAATTACGAGACCCTGCTTTCGGTAGCGGTAAAAAATGGTAATATAAAAAATAGCGAGGTTGAACAGCTAACCGAATGGCGAAAAAGTGTTAACAAACAATAAACAACTGATATGCTTAACAATGAACTTAAGATAGTAAGTAGAATAGCAAAGCTTCATACCCCGTCAACAGCAATATACAGAATGATTTCTGATTTTAGCTTTATAGATAAAATTAATCCGCCTGACGATAGGGTTAAAATAGTTGGTTGCGATAGTGATATGTGTAAAATCGCTATTGAGGGTGGGGGAGAGTTTACAATGGTTATTGAGGAGCGGAAAGAGAATGAATTGGTGAAATTTTCAAGTGACTCAGGCAGCTCATTCGATTTTAAATTGTGGATACAATTAAAAGAGAAAGTGGCTTATGAAACATATTTACGCATTACTTTGCATGCGACAATGAACCCTTTGATGAAAATGGTTGCGCAGAAACCTCTTACAAATTTTGTTGAAACTATGGTTGACAAGCTTGAGCAGCGATTTAGTGTTAATAGTTCTACTTATGATTCAAACTACGAAGCGTAACTACAATGAACAATTAGCAATGAAGAATTAACAATTGGAACGCAGATAACACGCATGCAACAGATTTGTACGGATTTTTTCTGCGATAATTTGTTTAATCAGTGTATTCCGTGTTTTAAGAATGTTAGAAAACAAGAAACGCCTTTTTCAGTGTTACCTTCAAAAAGCGTTTCTTATAACTAAAAATCAAGTAAAAAAATATTTAGTAGAGACGTAATAATATGACAGAGACGCCATAATATGACGTCTCTACTGAAAAAATTATTTAGTTTTTAGTTGCTCTTTAACAGTTTTTAATTCTTCAATAAGTTTGTTTATTAGTTCTTGTTGCTCTTTGTTTACAGTATTTAATTTATTTATAGCTTCCTGTTGCTCTTTTATTGCTTCAACTAACACAGGGGTTAATGTAGCATACTCAATGCTATAATATATTTCGTTACCCTCTTTATCTTTTCCGCCACCGTTAACAATTTCGGGTAGTATCTCTTTAACCTCTTGTGCTATAAAGCCAATGTTTTGTCCTGGGCGGTGGTTGGTTTCATCTTTCCAGTTAAAGGTTACGCCCTGCAGTTTAAGCACGCTTTGTAGTGCACCTTCCAAGGGCTTAATATTGGTTTTTAGGCGTTTGTCGCTGGTGTTGTTCCATGCATATGTACCACCGGCAAGTCCATTTACATATAACGTATGAGAGGGGTTTACAGAATAGCTATTAATAGTTAGGCGATTTTCTGAAAGGTCACCATGCAATAAAATTTTTGTCTGATAACCAATAAGAAGCCTTTTGTTTATAGTTGTTTCTGTTAAATAGTAACCTGCAAAATCTCCCATGACAATATTTGAACTACCTTCTATTATTTTCCTGGCAGCAGAATTACCAATGATGATATTTTTATCACCTGTTTTCCAATTCAGACCTGCACTGTAGCCCATAAAGATGTTCCCCGAAACTGTAGAGGGATCACTACCTTCATAATATTCTCCGGCACTGTTACCTATAAAGATATTTCCAGCTCCCATTTTATTACTATAGCCTGTTTTAATTCCAATAAACAAGTTGCAACTTCCTGTGGTGTTATTATAGCCTGCAACGTCTCCTATGAACACATTTCTATTACCACTTGAGTTATTATATCCAGTACTGTCACCTATTATCACGTTTTTATAACCATAAGTATTATTATATCCAGTTTGGTTACCCATAAATACGTTGCTTCCACCACTAACGGTTTTATATCCAGAACCAGTTCCCATAAACACGTTGTTTTTACCAGAGGTATTGTTGTAGCCTGCTTGAGTTCCCAAAAATACGTTGTTTGAACCTGTAGTATTGTTGTAGCCAGCTTGGTATCCTATAAATATGGCGTTACTATAGTTACTACTTGTTGATCCTTTACCTGCCTCGTTACCCATTATTACGCTCCTATTTACAGTTTTTGCTAGATTAGCAGATGACGAGCCAAGTATTACGTTGTTACTACTCGCTCCAGTTATATTTTGCCCAACCTGATTTCCCAAAAATACGTTGTTAACACCTGTGGTATTATTGCAACCAGCAGAACTTCCCATAAATACGTTGTTTGTTCCAGTGGTGTTTTCTCGACCAGCGTAGTGTCCAATAAGTATATTGTTACCCCCTGTAGTGTTTCTGATACCAACCATGGAACCAATAAATACGTTGTCACTACCTTCAGTATTGTATATACCGCTGCTTTGTCCAATAAACACATTATCCCTGCCTGTAGTGTTATATAAACCAGCTTGGTTTCCCATCATCACGTTGCTTGAACCAGTGGTATTATGGCGACCAGCTAAGTCCCCAATAATTACGTTACCATCACCTTCGGTATTATCACTACCAGCACTATTCCCCAGAAATACGTTGGCATAGCCTGTGGTATTACTGTAACCCGCAAAATTACCTATCATAACGTTACTTCCACCGGTCGTATTGGATGTTCCTGCCTTGTAGCCCATAAAGGCATTGTAACTACCCTCAGTATTGTTTTTTCCGGATTCATATCCAATAAAAGAGTTGTATTTGCCAGTAGTAACACTACTTCCAGCCCCATGCCCAATATAGTAGTTTTCTGGTGTTAAATGCATAAAGCTTTGTGCAGGATTTTTACCGGATGAAAGTCCTCCTATAGCAAACCCACCTTTTGCGGCTTTGCTACTATCAACGTTTACGTAAACACGTGTGCTATCAGCTGTTGCAACAAAGATATTTTTTGCTGGAAGCCCTTTACCTGAAGAGAGTCCACCAATAGCGAAACCACCTTTGGC
>JGI24712J26585_10000614_pt1 | contig 30545 bp, 23 predicted proteins | sample BioPla3DNA2_FD_26585 | JGI IMG/M metagenome (IMG submission 26585)
CCCGCCACTCTTTTGCCCGGTTGTGTCGGCGGGGTGTTAATGGATGGATATTTGACCGCAAAAGGACCAGGCCCTAACGGTAACTACTGCGTGATGCAAAGCTATGTCGGCGGTGGCGCAAAACAAAATTTCAAATCCCTCAACATCCGCGGTCATGCCTTTATTGAGCGGGCGGTGAACGCTTTTAGGGAACAATTGCCCAACACCCTGCTGAATGTGGATATAGCGCCCCTTACTCCCAAGGAAGCGGTGCAGATGATTCAAAGCGGAAGCGACACCGTGGATATCTTTTTGCTAAGGCAAAGTCCCGAACTTACAAGCATGTTTCAAAAAGGCTACGCTCTAAACTTAGACGAAAGCGCCCCGCCAAAAGAAGCAGAAAATGACCTGTACCCCAATATTAAAGCGGCTCTTGTGGATGGCGATGGGCAGTTGCGAGCCTATCCCGTGCATATTTCCGCCGGGCATATAGGCGTGGATACGCCCTTGTGGCGCACCTACCTTGGCGATACGCCGCTTCCCACTACCTATGAAGAATTTTTCTCCGCCTTTTTACAGTACCTTGACGCAAACGACGAAGCCGAGCCGGATGTATACTTCGTGGCTGACGAGGATGCCGAAGGCTTGCTCAACCACATGATATTTCAATATATTTACCAAAACGAAACGGCGGATAAGCCGCTCTCTTTCCAAAGCCCGGCGCTTAAAGCGGCAATCAATCAACTGCTGACCATCGCCCAAAAACACGGGGCTTCCGGCTTTACGCCGCAGCAGATTTTAGATACCAACATCGCCGATGAAGACATCAAGCCGGAAATGTTTTTCTTAAATGCGGGCGGACTGATTGGGCATTTTGGCGAAAACCCTGATGGCGCTTCAAGGCTGTTTCCCTTTACCTTTGAAAAAGACGAGCAAGCGATTTTAGATGGGTATTTAGAGGTCGCTGTCATTAACCCCAACAGTAAAAGAATGGCGGAAGCCTTATCTTTCCTTGAAATATTGAGCCGAAAAGAAACCAACCCCGTACAATATACCTTGCTGCACCAAAACGCCGACCAAGCCGTTGCCAACCCCAACGCCAAAGAGTGGCTGCAAGCCTTACAGGAAGAAGTGCAGTTGCTTGAAAAGGCAATCGAAAAAGCCAACCAGCAAGGCAACACGCAGGATGCCCAGCAGCTAAACAGGGAATTGACCGTTATCAAAGAAGCGATTGAAGGGGGCGCAGGACTGTGGCTGATGACCGAGCAAGAAGTGCAGGCATATCGCCCCATTCAGCCGCAGATTAAGTTTTTTGAAAACTCCGCCCTGCTCACCGAAAACGCCATGGAGCAAATTCGCCAGTCTACAAAGCGGCTGATGGGCGGGCAACTGACAACTGATATGTTTTTAAACGAACTGGACAGGATAGCTAAAATGGTCTACGCCGAAACAAGGTAAGGTTGAGGGAAAAGAGCAATATAAGGTGAACGGCATAGCCTTCGTCAATGAATATTTCGCACCGTGTTTTTCTTACGGTGCGTTTTTGTTTGAGCGATTGACAGCCAAATTGTGGGATGATAGAATGGGTGTGCTGATTAAAATGATATAGAAAAGAAGGTAGGTACATGCGTCATTTTGCCCAAGACATTCATGAAGTTGTGCTGGACGGACAATCGCTCAGCATTGACAAGGTGGTGGCAGTAGCCAGACACCAAGCCGTTGTTTCCCTGTCTCCCAAAGCTGCAAAAGCCATTGAAGCATCACGCAGGCTGGTTGAAAAGATTGTTGATGAGGGGCGGGTGGTCTACGGCATCACTACGGGTTTTGGCGATTTTTCTAAAATACACATCGGAAAAGAACAGAGCGCGAAGCTTCAGGAAAATTTAATTTTAAGCCATTGCTGCGCCGTGGGTGAGCCTCTAAATATAGAAACCGTGCGGGCGATGATGCTGCTTCGGGCAAACGCCTTGGCTAAGGGGCATTCGGGTATCCGCAGGGAGTTGGTGGAGGCCTTGATTGCCATGCTTAACTGTGGCGTTTATCCCGTGGTACCCCGTCAAGGCTCCCTTGGCGCAAGCGGGGATTTGGCGCCCTTATCGCACATGGCGTTGGTGCTGATCGGGCGGGGAGAAGCAACTTACCAAGGTGTTCGGATGCCCGGCAAAGAAGCCATGGACAAGGCTGGCATTCCTATCCACCAGTTGCTTGCCAAAGAAGGCTTGGCGCTGATTAACGGCACCCAGTGCATGACGGCTATTGGCGCCCTTGCCTGGTACGATTTGAACCGAGCGGCTCAGCTTGCCGATATTATTGCAGGCTTGACCTTGCAGGCTCTCACAGGCCTTATTAGCGCTTTTGATGAGCGTTTGCATGCTTTGCGCCCGCATCCCGGGCAAAAGTTGGTTGCTAAAAACATGCGATTGATGCTGGAAGGTTCGGTGGCTGCTAAAGAAAACTTAGCCCTGCGAGTGCAGGATGCCTATACCTTGCGGTGTATTCCGCAGGTGCACGGGGCGGTCAGGGATGCGTTATTGCATGCCAAGGGCGTATTAGAAATAGAGATGAACGCCGTGACCGACAATCCCGTGCTTTTTTTGGAGGATGAGAGCGTCATTTCCGGCGGCAACTTCCACGGGGAGCCCGTCGCTTTGGTGATGGATTACCTATCCACAGCTGCGGCGGAGCTTGCTTCCATTAGCGAAAGGCGGCTTGAAAGGATGGTGAATCCCAGCCTGTCAAACGGATTGCCGCCTTTTCTTGCGTCCAATGGCGGTATTAATTCAGGGTTTATGATTTGCCAATATTCCGCCGCCTCCCTGGTGTCGGAAAATAAGGTGTTTGCTCATCCTGCGAGTGTGGATTCCATCCCCTCATCTGCCAACCAGGAAGACCATGTATCTATGGGCACAACGGCCGCCCACAACCTAAGGCGCATTGTAAACAACGTGTTTTCCGTGCTTGCTTTTGAACTGATGGCGGCGGCGCAGGCTACTGATATGCGAGGGAACTTGGAAGAATTGAGCGATGTGCAAAAGCAAGTTTTTCATTTGGTCAGGGAAAAGATACCCTTTATATCCAAAGATAAAGAAATTGCCCCGCACATCGCTTGTATGAACACACTTATCCGATCCGGCAGGATTGAACAGACTGTCCTATCTACCCTACATGAGTTTGCCTAAAGGAGGGGCTTATGAACTGCATATTAAACCTCACAAAATTGCCCGAACAAAAACCTTTTTTGGAAGGTATCCGGCGGGCGCCCAAGCGGGACGCCAAGCTTTCAAGGCGGGATATAGAACTTGCGCTGCGTAACGCCCTGCGCTATATTCCAGAAACATTCCATGAGCAATTGGCGCCCGAGTTTTTGGATGAACTGTTAACCACAGGGCGCATTTATGGCTACCGCTTCCGCCCCGAGGGACGCATTTGGGGAAGGCCTATTGATGAATACCAGGGCAAGTGCATTGAGGGCAGGGCCTTTCAGGTGATGATCGACAATAACTTGGATTTTGAAGTGGCGCTTTATCCTTATGAACTTGTTACCTACGGCGAAACAGGGCAGGTGTGCCAAAACTGGATGCAGTACCTGCTGATTAAGCAATATTTACTGAATCTGACCGACGAGCAAACCTTGGTGCTGGAATCGGGACACCCCCTTGGCGTGTTCCGCTCTCACAAGCATGCGCCAAGGGTGATGCTGACCAATGGCCTGATGATCGGCATGTTTGACAATCAAGAGGAATTTAACCGAGCCGCCGCCATCGGCGTTGCCAACTACGGACAAATGACCGCCGGCGGGTGGATGTACATTGGCCCGCAAGGTATTGTGCACGGCACCTTTAATACCTTGCTTGGCGCTGGACGCTTAAAGCTTGGCGTCCCGCAGGATGAGGATTTAACAGGAAGGCTATTTGTGTCCAGCGGTCTTGGCGGCATGAGCGGTGCCCAAGGCAAGGCGGCGGAAATAGCGGGCGCCGCGGCCATCATCGCTGAAGTGGATATAAGCCGCATTGAAACTCGCCTCAATCAAGGCTGGGTCAGCAGGGTTAGCGATGACCTTGCCACCTGTGCGAAGTGGGCGCTGCAAGCCAAGGAAAGCAAGCAGCCCCTTGCCGTTGCCTATCATGGCAACATTGTGGATTTGCTGGAGTACTTAATCAAAGAAAACGTGCATGTAGATTTACTCAGCGACCAAACTTCCTGCCACGTTGCTTATGACGGCGGCTATTGCCCCAAGGGCATGAGCTTTGCGGAAAGAACCCGTATGTTGGCACAAGACCATGAAGGTTTCAAAAAGGCAGTAGACAAAACGCTCAAAGAGCATATCGCGGCCATCGGAGAACTCAGCCACCGCGGCACCTACTTTTTTGACTATGGCAATAGTTTCTTAAAGGCCGTGTATGACGCGGGCGTTAAGGAAATCTGCAAAAACGGCGAAAACGAAAAGGACGGGTTCATTTATCCCTCCTATGTGGAAGATATTTTAGGCCCACAGCTGTTTGACTTTGGCTACGGTCCTTTCCGCTGGGTGTGCTTGTCGGGCAAGCCAAGCGACCTTGACAAGACCGACCAAGCTGCCATGGATTCCATCGATCCGGGTCGCCGCTATCAGGATAGGGACAACTGGGCTTGGGTGCGGGACGCCAAGAAAAATAAGTTAGTGGTGGGTACGCAGGCGCGTATTCTGTATCAAGATGCCATGGGACGCTTAAAAATCGCCTTAAAGTTTAACGACATGGTGCGAAAGGGCGAAATTGGGCCCGTGATGTTGGGTCGCGACCATCACGACACCGGCGGAACCGATGCGCCCTTTAGAGAAACCAGCAACATTAAAGACGGCTCCAACATCATGGCGGAAATGGCCATTCAGTGTTTTGCCGGTAATGCCGCGCGGGGGATGAGCTTGGTTGCTCTGCATAATGGCGGGGGAACGGGCATCGGCAAGGCCATCAACGGCGGCTTTGGCATGGTGCTTGATGGAAGTGAGCGGGTGGATACTATCCTCAATTCCGCCATGCCTTGGGACGTGATGGGCGGTGTTGCCCGCCGTGCCTGGGCACGCAACGAAAACGCCCTTGAAACCGCTAAGCAGTATAACAAGGACAATAGCGGAACCGACTGTATCACCATTCCCTATTTGGCGGATAATGATTTAATTAAACGCACACTCAAAGAAAAATTGGACTAAGGCACAATGAAAACCCTATTTTATAACATCGGCATGCTTGCGACGCCGCAAGGAAGCCGTCCGCTTTGCGGAAAAGAGCAGAGCGAGGTAAGAATATTAAAAGACGCTTGGATTTTGTCGGAAGATGGCCTTATCAGCGATCTTGGGGAAGGAACACCACTATCGGCAGATAGAAAGGTGGATTGTCAAAATCTGCTTGTCACGCCCGGACTTGTTGATTGCCATACCCACTTGGTTTTTGGCGGCTGGCGGGAAAACGAGCTGGAAATGAAGCTGTCCGGCAAAAGCTACCTTGATATTTTAGAGGCTGGCGGCGGCATTCTTTCGACCGTAAAAGCGACTCGGGAAATGCCGGAAGAAGACCTATATACAAAAAGCCGAAAGCTCCTTAGGGAAGCCATGCTGCATGGCACTACCGCCATTGAAATTAAAAGCGGCTATGGCCTAAACAGGGAAACGGAAGAAAAGCAGCTGCGGGTTGGCAAAAAGTTAAGAGAAATTAACCCCGACATTGCCTTAACCTACATGGGCGCCCATGCCTTTCCAAAGGAAATGACACGGGACGAGTATATCGACTTTCTGTGTAACGAAGGCATCCCATCGGTAGCCAAACAAGGCCTTGCGGATTTTTGCGATGTGTTCTGCGATGATGGCGTCTTTACGGCGGAGGAAAGCGAGCGCATTTTATCTGCCGGAAAAAAACACGGCCTTATTCCCAAAATGCATGCCGATGAAATTAAAGACATTGGCGGGGTGCGGGTGGCTGCGCACGTTGGCGCTATCAGTTGCGACCATGTGAGCGAAACGGATGAAGAGGGAATGGAGGCTTTCCTATCATCGGGTATGGTGGCCGTCATGTTGCCTGCCACCTCCTTTTACCTGCAAAAGCCTTACGGCCGCTTCCGCAAAATGATTGATAAGGGCATTCCTGTAGCCATCGCAAGCGACTTTAACCCCGGTTCATCGCCCAGCCTGTCGATGACCTTCGCTATGACTGCAGCTTGCCTGTATAACCGATTAACCCCCAAAGAAGCCCTGACAGCCGCAACGTTAAATAGCGCCTGCGCCGTTGGGATGGAAAAGAGGCTGGGCGCCTTGGAAAAAGGCAAAAATACTGACCTTGTCATTTGGGATGCTCCCAACCTGAACAGGCTCGTTTATCGCTTTGGCAGCAATTTAGCGCTGGCGGTGTATAAACGTGGCGAAAAAATAACCGGATAAATTTCCAAACGGCAATCAACAAACGCTCTTTTCGGAGCGTTTCTCAGTCTGTCGACAAAACCACTTCATGCCCCGTACAACCATCGTAACGGACACATTGGTGCCCCGTTGCTTGATACCTTGGTCATAGAGCTTGATTCTTTTGTCATACTTGGTATTGATCACTTGTTTTAATTTTTCAACTTCAGAAAAAGTCACCAGATTATCCGCGACATGTAGCAATCTTTCAACACTATCGAGGCTGCAAAGTCTGTTAGCATTGATCATAGCATGCGCCATGTCTTTTGAACAACAAGGGTTATCGGGTGTTAAATTGATGGTGATATATTCAGTCGTAACGTTTCTGAAACCGTATTTTTCCATGCTTCGCGTGAGTTCCGATTCATTTTGATGGTAAGCCCCAATCTCATACCTTCTAAGCAGATTCTCCATGTCTTCTCCTGTTTTTTGCCAAAACCTTTGCTCAAATTCTGTTTCTTCGGCAATGCAGGAAGCGTCGATGCTGATTCCTTTTCATGCGGACAGAACAAGGCAAACTCCGTTTTCTTTCAGCACCCTATATTGTTCACCATAGAATTTTGAGGGCTCAATATGTTCCGATACGGTGTTTGAAAAAGTACAGGGTATGGATGCCTTGAATAAACCTTGATTAGATTGTATTCATGTTACACCTCTATTCGTTTGAAACATGGTTTATTCCTTGCTCTGAATAATCCCGCCGCCCAAACAGATATCGCCATGATAGAACACGGCGCTTTGCCCGGGGGTGATGGCCCTTTGTGGGGCATCGAACAGGACTTTTGCTTTTGTTCCCTGTGTAATTAAGGTAACCCCTTGATCGGACTGGCGGTAGCGAAATTTTGCGGTCAGCTTTATGGGTTCCCCATCTTTTGCCGGCGCATTCTTTACCCAAGTCATATCTTCCAAAAGAGCGGAAGCGGAATACAGTTGTTCATGGTCATCGCCTTGAGCGACAATCAGGCGGTTGTTTTTTAGGTCTTTTTCTACCACAAACCATGGACGTCCGTCGCCGTGCCCGCCGATGCCAAGGCCTTTTCGCTGGCCTAAGGTGTAGTACATGAGCCCGTCGTGCGTGCCCAAGGTTTCGCCATCTGTGGATACCATTTCTCCCTTTTGCGCCGGAAGAAAACCTTGCAAAAAGTTTTTGAAGTTCCTTTCGCCAATGAAGCAAATGCCGGTCGAGTCCTTCTTGTGGCTGACGGGCAGCTTGTTTTCTTCGGCGATTTTGCGCACTTCCCGTTTGGTAAGATCGCCGACAGGGAAAAGGGTCTGCTTTAGCTTTTCAGCCTTGACCATATACAAAAAATAGCTCTGGTCTTTGTTTTTGTCAACGCCCCGCAAAAGATGCCCTTCTTCATCGGTGTTTACAAAGTGGCCGGTGGCTATCTTGTCGGCGCCCAGCAGAAAAGCGTAGTCAAAAAAGGCTTTGAACTTAATTTCCCGATTGCATAGTACATCAGGGTTGGGGGTACGGCCTTTTTTATATTCGTCAAGAAACAGGCTGAAAACCCGCTGCTCGTATTCCTTGGTAAAATTGACGGAGTAGTAGGGGATGCCGATGCAGTCGCAGACGCTCTGCACATCCCTCCAGTCCTGCTCGGCCGTGCAGATTCCATTTTCGTTAGTTTCTTCCCAGTTTTTCATAAAAACGCCTGTCACCTGATAGCCCTGCCTCTTTAACAACAAGGCGGCAACGGCGGAATCTACCCCGCCGGACATACCCACCACTACTTGCACTGTTTTACCTCAAAAGCACGCAGGCGGGGGAGGAGGCAACTTAAAAGCTCGCTTTGTACGCTGTCCTTATCCTGGTCGGCGTTGATGATGATAAAGCGATCAGGGTCGTTTTGAATGATTTTTTGATAGGCATCGGCCACCCGATTATGGAAATCCATTTGGCTTTGTTCAATCCTGTCGGCGGCTGTTGCTTCCACCCGCCTTGTGAGGGCAACACAGGGGTCAATAGATAAAAAGGCGGTGGTGTTTGGCAGGAGGCCGTTAATAGCCGGAGCGTTAATGTCTCTCACCAAGTCGATGCCGAGCTTCCGCCCGCCGCCCTGATAGGCGATGCTGGAATCCACATAGCGGTCGCAGACAACTAAATAGCCTTGTTCTAATGCTGGTTTAATCACTTCTTCCACGTGCTGAGCTCGCCCTGCGGCAAACAGCAAAGCTTCGGTGCGGCAGGTCATGGAGCGGTTATCAACATCGAGCAACAGTTGCCTGATTTTTTCGCTCACCAAGGTGCCGCCCGGCTCACGGGTAAAAAGCACCTTGTATCCAAGATTATCTAAGGAGCGGTGCAGCATTTCGGCTTGGGTGGATTTTCCTGAACCGTCATTTCCTTCAAGGGAGATGAAATACCCCTTGATAGGTTCTATTCCCAAAAGGCCGTAAAGGTCCTCGGGACTGTCGGCAATTTCGTCGGGCTGTGAATCAATCAGCTCCTGCCTGCTGCCAGCGCCAAAGGTCACGGCAATGGAAGCGACGTTATTTTTTTTGGCGCCGACAATATCGCCCGGGGTGTCGCCGATCATGACGGCGCCTTGTACATGATTGCCTAATAACTTGTCCAGAGCATATTCCTTGTCCCTGAATTTTATACCGGGTTCGGGAGCGACTAAATCTTCAAAAAAATGGTCAAGAAAAAAGTGTTCAAGCGTTCTGTGGGCAACGTCTTCCTTTTTGCCGGTCGCAACAAACAGCCTTGCGCCGGCTTGCTTTAAGGCGGTTATAACTGAGCGGATGCCCGGGTATAGGCTGCTATTTTTCCAACCGATTTCGTCATAATATTCTCTATAAAAAAGGGTGGCCTTCTGCGATTCTTCCTTTGACATTTGACAAAGGCTTTGAAAGGAATCAACAATCGGTGGGCCGGAAAAGCCCCTTAACACCTCATCCGGGAGGATGGGGCTGTTCATCTTATTCAGGGCGTATTTGACGGCGCTGAGTATACCGGGCATAGTATCGGCAATGGTGCCGTCCAAATCAAAAACAACGGTTGAATACTTCATGGAACCTGTCTTTCTGTGTATTGAATCAGGGCATTCAGGAAACGGATGCAATTTTCTTCGTTACCGCTATTAACGGCGACCGAGAGCACCATGTTGTCGGTAGGTACTCCTGCCTTCTGAAAACCGGTCAGGCTGTCGCAAGGGATGCCGTAGAGATGAAGCTCACTGGAAACGATTTTTTCATCATAATCGGTTTCGATATAGGTAACATAACCCCTATCCCAATCTAGATTCTGCGCGGCAATCTGCCCGCTATCTTTATAGTCTTCCAGCGCGACAAAGGAGCCCTGGGCAGCAAAACGCTTAAACTCGCTTGCTGGCAGCATATAAATATCGCCCTGACCGGTCACGATATAGGTGGTCAGTTGAATGTTTGAATAATAATCCTGCGCGCCACCGGGAATCAGCACAGTAGAGGAAACAAGCTCCATATCGGGCACGCTCTCCTGCCACAGGGGATAGAGGTAGGCATCCAAGGCTTCGGGGTCAGTGATGGCGCTTTGCACATAAATATCAATGCGTTTATTTTCGGGCGGGTGATAGGCAGTTTGGATATAGAACATGTCCCAAAGAAAAAAGGAAAGGATGACAATCAAAACATGCTTCCACCAATTGTAGCGGAAGTGATTGCGTAAAGTTTCTTTGGTGAGGGGTGCAGATAGTTTCATTTTGTTTGTCCGTTCAGAATGGTTTGCGCGTTCACAAGATAGTTTTGGATGCCGGGCGATACTTGGATGGATAAGTCATTTAAAATCCACAGAGCATCCACCCCGGGAAACTGCTCAAGGAAGGTAAGCCCTTCATCCGGCGGCATTAAAAATAGCGCCGTTGATAAGAGGTCTGCAAGCCCTGAATCTTTGGCAACAACGGTGACTGAGCGCATGTAATCGGAGGGAAACAGGGTGTTAGGGTCAATCAAGTGGTGGTATCGTTTTCCGTTAACGGTATAGTAGCGCTGGTAGTTTCCGCTTGTAACAACGGACAAATCGTGCAGCTGCAAAATTAACTGAGGCAGGCCACTTGCCTTGCCTTCTTCAGGATAGGAGGGGTCTTGGATAGCGACGCCCCAGTTGCTGCGCCCATCAAGCGGCGGTTTGGCGGCATATACATTGCCGCCTGCGTTAATCAGAAAGTGTTCAAGTTCGCCTTTTTCCAAGAGGGCGTCCGCAACCTGCTGCACGGCGTAGCCCTTGGCGACTGCCCCAAGGTCCAGCTGCAATTGAGGGTCAAGGTAATACACGGTTTGCTCTTTTTCATCCAGCATTAGCTTATCAAAATCAGTGTGCAATGCCGCTTTTTGCAAGATATCCTTGCTTGGCAAAAAGGCCTTGGACTCATCATTTAACGAGAGGGTGCGGGCATCGTGCCAGATTTTCAGCACGCTGCCAAGGGCAATGTTGACCCTTCCTTGCATCTTGGGCTGCTGCTCCTTGCAAAAAGATAGCAGCTGGAATAACTCTTTCTCTACCTTTACGGGAGCGTTTTTTGCTTCAAGGTTCAGGCAATACAGGTTGTTAATACCGGCATAGGCGTTGTAGCCGTCGTACAGCTGATGATAACGCTCAAAAAGCTCCTCAGCTTCCTGAGCCGTTTTGTCAAAGACGGCTTCTTCCTTGGCATAGCCCATAACGGTGATGATGGTATCAAAGGTGCCAAAAAAGCTGTGGCTGTATTTATGGTAAGTAACCTGCTCTTGTGGCGTAACCGTAGGCGTTTGACCCGCTTGCTCGGCAGGCGAACAGCTGGTAAAAAGAAGAGAAACGCATACTAAAAGAACAAGAAACGCTTTTTTATTCTTCAACATAACCAAGCGTCCTCAAATCGTTCGGTGAATCACGCCAGCCCGGACGTACCTTCACCCACAAATCAAGGTGAATATGTGTGCCTAAAAGGTTTTCAATGTCTTTTCGGGCGACGGTGCCGATCTTGCGAATCATCTGCCCCTGCTTGCCGATGATGATGCGCTTATGGGTGTTTCGCTCGCAGTAAATGGCGGCATGAATCTCGGTGAAATCGTCGCTTTTTTTATCAAAGGCAAGAATTTCGATGCCAATGCCGTGAGGCACCTCTTCTTGCAGGTAAAGCAGGGCCTTTTCCCTGATAATTTCGCTGACCAAATGACGCTCGGGCTGGTCGGTGATCATATCATCGGGGAAATACTTAGGGCCTTCGGGCAGGCAGTCCATGATGGCGGTCTTTAATTCGTCTACCCCATCGCCCGTTTTTGCGCTCACGGGGATAATGGCTTTGAAAGGATATTCCTTGAACCTGTCGATGATGGAAAGCAACTGTGCTGGGGGAACCCTGTCAATCTTGTTGAGTACAAGGAAGCAAGGCAGGCCCTCTTTGGCATAGTTTTGGGCGATTTTTTCGTCCGCCGGCTTTAGATCGCACACATCAAGCAACATGCACAGGACATCAATGCCTTTGAGCGCCTCCCGGACAGAGGACATCATAAATTCGCCAAGTCTGGTTTTGGCCTTGTGCACTCCGGGCGTATCCAACAAAACCACCTGCGCATTTTCGGCATTCATAATGCCCATCATGCGGGTGCGGGTGGTTTGGGGTTTAGGGGTAACGATGGCTACCTTTTCGCCGACCAAGCGGTTGACTAAGGTAGATTTGCCAACGTTCGGCCGCCCGATCAGGGCGACAAAACCGGAATGAAATGGCTGTTCAGCCATACTATTTCTCCTTTCCAAGGAAGGCGTCAATGCCGTATTCAGGTGAAAAGGCATGGGGGAGCAGCTGGCCAAGGGTGCTTTCTAAAGTGTTGCCGTCCCAAGTGACGTAGATGGGCATGCTTGCGGGCGCAAACTCCGATAGAACCTGCCTGCAGGCGCCGCATGGCCAGGGAGCCGTATTTTTGGCTGCTATGGCGATTGCCTGAAAGCGGCGATGCCCCTCGCTAACAGCCTTAAAGCAGGCGGTGCGTTCGGCGCAGTTGCTAAGCCCATAGCTGGCGTTTTCGATGTTACAGCCGGTGTAGAGGCTACCGTCTTGCGTTAAAAGGCAGGCGCCCACCGGAAAGTGGGAATAGGGGGAATAGCTGTTTTCCATTGCTTCAATAGCAAGTTTCAGCATCCCGTTTTTGTCGGGCTCGGGGAGGCCCATTTTTTTCATGGCTTGTTCTTCTTTTGTACGCATGGTTGCTTTCTCCTTAGAGGTTATATGGTCATGTCCCAACAGGTGCAAAACGCCGTGAACCAGTAAATAGCACAGTTCCCTTTGCAAGGAATGGCCGTAGGTTTGCGCTTGTTTTGAGGCATGTTCCTTGGAAATAAAAATTTCCCCAAGGTCTACCGCCTTTTCATCGGGGTTGAAGGCTGATTGCAGAAACCAAGGGACATCCTTGGCGGTTTGCTTGTCAGGGTAGCTAATTGTGGGGAAACTTAGCACGTCTGTTGGCTGATCTATGTGACGGGTTTGTTTGTTGATGGCTTGAATGTTTGCATCATCGCAAACAGTTAGGCTCACATAACACACATGGCTGACGCCTTCGGCCGCTAAAGCGGCATCAAAGGCCCTCATCATCAGCCGCTCATCCTCTTTTGAAAGAGGAAAGCAGGCCAAATAATCAATCAAAAGGGGCATTGCTTACTTTGCCTCTTTTGTAGATTGGCCGGATTTTGAAAGGCCAAGCAGCTCACGGGCCGTCTTTTTCCTGCGTTGCTGGTCGGGGTATTCAATGCGCTCGTGGAAAACACCGTAAAGCACATTAGCGCAGGTATCGGCTATCAGGTGTAAGTCCCTAACAGACAGGGAAGAATTGATTAATTGGCGGTCTTTCATTTTGTCTTGAATCAGTTTGAGGACAAAATCTTTAATATCATCCTTGGTAGGGGATTTCAGGGTACGGATGGCCGCTTCAACGGTATCGCACAGCATGACAATGGCGGCCTCCTTACTCTCGGGCGGTTTGCCGGCATATCGATAATCTTCGGGGTTGACTTCTTCGCCGCTTTCTTGTGCCTTGGCATAAAAATATTGAACCAGGGAGTTGCCGTGGTGCTGGGAGATAATATCCTGCAATTCCGGCGGCAGGCGGTGCTGCTTGGCCATCGCAAGACCGTCCCTAATATGGGCGGTGATGATGGCGGCTGACATGGCGGGACTTGATTCATCGTGGACATTGCCGATGCCGATTTGGTTTTCCTTAAAATACAAGGGGCGCTTAAGCTTGCCGATATCGTGGTAGTATCCGCCGGCACGGGCGAGCAAAGGGTTGGCGCCGATGCGCTCGGCACAGGCTTCGGCTAAGTTGGCGATAATAAGGCTGTGGTGGTAGGTGCCCGGTGCCTCCGTAACCAGTTGATGCAGGAGGGGCTGGGTGGGGTTGCAAAGGTCAAGCAGCCTTGACTGGGTAGGCAGGTTAAAAGCCCACTCAAGCATGGGCTGAAGCCCCAAGCAAAGCAGCACGGACAGGACACTGCCTCCAAGGGAGTATAGGGCGATAGGCATTACTACAGCAATTGTACTGGATACCATAATACCAATTCCTAAAATGACCAAAAAGCTCATCAGCGCGCCCAATGCGCCGATGAGCAGAATTCTTGCGCGCTGTATATTGTCCTTTAAGAGGATGGAACATACGCTGCCCGCAAGCAACGATGAACAAAGAACGTATACAATATCGCTTGTTGTGCTCTGACCACCGACAGACAAACCGAAAGCTACCAATATCCCAAGCGATAGGTTAGCGACCAAAGAAGCGTTGATTCCTATTGTAACCGATAATAACATACCCGTTAACAGAAGGGGCGCCAAGTAGTTGAGATGAATGGCTTTGGCTATCGTGCACAGGGCATAGCTAACAATCATCACAAGGTGGATGACCAGCAAATAGCGGCCGGGATGCTGCATATTTTTTGTGATACGATACAGCAGCATATGCATTAAAAGTATTACGGCAGCAAACAAAAGGATGCCGCCCAGATAGGTTGCGTAGTCGGTTTTATCGCTGGACAAAAGACCTAAAGAAGCCAGCATACGAATTTGGTTTTCTTTAATACGCCCTTCGCCCTTGACAACAATGTTTTGCCCTTGCTTGTAGACAACATCGTCCACCGCCTCCATGGCTTGCGCCCTGGCTTTTTCGGTGGCTTCTTCGTTGATGATCATGTTGGGCATCATCACCGCCCGCAAAATGGGGTGGGCAATGTTTTGCAGGGTGTTCACATCGGTTTTATAACCGATAATCTGCATGATGGAATTGATAGCGGTGACTTCCTGCCCCTGCGTGACGTTGGACTGCATGGTGTTTTTAATGGTATCCCTGAGGGTTGTAAACAGGGTGTCCAAATTTTCTTTTGAAATATGCAGAAGGGAATTTAGCTGGAATTCCCTTAATTCAATGGCTGTTAGGATACCTGAAGCGTAGGATAGTTCATCGGGCGTATATTTTTTGTCTATGGAGTAGTCTTCAAGCGTTTGCGCGTACATCAGTACGCTTACCATTTGGTTATGAATAGTTTCCAGCTTATTCAAAACCTGGTCGGTAACGCCTTCCTTATAAACATAGATAGGTTGTACATTGTCGGCTGCCTCGCGGCGGTTACGCTCCGTGGTGACTTCGTCGACCACATCCTTGGTGGCAATGATGGTCATGGTCGGTACCATGCCAACCGTTAGCTGATAGCGTACCGGCGTAATGGATGCAAGAAACATTGCCAGCAAAATCAAGGAGGACAGGACTTGCAGTAAAATGAGTTTAAATTTTTTGGATGAAATATAGGTTTTTACTCGGTCAAAATGGTTGGATTTATTCACCACATGTTTATTTTCACTCATGGTTTACCTCCTATTTTCGTAGGCGGTCACGATGCGTGCGACAAGGTCGTTGCGCACGACGTCTCTTTTGTCTAAGGCCACAATGGATACGCCTTCAATATCTTGCAACACATCAAGCGCGTCTACCAGACCTGATAATTTGGAATTTGGAAGGTCAATCTGAGTCAAGTCTCCCACGACCACGCATTTAGAGCGTTGGCCCATACGGGTTAAGAACATTTTCATTTGTTCGGGGGAGGTGTTTTGCGCCTCGTCCAAAATGATAAAGGCATCCTGCAAGGTACGTCCACGCATGAAAGCGAGGGGGGCGACTTCAATCATGCCCCTGTCTTGGTACTTTTGGTAACCTTCAGAGCCAAGCATTTCAAAAAGGCTGTCATAAAGGGGACGCAGGTAGGGATCAACCTTCTGGGACATATCGCCGGGCAAAAAGCCCAGTTTTTCGCCGGCTTCAACCGCGGGTCGGGTGAGAATGAGGCGTTCCACCTCCCGGTTTTTAAGCGCCAAAACGGCAAGGGCGACGGCCAAAAAAGTTTTGCCCGTACCGGCAGGGCCGTAGGCCACCGTTAAGGGCGATGAGCGCATGGCTTGAATATAGCTTTGCTGTCCGGGGGTTTTGGCGAAAATGCGCCGTCCCCTGTAAGTGTAGGCAACGGTGTCGCCAAAGTTGATGAGAAAATTGTCTTGCTTTCCAGACAGGCTTGAATCAATCAGGGCATGTACAAAGGTGATGTCCAGCGGATGCCCATTTTGATAATAGTTGAGCATTCTTTCAAATACATTGATGGCTACTTGCCTGTTGGCTTCATCTCCTTGAACGTGCAGTTGATTGCCACGGAGTGAAACCCGTACATTCAGCTTTTCTTCAATCAGGCGTACATTCAGGTCATTCAGGCCGAAAAGCGCCATCGTTTGATCCATGGATTCAATAATAATAGGCGACAAACTCCTTCTTGGGAAATTCTTCGACTATCATACTATATTTTCACTTTTTCCGCAAATTCTTTAGGCTCTTAAAACCTTTGACGCGCTTTGGAAAAAGGCGCTTAAGGTGGAGAAGAATTTTTCGAATAAGGCTTAGTTTCCGGTACAACCCTTGATAGAGGCTGCGGCCAAGGGCGATATCGGTGTAAGTGGTCTGTGTTTTACCGTACTGCATGGCGCTGACAACACGGGAGAACTCAAGCCACCGGCTATCATAACTTTGCGTGCGGTAGGCAAACTCAATCATGGTTTCTGAAGGATTGGGTTTTTGCCCCGCAGCCATTATAGCATCAAGGCAGCCGGTATACCAAAGACGGAGAATGGCGTTTGTTTCCCGCGTCATGAGTGAGCGAACTGTGGGCGACACCCACAGCCATCTGAGAATAAGCGCAAGCAACAATAGCCGTAGCCACCAAAGGGAGGAATCTAAGGAGTCGGGCTCGGTACCGCTATCGACCTTGGGAGCGGGTGGCGGTGTGGGGCTTGCGATGGGGTCATTGGGCGGCGGTGTTGGTGTTTGGGGCGGAGATGAAGGCTGGTTTTGGTTATCAGGCGGCGGTGATTGCTCGGGGGATGGGGAGGGAGTGTCTTGTTCGTTTTCGCCCGAACCTTGCGGACTGTCGCCCTGATCTTCTTCAGGCGCGGTGGCATCGAAAGTTATCCAACCAAGACCGGGGATATTTACTTCCGTCCAAGCGTGAGCGTCAAGTCCTGTTAAAATAGTGGGTTGGTCTAACTCCATGATACCATGGAAGCCCTCAACATAGCGTGCTGGAAGGCCTGCCATGCGGGAAAGGATTGTCATGCTGGAAGCGAAATAGGTACAGTAGCCTTGTTTGGTTTCAAACAGAAAATGAGCGACAAAATCGGTATCCGTTGGCGCGTCCACTACATTTTCCGTGAAACGGTAATGGGCCTGTAAATACCGTTGAATGGCGGCCGCCTTTTCATAAGGCGTTTGGGCACCGGCAACAATTTCATTTGCGAGATCAAGAACAATGTTTTCTCCCATTAGGTGAGTGGGCAGTTGCAGGTAAGCATCTTCGCTTAATGGCGGTGTGCCTTCTGTTTTTTTAGCCAGTTCAAGCACTTCGCTTGACGCAAGGTAGTTTTCGTATTTAACAGTATAAGCATCGCCTGGCTCAATGTTGCGGGTAATAAAAAGTTCGCTTGCCAAGTTAAAATAGGGAACCATGCGCTCTGACAAAGTCAACTCCCGTACTCTTTGCGGCAAAAGCAAGGTGGAAGCCCCTTGTCTTAATACATGCACGTTTACACTTTGGCTTTGGGTACGCAGGCTATCTACAGGCCATGCCGCGTCAAAGGTTTCATCCCGCATGGACGAAAAGCGCAGCGAGCGGTAAGAATAGCGCTGGTCAGAGATGGAATCATACCATTTACGCCCAGTATAGTGGTCTTTAATAGTACCCCGCAGATAAACGGAACCTTCTCCCTTAATTTCCAACAGGGGCACGTTAATGGGCTTTGGTTTGCCTCCAAGCCCGTCCTCCATGGGTTGCCAGCCAAGGGTTTTAAGGCTGAACGCCTCCCTTTGATCGGTAAAGAAAAAGGTGTCGTTCATCCACTGCCTAATATCGGCGGCCTGCTTTTTCAGGGTAGGGTTGGTCACAGGGCGGGAAGGGGAAAAAATAATAGCTAAAAATGTCATCAAAAAGGCTATCAAAAGTATCCATGGCTTATTTTCAGTCTCTCTTTGATTTGCTTCCGGCAGTTCCTGCTCGTCATTTGCGTGTGAAAGGAGGAGGGGGAAAGATAAGGCTGCTGGCCAGTAATCCATAATCTGCGCGTGTGGATTGGCAAGGTACATGGTCATGGAGGCGGTCATAAGAATGGCGATAGAAAAGCTCGGCTCGCCGTTTGTAAGCAATAGCCCAAGGATGGCGCAGATCACACCCCAGAAGGGGAGGAGAATGTCGCTAAAGAGCATGACGGTACCTTGCAGTGCGCTGCCAGAAAAAACGACCTTGAATATTTCGGGTAAAGTTTGAACAATGCCGTGTGTAAACAAAAGAGAAACAAAGGCAAGAAACCTGAGACTTAAGCGGACGACAGGCTTTAACCCCCTTGTGAAACTGTAAAGCAAAACAAGGAGGAGTGCCGGCACAAGGCTTTGCGTATAAAAGACTTTAAGGCCCAGAAACGATAGCCCCGGCAAAACCAGCGCTATCGTGACCACCGAGGAAACGAAAGCAAAGCGCAGGGACGCAAGCAATCTGTTTTTAGACAGGTGAAACATAGCACACCTCAATCATGGCGTTTTGCAGCCTGCGCACATAGGGCAGGTATTCTTCATTTTCCGGGTCGTGCGATACGAAATACAGCCGCACATCCGGTCCCGAAAGGCGCAGGTTTTTGGCGGCTTCCACCAAGGCGCCAGATAGCACGGGCGTGATGATAATAGCGGCGCCCGTTGTTCTTGCCCGCCGCATTTCAAGGGAAACCGCCGCCTCAAAGGGATGTTCGGAATCAAAAGCGATCATGGCCAATTCCCTCTTTAGGTTACTTAACTCGCTTTCATGGCTGGCAAAAAAGTCACGCACAGGGTTTGTATAAAAGGGAATACGTACGGGAGCTTCTAAGGCAAGCTGTTCTTTGGCGGAGGAAAGGGCTGTTTCGCAAATGGCATCCCGTAAAGAAAGTTCACTTTCGCCGCCTATTTTAAGGGGCTCATCATTGATTAAAATCAGGGTTTCGGGCGGCATGGGCACTTCAAAACGCCGAACAATCAGGTCGCCTGTTCGGGCGGACAATTTCCAATGCACACGCTTCAGGGCATCGCCTTGGCGGTAGGCTCTGGTATCTTCGGGGCTTGTCACATCCTCCCCCGAGCGGTTGAGCATGGCCTCTCCATCATCCCTTGGGGAAAAGGTAAGCTGATCAATGGTAAACAATTGCGGCAAAGAAAGAATGGCACATTTTTCCGGCAAAGTCTTAATAGACAAGCGAAACAAGCCAAAAATATCTTTACAATAAATGCGATCGATGCCGACATGGAACTGACCGACGTGCCGTAGGTTAAAGGGCAGCATGACCCGGCTTTTGGCGCGGATGAAAAACACCGCAGTTTCTCCAAGGATGGAAATATGCGCTTCAAAAGGGGCGGTGGGAAGGGGGCTTTTATATGAAAAAGATACTTGAAGTTCACCTTTTCCGCCTCGATCAACGGCGTCAGGAACAACCGCCTGCGTCACTCGAAGGCTTTTTTGCGCCAAAATAACGCTGACAAGGGCAAAGACCGTGCATAAAATCAGCGTGAAACTTAATAAGTAAAACAAGGGATCGCCAAGCGCCAGTGCGCACCAGAGGGATGCAACCGTACTGCTTAGGATGCCCAGAAAGCGTGCGGTCATGATACCTTTCCGGGAACGGGCTGCTTATTTAAAATATCGGTGAGGATTTCTTGGGCCAAGCGCCCTTTGATGCGTGCTTCGGGAGTTAGAAGCAGGCGATGGCTCCAGACAGGCAGAGCCATGCGGCGAATGTCATCGGGCAGGATATAGTCACGCCCGGCAAGCAGCGCCGTGGCTTGCGCCGCTTTGTGCAGGACAAGGGTGCCACGGGGGCTGACGCCCAATTGAAGCATGGGATGCTGGCGGGTTTGCGCTGCCAAGGTTGCAATATAATTACGGGCTTCAGGGCTGGAATAGACAACGCCAACCTGTTCCTGCATATTAACTACCTCTTGAGCGGTACAAACAGGGTGCAGGTTTTTGATAGGCGAAATGGTACCCGAGTGACGGGCAAGTACGTCCATTTCTTCCTCAATGGTAGGATAGCCGATATGGATGCGCAAAAAGAAACGGTCCATTTGCGCTTCAGGCAAGGGATAGGTGCCGACAAAGTCCACCGGGTTTTGGGTGGCCAGTACCATAAAGGGCCGTGGCAGGCGATAGGTGACGCCATCAACGGTAACCTGCCCTTCTTCCATAACTTCAAGCAGGCTTGATTGGGTTTTTGGGCTGGTGCGGTTGATTTCGTCCGCCAAAAGAATTTGTACCATCACGGCGCCGGGCTTATATTCCATTTCTCCAGTTTTTATGTTGGGCATGGTGTAGCCCGTTACGTCCGATGGCATAATGTCGGGCGTAAACTGGATGCGGCCAAAGGAGCAGTCAAGGGATTTGGCAAGCGCTGCCGCTAATGTGGTTTTACCAACGCCGGGCACGTCTTCAATTAAAACGTGGCCTTGGCACATAATGGCAATGAGGGCAAGCTCGATAGCCTCATCCTTACCGACAATGACTTGTCGTACGTTGTGAATCAGCCGATAAATGAGGCTGCGTGTTTCTTCGTTCATCATGGTTCCTTTCCGCCTGATATGCAGACGCCTATAGTATAAAGTTGTTTCAAATAAATTGCAAATATTTATCTATCTTGTTATCAAAGTTGTTATTAAAATTATTATTAAAAATACTTGCAGGTAAGTGGTTTTTAAGGTATAGTTGCAATCTTGGAGGTAAACTATGTTTAAACAATCCCGTACCCTTGCTAATCTCGCGTGTTCCATCCTCAAGCACTTTGGTGTAAATTCCTTGCCCAATCCCACCCTGCCGCTTGCCGACAAGCTGCTGGAGGGTTTTGATGGCCCGGTAGCTCTTTTGGTCTTGGACGGGCTTGGCATGTATAATATGGAAAATGCTTTAAAAAAAGACGGTTTTTTTTACAGTCACCTTGCCGGTGAATACAGTTCCGTTTTCCCGCCAACTACCGTAGCGGCCACCACCAGCGTGTTAAGCGGTCTGTTTCCTTCGCAATCGGGCTGGCTGGGTTGGACCATGTACTACCCGCAGGTGGATGCCAACGTAACCGTCTTTTTAAACACTGTTGATGATGAAACCGCCTTCCCAGCTGCCGACTATTCTGTGGCGGAAACTCACGCTCCCTACCGCTCCGTGATAGAGCAAATTAAAGACATTGGTGGTCGCGCGGAGAAAGTAAGCCCATTTGGTGAAAAACCCTGTCATTCGCTTGAAGAGATAGCGCGGCACATTGAAAAAACCTATCGTGAGGGCAAAACTTTTTATTATGCTTACTATCGTGAACCTGACCATACCATGCATATTAAAGGAGCGACGAGCGAAAAGGCTTTACAGTTAATAAGGGAGATTGAGCAAGAACTTTCCTCTTGGAAAAATCGCTTTGACAACCTATTGCTTTTGATAACTGCCGACCACGGGCATATCGATATTGATGGAGTAGTTTTGGAAGACTATCCGGATATCCAGGATTGCCTTGTGCGCCCCCCGTCCATTGAGCCAAGGGCGCTGAATTTGTTTGTCAAAGAGGGAAGGCTGGAAGAAATCAAGGCGCTTTTTAGGCAGCATTTTGGCAATGAGTTTTTGCTCATTTCAAAGGAAGAGGCTCTTGATAAACATCTATTTGGCCCCGAACCCTATTTTCCTTGGATATATGAAGCTTTGGGAGATTTAATTGCCGTATCAACCGGGCGGCTGAGTCTGTTTAATACTCACCGTCAGTGCGAGCAAATGAAAGGCGCGCACGCCGGGATGACCGATGAAGAGATGCGCATCCCGCTGATCGCGGTTCATTGCAAAGCGCCCCTCACAACCGAAGATTGATACATATATTTAAGAAAAAACGCGCCCAAAACACAGTGCAGGGGTGCGTTTTTGGTTATAGTCTAATGTTGACCCAATCGCCCTTGTTGACTCGCCTTGCCAACAAGAAATTGCGCACAAAGGCATCAATTACATAGGATATCCACGGGCCGATATCGGCAAAATATAAGAATGGCAGGAGGGAGTGCAGCGGATAGCAGAATAGATAGGTTAACGCAGGCCGAAGAATTCCAACGCCGAGCAGCGAGCACATGGCCACGTATTTTACGTCGCCCGCCCCACGCAGACAGCCTGCATAAATGACCCTGCCGTTTTGCGGAATCATGCCGAAAACGACTACCAAGAAAGAAAGCTGAGCCGATTTGATAACGTTCGTTTCGTTTGTAAAAAGTCTGGGCAAGAGATTGCTTGCGGATGCCACGACAATAATTAGCAGGATGGACGCCGTGATACCTATTTTGCGGTTAAGGGCGACATATTGCTGGGCCTTCTTAGGTTTTTTAGCGCCCAAACTCTGTCCGACAAGGGAAACAACGGCAGTACCGATAGCATCGCCAACGGTAAAGGACAGGCTTGTTACCTGCGACACGATTTGGTAAGCAGCGAAGGCTGCCGTACCGATGCCGGCAATGATTTTTTGAAGAAAGATAAAGCCAAGGCGTAAAAAAACTGATTCCGATGCTGTTCCCAAGCCGATATTTGCCAGTCCTTTGAGGGTGTCTTTTGAGAATTTGGGAAATTTAAAGGGGTTATAGGCAAAATAATCATCCTTACGCATAACAAAGGCAAGGGCAATAAAGCCGGCCAAGGTGGTTCCGATAGTGGTGGCGATGGCTGCGCCTTCTACACCTAAAGGGGGAAATCCCAAGTTTCCGCCGATCAAAAGGTAGTTAAAGAAAACGTTGACGATATTGCTGATGAGATTAGTTAACAAAGTGATTTTCGTACGGCCGAGGGCACGAAAGGCGCTGTTAATGCATAGCTGCCAGCAGTTAGGGAGGAAGCCGTAGGAAATGATGGTAAAATACGCACTGGAAAGATGAATGGTTTCTTCATTAGCGCCTACAAGCATCAGTAGCGGCCGGGCATAACGGATGCCAACAAACGAGATGACAAGGCCGATCAACGTGATAATTACCATTGACTGGCTTAATACATTCCGTGCGCCCTGGTCATCGCCCGCCCCTTTTCTGCGGGCGACCAGCGCCATTGTTCCTACGCAAAGCGCTTGGGCAAGCAATAAAAGCACCATGCGGGGCTGGCCCGTGAGGCCAACGGCGGCAATGGCTACCGAACCCAGGCTGCCCACCATCATCGTATCCACCGAACTAATGACGCTCATTAGGGCGCCTTCAACTAAGGCGGGCGCTGCGATGGACATCGACTGGCGGTACATTCGCTTTTGTTCTTCGGCGCTTTCCACGCCGTCAACCCGATACAGTTTGCGTATAAAGGCTTTTAATTTTTGTATCAAGGCGGTCATTGCTTTTTCTCCCTTATCCGTTCCAATGCCCGTTCGACCTGCCAAAGGCTGCGCTTAAGCTCAGCAGCGATTGTGTGTGCACTCATTCGTTGAGAAGCAAGCAGTCGCAGGCGCAAAAGCTCCGTATCGCTCCATGGTTTTGTGTTTTCATAAATTTGGTTTGCAAGCAGGCTTGCGTCCTGCTTGGAAATAGGCCCATAGCGAAGGACACTTTTGAGGGAAGCTATCAGGTTCAAAAAAACCTCGCCGTAGCTTTGCGCTTTTTTTTCGCCAACACCGGAAATATTAAAAAAAGATTCCATGGTCAGGGGCAGGTTGGTTGCCATTTCTCGTAGGCTGCTATCCGTAAAAATCAGATAAGCCGGTACCTTGTGTTCAAGCGCAAGGCGGTTACGCAAAAGCCGCAAAGCCGTAAAGGCGCTCTCAATATCATTGGGTAGGGTTTCTTGTTCTGGGCTCCTTACTTTCAATAAGGGTTTAAGCCCGTTACAGCCGGAGCAACTGTCGCATCGTTTTTTTGATATTTCGCCAAAATAGCCAAGGATGTATCGGCGCAAGCAGCCGCTGATTTGGCAGTAATCTATCATTTTTTGTAAGCGAAGGTGTTGCTTTTGTTTAAGCGCTTCTTTTTCTTTTTCGTCAATATCGGGCATATCGCTGGAGCGGTCGATCAAATACTTATTTAAGAGAATATCCTGCTTACCAAACAATAACACACACTCAGCAGGACTGCCGTCCCTGCCCGCCCGCCCGGCCTCCTGGTAGTAGCTTTCAATGTCTTTGGGCATATTGTAGTGGTATACGTAGCTAACGTTTGACTTATCGATGCCCATGCCGAAGGCGTTGGTTGCCACCATGACCTTTGCCTTGTCAAACTGAAAGTCTTCCTGCGCTAACTTTCGCTCATCTTCTGACAGGCCGGCATGGTATCGTACGGTGCTGATGCCTGTGCGCCTTAAGGTATCGCACACCTTATCTACATTTTTTCGGGTGGAGCAGTAGATAATGCCGCATTGTTCTTCCTTGCCTCGCATTAATCTAAGCAATTCGTCGGCCTTACTTTTTGGCCTTCGTACCTCAAAGTAGAGGTTGGGACGGTCAAAGCTTTGAGTGGACAAAAAAGGCTTGTTAAGTCTAAGGAGCCGTACAATATCTTTTTGTACTTGCTTTGTGGCGGTGGCGGTAAAGGCGCCGACAGGCGGCCTTTTAGGGAGGGTGTCGATAAAGTCGGCAATGTCAAGGTAAGCCGGGCGAAAATCCTGTCCCCATTGGGACACGCAATGCGCTTCGTCAACTGCGATGAGGGCAATTTTCGCATTCTTAGCAAAGCGGATAAAGCTGTCAAGGCGCAGTCTTTCGGGGGTAATGTAGATTAAGCGATAAGCTCCAAGGGAAGCCCGCCTGAGCGCTTCCCTCTGCTGGCCGGGAGAGAGGGTGGAGTTAATGTAGGCCGCTTTCAGCCCCGATTGATTTAAGGAAAAAACCTGATCTTTCATTAAAGAAATCAAAGGGCTGATAACCAAGGTGATGCCATCCACCATGGCGGCAGGCACCTGGTAACATAGCGATTTTCCGGCGCCCGTAGGCATGATGCCAAGGGCATCCTTCCCCCTTAAAAGGGTATCAATGAGCGCCTCCTGCCCGATGCGGAAGGCGCTGTGTCCAAAGTAGCGGTGAAGGACTGCGGATTTGTCCATTTATTTGACGGGGCCAAAATCGGAAAGCGGCCAAAACCTAAAAGCAACATGCCCGACAATCATTTTTTCAGTAATGGGCCCCACGTCAAAAGAGCGGCTGTCGTGGCTGTTGTTGCGATTGTCGCCGATTACGAAATATTCACCTTTTTTGAGGGTGATGCGGGGCATATCGCTGCGGGCGGGGATAACGGTGTCCGGTTCATCTACGGGCGTATCGTTTACATAGAGTACGCCGCCCGAAATGGCGACCGAATCGCCCGGCAGGGCTACCAGGCGTTTAATAAATGTAGTGTGATAATTCAGGGTAAAGGTTGCGCCCACACGCCGGGTTGACCTTATCCTGCCGGGATAGTGACAAATAACAATGTCGCCCCTTTCCAAATTGCCGCTTAGCACCTTAGGCTTGGTGACCAACACTAAGTCACCATTATTCAAAGTGTTATTCATGCTGGCGCCGTCTACTCGGACGGGTTCAAAAATTAGGGAACGGATAACCAGCGCCAAAAGTATCACAATGGTGATAGAGGCGACCCAGGAATTGATTTCGTCAAACACGGTGCGTTTTGTTTTATCCTTTTTCTTTTTGTTGGTTTTATTGTCGGTTTTTTCGTCTGTTTTTTCGTCTGTTTTATTGTTGTTGTTTTCGCCTGCTTTATTATCGGTGTTTTCTTCGGATGCTTGCTGCAAACTTTCATCAGGCGAAGCTTCTTGGGCAGTTGTTTCTTCAACAGGTGTTTCCTGGTTAGGGGTCTGTTCCATGGCTTTATTCTCCTTCGTTAGGTACAGTTCGTTTTTGTTCAAGACCGAGGCTCACTTCCGGAGGTACAGAGCCTTGCTTTAGCACTTTCTTGCGGCGTCGCAAAAATTCTCCACGGTCAAGCATTACGACACGACCGCAGCCGTTGCAACGCATTTTAATGTCGGCTCCGATACGGGTAACCGTCCATTCAAAGGAGCCGCAGGGATGCTGCTTTTTCATGCGCACCACATCATCAAGGCGAATTTCATCTTGCATGCTCAATATTATAGTACAAAACGGGGGAATGAGCAAACATACGGCCAGCGACAAAGGTAGTACATTTTCTCGTGTAAAAAAGCGAAAAACTCAACCTCTTAGCACATTTTTTGAAAAAAACTAAAAAAAAGCTTGACAATTGTTGAACAATTGAATTATAATATTTTCGAATCAGCAATCCAAACGATTGTTAAATAAAAAAGGAGGCCTTTCCAACTATGAAGAAGCTACTCGCAATCCTTCTGGCCGCTGTGATGCTACTGTCCGTAGCCGCTTTTGCCGAGGGACAAACTGAAATTACTTTATGGACCTACCCGATCGGCTCTTGGGGCAACGCGGAAGTTGTTGACGGCATCGTCGCCAACTTTAACAAAGTACACCCCGAAATTACCGTCAAGGTTGAGTACCTTGATTACACCAACGGTGACAAGCAGGTCGCCGCCGCCATCGAAGCGGGCACCATGCCTGACATTATCATGGAAGGCCCTGAGCGCCTGGTTGCCAACTGGGGCGCCAATGGCAAAATGCTGGATCTGTCCGATCTGTGGACTGAAGAAGCCAAAGCCGACATTATCGCTGCCGCTCCCGCGGTTGAAGCTGCCTGCCGCAACGCCAAAGGCGTCTACTACGAGTATCCCTTGTGCATGACCACCCATTGCATGGTCATCAACAAGACCGACTTTGAAGCGGCCAATGCTCTTCAGTACCTGAACGAAGAAACCCGTACCTGGACCACCGAAGGCTTCATCAATGCCCTCAAAGCTCTCAAGGAAGCCGGTTTCGCCCCCACCATGACTGTTTACTGCGGCGGCCAGGGCGGTGATCAAGGCACCCGTGCCCTCGTGACCAACCTGTATTCCGCTCAGTTCACCGCTGCGGACCACTCCGCTTATACCATTGACTCCGAAGCCGGCATCAAGGGCATTCAGACCCTGGTTGACCTGTTCAACGAAGAGATCATTGATGCGGGTCTTGACATTGTTGCTTCTGACGAAATCGCCTTGTTCTGCAACAGCACCACTTCTATGAGCATTTGCTGGAACGCATCTGCTGCCCTCAGCAATAAGGCCAACTTTGCAGAAGACGTTGTGCCGCTGCCCATGGCTTTCCCCTCTGACGACGGTGTTCCGGAGCTGCAGGGCGGTATCTGGGGCTTTGGCCTGTTTGATACCGGCAACGAAGCCAAGGTTGCCGCTGCCAAGGAATTTGTCCGCTTTGTCTGCGACGATCCCGAGCAGGTGAAGGAAAGCGTCTACGCTTCCGGTTTCTTCCCGGTCAAGGCATCCGTTGGAGATGTGTATGCCGGTACCGAAAAGGAAGGCAACGCTGAATTCGCGGTGTTCATGCCCTATCTTGGCGACTACTATCAGGTAACCGGCGGCTGGGCACAGCAGCGCACCGAATGGTGGAACATGCTCCAGCGTGTGTTCCTCGGCGGCGATGTTGCAACCGAAGTTGGCGTTTATGTAACCAACTCCAACGCTGGCATTCAATAATCTGATATAGCCGCTGCGCTCCCCACGCCCGCAGGCGCGGGGAGCGCAATTCTTTAACTAATTTAAGGGGGCGTTACCATTGCAAAAAAGCATAGATATTTCCGGTCAACTGCGCGCATCACGCCGGAGGGAAAATATAGCGGGCTATGTATTCATGACGCCTGCGCTGCTCTTTTTTGTGGGCTTTGTTATTTTCCCGATGGGTATGTGCCTTGTAACCAGCTTTTTTAACTACACGATGACCGATTTTACCTTCATCGGCATCCAAAACTATGTGGAAGCCTTTAACAGTCCCATTTTCCGTAGAGCTTTCATGAACACCTTGCGCATCGTGGTGGTCAGCGTGCCGACGGTTTGCCTGTTCTCCCTTTGGGTGGCTTCCGTTACCTACGATATGAATGACCGCTACACGTCATTTTTCCGCATCACCTTCTATCTGCCGGTTGTCATGGGCTCAGTGGCCATTGCGGTTGTATGGAAGCTGATTTTGCGCAAGGACGATGGCATCTTAACCACCGTTCTTCAAATGTTGGGACTGAACCTGCAGCCGAGGTTTGGCTGGCTGGGCAGCCCGTCAACGGCGTTATGGTTTATCATTACCATATTGTTTACAACCTCCATTGGTCAGCCTATTGTTTTGTATATTTCCGCTTTGGCCAATATGGATCACTCCTTGGTGGAAGCGGCCAATGTGGACGGCGCTACCAAAATGCAAACATTCTGGCGCATTAAATGGCCGCAAATTATGCCGACGACGCTGTATATTTTGGTCATTACCACCATCAACTCTTTCCAGTGTTTTGCCTTGATTGAGTTGCTTACCTCAGGCGGTCCCAACCATTCGACAGACACCATTATGTACTATATCTACAAGGTAAGCTTGGACGCGCCTTACCGCTACGGTTACGGCAGCGCGATGGGTGTGTTATTGGCCATTATTATTGCCATTTTCAGCGCCATCCAATTCAAGTATGCCCAGACGGATAACGGTTAAGGGGGAGGGAAGTATGGATCGCAGCGTACAAAAAGTCACCGTATATCGGGTGGTTTGCATTATCCTCCTGATTATATTGGTGTTGTTGTTCATGTTCCCCCTTTATTGGATGATTACTTCTTCCTTCAAGAACGGGCCGGCCATTAACGCCAATCCGCCCATTTGGTTTCCAGGGGCAGAGCACCGGACGCTTGATAACTATCATACGATTATGCAGCGCCCCATCTGGCGGTGGCTGTTTAATACAGTGTTTATTTGCGGCACATCAATGCTGTTTACCTGTATTGCTTCAACCATGGGCGGTTACGCGCTTGCCAAGAAAAAGTTTACGGGAAGAAAGCTGTTGTTCAGTTTGTTTGTAGCCGCCATGGCGCTGCCCAAACAGGTTATTCTTATTCCGTTACTCAAACAGATGGCGTTTATGAAACTGTCCAACACCCTTTGGGGCGTGATATTACCCACAGTGGGCTGGCCGTTCGGGGTTTTCCTGATGAAGCAATTTTCCGAAACCGTTCCCGATGAAATGCTTGAGGCTGCCAAGATTGACGGCGCCAACGAAACCCGCACCTTCACGCAAATTGTACTGCCCCTGGTTAAGCCCGGAATCGGCGCCTTGGCCATCTTTACCTTTATCAGCACTTGGAACGACTACTTTTTGCAGCTCATCATGCTTAACGAAAGCCGGGTACAAACGCTTTCTCTTGGCATCGCAAAAACCATGGCGGAATTCAACATCAACATGGGTCCGCTGATTGCCGGCGCGGTACTGAGCGCAGTGCCTATTTTAACGGTTTTCCTGATTTTCCAAAAATATTTTACCCGTGGCATTACCATGGGTGCGGTGAAGGGATAAATAAGCGAAATGACAAACAACAAACTCGACAAATATCAGGGAGTCATCCCCGCCTTCTACGCCTGTTACGACGGTGAAGGAAATATCTGCGAAAAGCGGGCGCGTGCCTTTGCGCGTTACCTGCGGGATGCGGGTGTGCGGGGGCTGTATGTCAACGGCTCGTCCGGCGAGTGCATCTACCTGAGTGTGGATGAGCGTAAAAAGGTGCTGGAAGCGGTAATGGATGAGGTGGGCAAGGACCTAACCATCATCGCCCACGTGGCGTGCAACAGCACCAGGGATTCTGTGGAGCTTGCCCGCCACGCGGAGTCCTTGGGCGTTGATGCCATTGCGGCCATTCCGCCCATTTACTTCAAGCTTCCCCCCTATGCCATCGCCAAGTACTGGAACGATATGTCGGCCGCCGCTCCCGATACGGATTTTGTTATCTACAACATTCCCCAGCTGGCCGGCGTGTCCCTGACTGTTCCGCTGCTAAAAGAAATGATGCGGAATCCCAAGGTGGTCGGTGTCAAAAACTCCTCCATGCCTGTTCAAGACATTCAGATGTTTAAGGAAGCGGGCAAGGGACGCCTGGTTGTCTTTAACGGGCCGGATGAGCAGTTCATTTCCGGCCGCCTGATTGGCGCCGATGGCGGCATCGGCGGCACCTACGCGGTTATGCCCAAGCTGTTCCTAAAGGCTGATGACCTGATTAAAAAAGGCGAAAACAAAAAGGCTGCCGATGTTCAAAACGATATTTGCAATATCATCTACGCCCTGTGCGCCTGCAAGGGCAACATGTACGCGGTGATTAAGGAAGTAATCAAGCGCATGCATGGTATTGATTGCGGCAGCGTGCGTCCTCCGCTGTATCCCTTGGTTCCCGAAGACGAAGCCCAGGTTGAAAAGTGCGTTGCCCTGATTCAGGCTGCTGAGGAAAAGGCTGCCGAGTACTAATCTATAAAACACAAAGGTCGGTGCAATACCGGCCTTTTTCATTGCGCGCATAAGGCGCGATGGCCGTCAAGGGCCGCGGCCCTTGACGATCCCCATTTATGGTTTACCTTAATATTATGGTTTTACTAACTTTTCCTTAATTTTTTATAAAAAAGTATTGCCTCTCTTCCTTTTTATGTGATAAAATAGCTGAAAGAGTTTTGTTTCCAAACGCAAGCAAAGCATCGCCAAATAAACGCAACAGTTTATTTCGAAAGGGGGATTTTACCGC